>ERZ780190.2829-NODE-2829-length-12293-cov-4.689492_pt1 | contig 12293 bp, 9 predicted proteins | sample MGYA00510980_ERZ780190 | MGnify/ENA primary metagenome ERZ780190 (study PRJEB29588, sample SAMEA1972188) | human gut metagenome | biome: human gut; feature: human-associated habitat; material: faeces | place: Denmark | collected 2008/2010 ... | reverse complement strand
CAAGGGCTTATAGCCCTAGAGCAAACCACCCGTTGGACGGGTGGTCCTGATTTTCCCAAAATCCAAGCAACCTACAGCAGCCCAATCGCCTCCCGCACATTTGCCACCCCTTCCAGCCGGATATCCGACCTTGGTTTCAATTTACTGACATTGACCATCGGAAGAATGCATCTTGTAAATCCCATCTTGACTGCCTCATGGACTCTCTGCTCTGCCATCGAGACGGCGCGCACCTCTCCGGAAAGTCCGACCTCGCCAAATACGATCGTTTTCTCATCCAGCGGACGGTCTTTATAGCTGGAAATCAACGCCATCACGATCGCAAGGTCAAGCGCCGGCTCGTTCATCTTCATGCCGCCTGCAATGTTGACATACGCATCGTACCCGGACAGGGCATAACGGCATCGTTTTTCCAACACTGCCATGAGCAGGTTCACACGGTTGTAATCGACGCCCGCTGCCGTCCGCCGCGGCAGTCCGAAATTCGTCTTTGACACCAGCGCCTGCACTTCCAGAAGAATCGGGCGGGTTCCTTCCATCGAGCAGGCAGTCACCGCACCGGATGCCTCCGCCGGGCGCCCTTCCAGCATAAATTCGGATGGATTCGGCACCTCCGCCAGTCCTTCCTCCCGCATCTCAAACACGCCGATCTCATTGGTCGAACCGAAACGGTTCTTCACTCCCCGCAGAATCCGGTAGGACGCATGGCGATCGCCCTCAAAATATAGCACTGTATCGACCATATGTTCCAGCATACGCGGTCCCGCCACAACGCCCTCTTTCGTCACATGACCGACGATAAAGACTGTCACACCCAGTCCTTTTGCGAGCTGCATCAGGACGCCGGTGCACTCTCTTACCTGGCTGACACTGCCCGGTGCGGAACCTGCCGCCTCGATAAACATGGTCTGGATCGAGTCGATCACGACCACATCCGGGCGTACCTCCCGGATCACCTCCGCGATCGTATCCAGGTTCGTCTCGCTCAAGAACGAAAGTGGTCCGCGCACCGTCCCGATCCGGCTTGCCCGCAGTTTGATCTGTTTTAATGACTCCTCGCCGGAGACGTATAAAACCTTTTGTTCCTGTCCTGCCAGGTTCCGGCAGACCTGCAGAAGCAGGGTTGATTTTCCGATTCCCGGATCTCCGCCGACCAGCACCAGGGAGCCACGCACCACGCCGCTTCCAAGCACCCGGTCAAGTTCTGCAAATCCGGTTCTCGTCCGATCCGTATCGGAAAGCTCAATTTCATCTAAGCTGACCGGCTTTGCCTGCGCGCCAGCCCGTTTCCCCGGTGCCGCCGTCAGCGAAGCCGCTGCCGCATACCGCCCTGCTGCCGTACCGGATGATGCCGGTGCGGACGGCGCTTCCACCATCGTATTCCACGCCTTACACGCCGGGCACTGCCCCATCCATTTGGAAGACTCATAACCGCATTCTCTGCAGAAAAATCCCGTTGATTTTGCCTTTGCCATGCTGATTCCTTTCCAAACACTTCTTCTCATATTTCTTATTACACAAAAAGCTGCTGCATGGCGGAAACCGGCTTCCGGCGCACACGCCCGCCATTCCTGCCATGCAGCAGCTTTCATCTCATGCATTGTAATTTGTACGTAACGTTTTGTTTTTCTTTTCCTTATCTGGCTTCAATCCGGATTGCGGTTGCCTTGCCCGGGTTCAGCTCCACGCTCAGTACCAGTTTGCCGCTGACGTTGGTCTTCATGCCACCAACCGATACGCCGTCTACATATACCTCATACTCACGCTCATCCTCTAACTGAATGGTAATCTGAGCATCCTTCTCGCCCTCAACCGAAAACTGTACGGAAGTATCTCCCGCCTGGAAATGATTGACTGCCGTGCCCGGTACCGACTCATATACGAACATTCCGTTGCGCTCCAGCTTGGTAATCTCGCCGAATGTTTTTACCTTATAAAGATCGCCCTGAAATTCAAAATCCTGCAGCTTGGACTTTGCTGCTAACATATAATTGCCAAAACTGATGGTTCCGTCATCCTCGATGCGGATTAACTCGCTAACTACTGGCATAATGCTTTATCCTCCTAGTATCCTTTTAATCAATATCGCAACTGCTCCGCACTTACACAGTTACTCAGTAGTATCATTTTAACACACTTCGACCGGGTTTACCAGTCTTTTCGCTTCCAGCCCTTTAGACCATCTCAAATTTCAGCTGATCGCCATCTTTTTCAATCCGAACCTCTGTTTTTTTCCGGATCGTGCCTTCCAGGATCTTCTCAGAAAGCTGATCCTCGATCTGCGTCTGGATCGTCCGGCGCAACGGTCTTGCACCATATTTGGAATCATATCCCTTGTCTGCCAGGAAATCGATCGCATCATCTGTGATCGTGAGCGTCATGCCAAGCTGATCCTCCGTCCTTTTCTTGATGCCGCGCAGCAGAATGCCCGCGATCGTCTTGATATTCTCCTTCGTCAGAGGATGGAATACTAAAATCTCATCGATTCGGTTTAAAAACTCTGGCTTAAACATCCGGCGCACTTCCTCCATCACGCGCTCTTTCATAAACGCATAATCCGCTTTCTCACCGCTCTCCGACGAGAATCCAAGCCGCTTCGGGGAAATAATATTTTCAGCGCCCGCATTGGAGGTCATAATCAGAATCGTGTTCTTGAAATCCACCTTCCGTCCCTGTGCGTCCGTAATGTGTCCGTCATCGAGGATCTGCAGCAGGATGTTAAATACATCCGGATGCGCTTTTTCAATCTCATCAAAGAGAATAACCGAATATGGATTGCGACGCACCTTCTCGCTGAGCTGTCCGCCCTCCTCGTAGCCAACATATCCTGGCGGCGAACCGATCATCTTGGAAACGCTGTGTTTCTCCATGTACTCTGACATATCAACGCGGATCATCGCATTTTCCGTGCCAAACATCGCCTCCGAGAGTGCCTTGGAAAGCTCTGTTTTTCCGACACCCGTCGGCCCCAGGAACAGAAACGAACCGATCGGCCGCTTCGGATCCTTGAGTCCCACACGACCACGGCGGATCGCACGCGCCACGGCGGATACAGCTTCCTCCTGTCCGACCACACGCTCATGCAGAATGGACTCCAGTTTCAACAGCCGCTCTGACTCTTCTTCTGCCAGCTTGCGAACCGGGATCTTCGTCCAGTCAGAAACAATGTCCGCAATCTCATTTTCACCGACCACTAACTTGCGTGAATTTTTCTCTTTTTCCCATTTTTCACGAATCTTTTCAATCTTTTCCTGCTTTTTCTGCTGCTTCTTCTTGATCTCACCGGCTTTCTCATAGGCTTCAGCCTTGATCGCCTCTTCCTTCTGGTCTTCGAGTTTTTTGATCTCCGCTTCGAGCTTTTTGATCTCCTCCGGCTCCGTATATACAGTCAGACGCAGCTTCGAGGATGCTTCATCGATCAGATCGATCGCCTTATCCGGCAGGAAACGGTCATTGATATAGCGGGCAGACAGGCGCACCGCTGCCACTAGTGCCTCATCCTGGATCGTCACCTTGTGGTGCTCCTCATAGCGGCTGCGAAGCCCCTTCAAAATCTCGATGGATTCCGCCTCCGTCGGCTCATCTACCATAACCGGCTGAAACCGGCGTTCCAAGGCCGCATCTTTTTCGATGTATTTGCGGTATTCTTCCAACGTCGTCGCACCAATGAGCTGAATCTCGCCCCTCGCCAGCGACGGTTTCAGGATATTGGAGGCATCGATCGCGCCCTCCGCGCCGCCTGCGCCGATGATCGTGTGAATCTCGTCAATAAACAAGAGCACATTTCCACTCTCCCGCACCTCGGCAAGTACCTTCTTAATCCGCTCTTCGAACTCACCGCGGTACTTGGATCCTGCGACCATGCCGGACAAATCGAGGCTGACAACCCGCTTTTTCGCGATCGTCTCCGGTACATTGCCGGAAACAATGAACTGCGCCAGACCTTCCACAACCGCCGTCTTTCCGACGCCTGGTTCCCCGATCAGGCACGGATTATTCTTCGTCCGGCGGCTTAAAATCTGAATAACACGTTTCATTTCCCGTTCCCTGCCGATGACTGGATCGAGCTTTCCGTCCCGCGCCATCTGGGTCAGATCCCGGCTGAAATTGTCCAGATTCGGTGTATTGCCTTTCTCCGGGCGCACTCGTCCTGCTGCCGCATCTTCCGCTGCCTCGGACGGCGCGTCATCGCCCATAGCCCCCATCAGATCCACATATAATTTCTGAATATTAACATTCATTGTATTGAGTAAACGGCACGCAGTTGATTTTCCATCCTTGATGATGGCAATCAGGATGTGCTCCGTTCCAATCAGAGGCGCTTTGAAAAAAACCGCCTCATCATAACTCGCCTGCAGCACGGCGCGCGCCCCCGGCGTATACTCAATCTGTCCCTCTACCTGAGTCGCCACTGCCGGGCTTATCAGACGCTCCATCAGTTCCATGACACGCTCTTCTGTCACATCATGTTCTGCCAGAACCGCTGCCGCCACGCCAGTTCCCTCTTTTATCAGTCCTAAAAGCAGATGCTCCGTCCCCACATAGCCGTGTTCCAGCTCCTGCGCTGTCTTGACTGCCAGACGGATCGCTTCTCTGGCTTTCTGAGTAAAACGATCGATCATTTTACTGTTCCTCCTGTTTCTTTTTACTTTACACCAGCTTCGGCAGTTCCTCCCGAAGATACCGCGCCCGCTCTGCCTCCAGCTCCTCACGTCCCAGCGGCTTGCTCGAACGTTTCTGTAAGTTTGCCGGCTGGATGCCGATCATCAGGCGGTAAATGCTCACAAATTCCGCCGGTTTTAACAGCCCGTCCGCGATGCCCGCCCAGACATGAGATAGAAATGTCATCGCTTCCTTGAGCGTCATCCGGCGCGCATATTTCAGAACGCCGTAGGACTTGTACGCCTCATCCTCCCGCTCCAGGCGGTGCCTCGACAGAGAAACCTCGCGGAACTGATTTTCCTGCGCCGAGAGCTGCCCCGCCACGTTGGCTACCAGCTCCAGAATCTCTTGTTCGGTGATGCCGAGTGTTTTCTGATTGACTACCTCGTACAGATCGCCGTAGTTTTCATTGCCTCTGCCATAAACGCCGCGCACGGTCGTGCCGAAACGCCCCATATCGCCCAGAAGTTCCTGAAATTTCTTATTCATCGTCAGAGACGGCAGATGCACGACCACAGACGCCTTCATTGCTGTTCCGACATTCGTCGGATAGGACGTCAGATATCCATATTTCTCATTAAATGCATACGGAATCTTCTCGTTGATATAATCATCCAGCGCATCCGCTTTTGCATAACATTCTTGCAGATCGAGTCCCGATGCCAGCACCTGTAAACGGATATGATCGTCCGCATTTAATACCATGCTGACCCGCTCATCCTCCGAACAGAGGATCCCGCCCGGCGTCGTCTTCTCCGCCAGCGTGCGGTTTAAAAGCCGCCGTTCCCGCAATGCGGTGCGGTCAAGCTTCTCCATCAATTCCAGATCTTCATATTCATAAAACTGACCGTCCCGGTCACCCAGATCGCGGAAATTCTGTTTTAAACGGGCAATCATCGTCCGCGCCTCATCCGGCTCCAGACGGCTCGGAAATTTATATTCTTCCCAGTTCCGAGACAGACGCACCCGGCTGGAAACGATATTGGACGCATCATTCGCCACTTCCTCAAACCATTTCGTCATGTCTCATCTCTCCTTCCAGACTGTGTATCTTATCCCGGCAGGCAGCAGCCGTCTCATAGTCTTCTTCCTGCAACGCCGCTTCCAGCCTGCGTTTCAGCTGCTTAATCTGCTCTTCCGGGCTGAATTCCAGTTCTCCTTTCTTCGTCACCTCTGCAGCCGCCTGACTGCGCGGCTGGATCTTCGGATGTTTGCCGGTATGGCTCGAATTTTCCTGCAATTTCTTAATTTTCTCTCCAAGCAACGGATCAAACACATGATAACAGTCCGCGCAGCCGAAACGGCTGTTCTTGATAAATTCTTCATAGGTCGTGCCGCAGGTCGGGCATACCACATCCTCTTTCGGTGCCTGGCTGGCAGACGCATCCGTCAGTCCCAAAAGGCTAGAAAGCAGTTTTCCAAGCGGAAATTCTCCCTCAATCAGTGCCGAGTACGGTCCCAGATCCATCTCTTTCGCGCACTGGGCGCAGAGATTATGCTCTGTCTTGACGCCGTTAAACACTTCTGTATATTTAATATTCGCTTCGCGAATCCCACATTTCTCACACAGCATAATTTATCCTCCCAACATACACATCCCGCAACGGTTCCAATACACAAAAACCATCGCCCGCAGCCGGAACCTGCTATTCCGCTGTAAATGCGTCATAAATGGAATCCACCAGATTGTGAACCTCCTCGCGGCTCACATTTTTACAGACACCTCTTGCCAGAATCACACTGAGATCCCGGCGCATCTCCGAGATCGTCCGCATCTTATCCGTATCAAGTGCAATCACTGCCCCGCGGCGGCGGTCCACACGCAGAAAACCTTCCTGTTTCAGTACAGAATATGCCTTGTTGACCGTGTGCATGTTAATTCCGATGTTATCCGCTAACTGGCGCACGGATGGCAGCGTATCGCCCTCCCGGATCTGGTCGGTCGCAATCCCGATGATGATCTGGTTTATGAGCTGAATATAAAGCGCTTCCTCACTGTTAAAATCAATCTCTACAATCATACTCCACCATCTTTCATTCTGACGGCAGACCCCGTTTCTAAATACAGTCAGCCGCCTGTTTTATCATTTGTTATATAGATTGTATAACAAACAGGTGTTTTCGTCAACTGTAAAACTGTGTTAATTGTGTGAACTTGTTACAAAAAAATCGATATAAAAGAAAAGACAGATACCCACCAGAAATCTCCTGGACAGATATCCATCTTTTCCTCTTTTATTTACCGCGGATCGTCGATATACTCAAATCCATCCTCATCACGCCGATCCCGCTCTAACCGGGCTTTTGCCTCGCGGGCGCGTCTGGATCGCTCTGATTCCGACTCATATCTCGTTGGGCGATCACCGTATTCCTCCCGTTCCAGCGTGTAGTAAAGCTCCGAGCGGGATGCCGGGCGCACATAAATCGCCGGGCGCGCATTCCGGCGTTCTCCCGATGCTGCAGACTCTTTCGCCGCACGATGCGCCGATGCAGGCGTGTAATCGCGCTGCAGGCGGTCTTCTTTTGCTGAAACGGCACGTTCCCGTTCTGTGCGTCGGCTTTCTGCCACTGCCTGGCGTTCCCGCTCTGCGCGGCTTCCGTCTGCCGAAGTTCTGCGCGGACGCTCTGAACGGCTTTCCTCTGCCGCATCTCTGCGGGTGCGCTGCAGACGTTCTTCTTCTGATGCCTCTCTGCGGACACAAGCCGGACTGCTTTCTTCTGGCATTTCTCTACGGACGCGTTCGGAACGATTTTCGCTTCCTGCTTCCCGGCGGCGTCTTTCCTCCGGCATCCGTTTTGCGCGGTCTGCCGATGCTGCTGCCTCCATACTCCGCTCCCGGCGAACCGGCTGGGACGCGTGCTCCTCTTCCCTTGTCCGGCGGGCCGACGGCGTCTCGCGCTCCTCTTCCCGCTCCCGGCGGACCGGTCTTGTCTCCAGCGTCTCTTGGGTTCGGCGCGCACTCCGACGCCCTTCCTCCATCCGCTCTGCGGACGGGCGGCGTCTGTCATCCGCTGCCATGCGCTCCTTCTCACTCCGCGCTGCCGGTCTTGCCGGCGTCATTTCCCCATCTTCTCTCTTGTCGCGCCCAGTGCCTCGTTTCACCCGTGCGTCTGCCGCCGGTCGTGCATTCGGCGATGGCGGACGGCGCTTGGACCTCTGTCTGCCTCCGGCTGCCTGCGCTTCCTCTCTCCACTCTTTCCGCTTGAGCAGAAGATTGATCACAATAAAGAACAAGATTACACATGCTACGCCCAGAACCGCAAGCATGACAAAGCGGATATTATAATCCCTGCAAAGTGCGTTGTACTTATCTACAATCTCTTCCACTTGTGCATCATCGTATTTAGTTGCCAGAGACGGGTCTTCAAAATACCGTTGGAAGGTCTTTTCTGCAATATCATACCGATACAGCGACTTCTCGCCGCTCTCATTCATACCATATACGACACAATACTTCTGCTGTTCATCGCTCTTCCACACCCAGCCCTGCACTTTATACGTGCCGTTTAACTGAATGGTCGTCTCCATAAATCCATCCGGAATCTGAACCGACTCATCCGGTGGAAGCACCAGAATCGACTTTGCTGTCACATCGATCGTCACATACGGCGATAACACACCGGATTCCGGTATATAAATATAAAACGCACCCTTTCCATCGGCACCCTGTAAATACAGAAGCGTCAGGTCATTGCCATTTCCACACTGGACCTCTGAACCGCCATAAGTACAGGTAGACTGCGTATATCCTTCCGGAAGCAGGGAGGCATCAAATTCCGTCGCCACCGTATAGGAAACGCCGTCTATTTCCACATCCAGCCCGTTTGTCACAACCGGCGTTGTCCCAACTGCATCTGTTTCAGCCCCTGTCTCCGCCTCTGACGGCACATCGACCGTATCTAGCTTATTGACTGTGATCGTGTAGCTCTTAGTTGTCTGTCCATCCTCCGCCGTCACCTTGCAGACAACGGTATTAGCACCTACCTTTAAGCCGGAATCACCGCTGACAAGGACTTTCGCCTTGCTGTCCTTCGCACTCGCGCTGACCGCCAGCTTATCGACGCTGGCTCCTACCTGCGCCGTATAGGAAGTCACATTTGGCGAAAATGCAGGGGAAAGTGTTCCTGGAGAAATCTTTAAGGACGAAAGCGCCGCTTCCGCCGAGGAAGTTGCCGGTGCTTTTACTTTGACGCTCGCCGTCCCCGTTTTAGAAACTGTGACTGCCTGTGCATCTGAGTCATAGACTTCATAACTTCCCACAGAGATCGAAGTATTTCCCGCCTGCACTGCCTTGAATTTCAGCGTATAGGAAAATGCTTTCGTCGAATTGGAATCCATCGTTCCAACCAGGCGGACGGAACCTGCACCGCCGCTTGCGTTATTTCCGCTCACAAACTCAATGACCGACGGATCATAGGAAAGTACCACGTCGGATGCCCCTAAATTTCCATCCTGAGAGGAGATCTTCACATTGACGCTGAACTCCTGACCCACCGTCGCACTCGGATCGGAAAATGAAATTTTTGCGCTGGATGCATAGGCGCTGATCCCGCCAACCGGCGCCACCACCGTCAGCATACCTGCCGCAAGTATACCTAATATGATATTTTTAAACCTTTTCATTCAACTGCCCTGTCCTATATTCTTTATTGGTAACGGTCCCATATCTGCACCGTTCCCTTTCTTTACAAATTTTCACGTACCCGCTGCCATCTCTCAAGACCAGCCGCAGGTACGTGAAATATCCCTACAGTCCCAGAATCTTCTTCTGCATCAGAAGAATATCCAAAATATCTACTTTTCCATTTCCATTGAGGTCGGCGCGCGCGATTTCTTCCGCTCTTAACTTTCCAAGTCCCAGTATCGATCGCTGTGCCAGCAGGACATCCATGATGTTCAGCTTACCGTCGCCGTTGACATCCCCGCGCACCGACGATACCGCATGCGTTCCCGATGTGGACTGGGATGGTGCCGCCGCGCTGGTCGGTGACTGGCTCCCCTGCGGACTGCCGGCGCTCCCGACAGACTCCCCATTTGGCGCAATCAGGGTTCCGGAACTGCCGCTCCCAAATCCATTCACATTTGATCCCGGTGCAGACTGCCCGGAAGGAGAGCTTCCTGAACTGCTTCCCGAAGAGGTCGGGCCGACAATCTGCACATCCGAACCGCCGGAGGAAGAATTTCCTGAACTGCTTCCTGAAGACATGCCCGGTCCCGTCGCCGGACCGCTAGAGCTGCTTCCAGAGGAAACGCCGCTTCCAATCGAGCTTGAGTAGGTCGGACCGCCCGACTGGCGCACTACGTGAAGGACGTAATTTCGCAGATTTCCATTTGCCGCTTTGACCGTCACGGTGATCTCATTGACACCGCTCTGCAGATCGACCGTTCCCGTTCCGGCAATCGTTGCCTTGGAATCAATCGCGCTCGCTGCTACCGTCACGCTTGCCACCGATGGATCCACGATCAGATCGTAGGACTCTGTATCTCGGTTAAAGGTCGGTGTCAGTGCAAATCCATCGACGCCCAGCGCCGACAGCTTGTTGTTCGGGCTGCCGTCCAGCGTCGGTTTGACGCAGGCGCCCGCCGGCATGTTTTTATACACCGGAATTGAGAACTCAAGTGTTGTATTTGCCAATGCCGTGATCTTCGAAAGCGTCAGTCCTTCGGCAGCTGCCGCCTGCACGTTCGTCATGTACTGGTGTTTATAAAGGTTGCTGCCCTGCACATTAAATTTCTTTAAGTACAGCGTATCCTGCCCTTTTTTTACATAATTCTCACCATAATAAACCGAACCGCCGCGGATCGATTTCTCGATGCTGTTCCACGGGCGCAGATAGCTTCCCGACTGGGATGCCCACCAGAGTCCGCGTTCTACCGCACTCATCGAGCCGGACTGATATGCCTCTATATTAAAGAAGTTATAATATCCCTGATAGCCGGACACCGTTCCGGAAATACTGCGTCCGGTTCCCTGGCTGCCCTGTTCCTGCAGAATCATCGACGCCAGAATATATGGATTGACTCCCGATTCGGATGCCGCATTCATGATGATATCTACATAGGAAGTACCGATTGCAGACTGCTGCGCCACTCCCGTGGAAGTTCCCGAACTGCTGTAAGTGCCACTTCCCGGTGCACTTGTTCTTCCGCTGCTGGTTGAACCAGAAGTTGTTCCGGTTGTGCTGCTTCCCGGTGCGCTTGTACTGCCACTGGTGGTTCCAGCCGTGCTGCTGGTTGTCCCCGATGACTTATTCGATGTGCCGCTGCTGACCGGCGCCGTCTCCCCGTCTGCATTGTTGGAAGAAAATCCATCTCCCGCCATGCCTGGTCCATTGGTCGCTGCCACCCGCTCCGTCTTATGATCGCTGATCGAAGCAATCGGAGACGACAGACCGGCGCTGCTTCCGCTCGAACCTGACGAACTTCCCGGTCCCGTCGCTGAACCGGAAGAAGAGCTTCCAGAACTGCTTCCCGTACCGGCCGATACCGACGAGCCGCCCGACACCGTGCCGGAAAGGAAGGTTCCGCTCACCATGTTCTGCAGCCCCGTCTTCGTGTGAAGCGAACTGTCATACGACTGTTTCATGAACTGGTAAATATATTTATCATTTAAGAAATTCCGCGGATCCATATAATAGGCGATAATATCCGAAGACGCCTGTACCCAGGAGCTTCCGTCAAAGCCCGGCCAGGTTCCGGTTCCCCAGTCATACGCGCCTGTCTCGGTCGATTTCCAGGACGAAATGCTGCTGCTCGCAACCAGGTTCCGCCCGATCACGCTTTCATTTTTCAACGCTGTGTTCCAATCCAGATTCGTCTGGAACGCCGTGAACGTCCAATTCGGATATTGTGCATGCAATTCCCGGAGCCCCTGTTTATAGCTCTCCGGAAATCCCTGCTTTGTCAGATAGCTTTCAAAATCCGAATCCGATTTGATCGCAGTCGGAAACTTTATGTATTTGCTCGAAACATAACCCGTCTGCTCACCGCCGCTTCCGCTATATCGTATCTGATACCATACGACGCCATCCGTTCCCGTCTGCTCACCAAGTACTGTAACTGGTGCGCCCTTGGACAGCTTCGCTAGTGCCTGATACGAAGTGCCCGGACCACTCCGGACATTCAGGTTTGTCGCATTGACCGACGCGGTTCTCTCTTCCGCATAGCTGACGATCCCCAGCAAAGACTCTGCTGCAGTACCTGCCAGCCCTGGGTTGACCGCCATCACAGCGCCCAACAGAAACGCCGCCGCCCGTTTCCCCAATAACTTCCATTTTTTCATCCGTCTATCTCCTCATTCTGCTGCGTTTTCTGCAATTCATCCCCCGCAACGGAATTCTTATTCTGTCTGCCGCCGTATTTCCAGACAGCCGCTCGACTGTTTTCCATCTTTTTCACGTTTTTACAATCGTATCTATTATAATGAAAAAAGACCATATGTGTCAACCTTACCGAAAAAACTTCGCAAAATTTGGGGTCTTTGCGTGAAATTGTAAGATTTTCTTAATTTTTAGAAGCAGTATAGGTTGGCTTCGAAATGTTTTCCGGATACATGATTTTTGAATGCATGACCGCATGAAAAAGAATGTGCCTTGGCACATTCTCGCGCCGAGCGCGGTCGCTTGCGACA
>ERZ780190.2827-NODE-2827-length-12303-cov-3.941950_pt1 | contig 12303 bp, 8 predicted proteins | sample MGYA00510980_ERZ780190 | MGnify/ENA primary metagenome ERZ780190 (study PRJEB29588, sample SAMEA1972188) | human gut metagenome | biome: human gut; feature: human-associated habitat; material: faeces | place: Denmark | collected 2008/2010 ... | reverse complement strand
GGTCTATTATCAGCCCATCATTGATATTCAGGGCGGCAGGGATGTCTGCGCCGGAGCTGAGGCACTGATCCGCTGGAACAGTGCAAAGCTGGGATTTATCTCCCCGGCGGAATTCATCCCGTTGGCAGAGTATCTGGGACTAATCAATCCCATCGGCAATTATGTGCTGACCGAGGCCTGCACCCGCTGCAAACGCTGGAACGAATCCGGTTATCCGAATTATAAAGTGAACGTAAATCTTTCCGTAGTACAGCTCCTACAGCCGGACATCGTGGAGACGGTGGAAAAGGCGCTTGCGGACACCGGTCTGTCCCCGAAGAATCTGACCCTGGAAGTGACAGAGAGCCTCGCCATCAACGATATGGAGCGCATGAAGGAGATCCTGAACCGGATCAAATCTCTGGGTGTTTCGCTGGCGCTGGATGATTTCGGTACCGGCTACTCCTCCCTGAATCATATCCGGGAGATTCCCATTGATGTCATCAAGGTGGATCAGAGCTTTGTCAAAGATCTGGCGGAGGATGCCTACTCCCAGTCCTTTATCAAAATGGTGGCGGAGCTGGCGGAGACCATCGGCGTCAGCGTCTGCGTGGAAGGTATCGAGACCCCGGAGCAGTTCAGAGTATTGCAGGGTATGAAGGTCAAATACATTCAGGGCTATTATTTTGACCGTCCTTTGGAGAGGCATGCATTTGAGGCAAAATATGTGAAGTAACAGTTCAGCCATAGAATAGCAAATGCGACGATCGGGTGCTTGCACACGCTTTTATGAAGGCTTTGGGGCAGAACTGTTACGGAAGCAACAAAATTATCAAAATCCCTCTTGTCAAGTATCGGGGAACCATGCTACTATTAAAACAGCTACACGACTGGCGGAGCGCAGCTTACTGCAGTGGAGATACCCACAGGGAGTGTAAAATAGTGAAAGCCGACCGCCTGGGCACCGTTATTTTGTGATGCCCAGGCGGTTTTTTGTGTCATAGGAAACTTCGTGCTTAGGCGGTTTTTTGTAACTATTCAGAGCCATAAAATATTGACAGGTGTTCGTCGAATGCTGGCATTCGTAAGAACATTCGGCAATATTTTTTGGCGAAGTAACCTCAATGAGTAAAAGAAAAGCATCGAAGGTGCGATTTTACGAATGAGGTTCTGAATAGTTACGCGATATATAGTAAACGGAGGAAAAACTATGTTACAACTGGAACAGGAATTGAAAAGCAATGCTTATCCCGGCAGAGGTATCGTGATCGGACGTTCTGCTAACGGTAAATATGCCGTGACCGCTTATTTCATCATGGGAAGAAGCGCCAACAGCCGCAATCGTGTGTTCGTGGCAGAAGGAGAGGGAATCCGTACCCAGGCTTTCGATCCTTCCAAACTGGAAGATCCCAGTCTGATCATCTACGCACCTGTACGTGTCCTTGGTAACAAGACCATCGTGACCAACGGTGACCAGACAGATACTATCTACGAGGGAATGGACAAACGGCTGACCTTTGAGCAGTCCCTGCGCAGCAGAGAATTCGAGCCGGACGGCCCCAACTATACACCGAGAATTTCCGGTATCATGCACATCGAGAACGGCAAGTACAATTACGCTATGTCCATTCTGAAGAGTGACAACGGCAATCCCGATTCCTGCCTGCGTTTTACTTATGCTTACGAGAATCCGCTTCCCGGAGAGGGACGTTTCATCCATACCTATATGCACGACGGCAATCCGCTGCCCAGCTTCCAGGGGGAACCGAAGTTAGTGGAGATCCCCGATGATATGGATGCTTTTACCGACATGCTGTGGAACAGCTTAAACCCGGATAACAAGGTTTCTCTGTTTGTGCGTTATATTGATATCGCAACCGGCGCATACGAGACAAAAATCGTGAATAAAAACAAATAAGGGAAAAGGAGATACGAAGATGAACGAGATGGAATTAAAATACGGCTGTAACCCGAATCAGAAACCGGCAAGAGTATTCATGCATAACGACAAAGACCTTCCGTTCCAGGTCTTAAGCGGAAGACCAGGCTATATCAACCTGCTGGACGCCTTCAATGGCTGGCAGCTGGTAAGAGAACTGAAAGAGGCAACCGGGCTTCCGGCGGCAACTTCTTTTAAGCACGTTTCTCCGGCAGGTGCAGCGGTAGGACTTCCGTTAGACGAGACGATGCGTAAGATTTACTGGGTCGATGATATGGGAGACTTATCTCCGCTTGCGTGTGCATATGCCAGAGCACGAGGTGCAGACCGCATGTCTTCCTTCGGCGATTTTATTTCTCTGTCGGATGTCTGCGATGCAGATACGGCGCGCATCATCAAGAGAGAAGTATCGGATGGCGTGATTGCTCCGGGATATACCAAGGAGGCGCTGGAGATTCTGGAATCAAAGAAAAATGGCAAGTACAATGTCATTGAAATCGATCCGGATTATGTACCGGCTCCGGTGGAGCGCAAACAGGTATTTGGCGTGACCTTTGAGCAGGGTAGAAATAATCTGACAATCAACCGTGAGTTGCTGGAGAATATCGTGACTGAGAATAAAGAGCTGCCGGATAACGCGAAGATCGACATGATCGTATCTTTGATTACCCTGAAATATACACAGTCCAACTCTGTATGCTACGTGAAGGATGGACAGGCGATCGGTATCGGCGCAGGTCAGCAGTCCCGTGTACATTGTACCCGTCTGGCAGGTCAGAAAGCCGACAACTGGTATCTGCGCCAATCTCCGCAGGTGTTAAATCTTCAGTTTGTGGATGGAATCAAGCGTGCAGACCGCGACAATGCGATCGATGTTTATATCGGAGAAGAATATATGGATGTGCTGGAAGAGGGCGCATGGCAGAAAACTTTCAAGGTAAAACCGCCGGTATTTACCCGTGAGGAAAAACGCGCATGGCTGGACGGCATGAAGGGTGTAACCATTGGTTCTGATGCATTCTTCCCATTTGGCGACAACATTGAGCGTGCGCACAAGAGCGGTGTTCAGTACATCGCACAGCCGGGCGGATCGGTTCGTGATGACAATGTAATCGAGGTTTGCAATAAATATGGCATTGTAATGGCATTTACGGGAATCCGTCTGTTCCATCATTAAATAAAAAACATCCTCTGCTATCATTCATTTTGGCAGAGGATGTTTTTTTATTTCTTATATTTTGCCTCATAATCCCGCAGGCTTACAAGCGCTTCTTTCGACATCGGAATCAGCGCGATCAGGTTGAAGACGGTCATCAGACCGACACCGACATCACCGAGATCCCAGACAAAGGTGTAGGCGGTCAGTCCGCCGACAAACATCATGATCAGGGCGAGAATTTTGTACGCCGTCTGGGCGGCCCAGGTGTCTCCGAAGAGGTAGCTCACATTGGAGCGGGCATAGAAGAGGATGCCGATGAAGGTAGTGAAACTGAACAGCCACAGGATTACGGCTATGAAAATGACGCCTAATTCCCCGAAATGCCAGCTCATCGCCGCCTGCAGCAGATCCATGCCCTCCAGACCGGAGATTTTATCAGCCGGGACCAGCAGCATGATCATGGCTGTACAGGTGCAGAGAAGCGTGTCGATGAAAACGCCCATCGCCTGCATCAGTCCGACTTTGGCAGGATGGGAGGTTTCTGCCGTCGCTGCCGCACACGGGGCGGAACCGCTTCCTGCTTCATTGGAGAAAAGTCCCCGTTTGACACCGTTCATCAATACGGCGCCGAAGCCGCCTGCGATTGCCTGGCGCAGACCGAGTGCTTCCTCAAAAACGCGGGCAAAAACGCCTGGAAGCTGGCGGAAGTTCACGATAATTAAAAACAGGGTCAGGATAATGTAAATGCCTGCCATGATCGGAACCAGCAGATCCAGAACCCTGACGGAGGCATTTTTCCGAAGAACGATGACTGCCGCAAGGAGAACTAAAAACAGGCATGAGTAGATCGGCGGGATGCCGAAAGCATTCTTAAAAGAAGAGGTCACGGAATTACTGATGACCTGGCTGATACCGCACCAGCAGATCAGACCGGAGAGCGCAAACAGTACGGAGAGAAGATTTTTCTTCGAAACCGGCGTTCCCTGTTTCTGGCGTTTGCTGTTGATCCAGTCGTGAATGTAGTAAGCAGGACCGCCGCGGTAACCGCCGTAGAGCGGATCCGGCTGTTTGTGAAGCTGGGCTAAGGTCGCCTCGATGAAAGCGGTTGCCGAACCGAGCAGCGCGGTTACCCACATCCAGAACAACGCACCGGCGCCTCCGGCGGAGAGAGCAGCAACGATACCGACAAGATTTCCCATACCAACGCGGGTCGCAGTTGACACGATCAGTGCCTGGAGTGCGGAGAGAGAGCCACCCTTGTGTCCGGTTTCGGCCTTTTCCAGCAACGCGCGCAGCATATCCGGAAGCATTCGGATCTGCAGGAACCGCGTCCGGATAGTACAGAAGATACCGGTCGGGACGAGCAGAAGAACCAGAAGCGGCAGGTTGATGGTTGTTCCGCCAGGAAGCGGCAGATGAATCCAGTCACCCCAGAGGAAATAGTAGGTTTTTTCGATTAAATTGATAATTGTGTTCATGTTTTCACCCCAAAATTTTATATAGTAAAGGTGCGCCCGCAGGTGCTTGACGCTTGATTGAAAGATAGTTATAATGAGTGGCAGGGAGTTTTCAGACTCTCAGTATCATAAGGAAAAGGAGAATTCATATGCAGTACGCAATTGCACATTTAGATCCGAATGAGGACAATCCTTCCATGGAAGAGAATCCATGCATTAATGTTGATTTTGAAAACGAAGAGGAATCATGTCTGGAAGCTGCAACCATGATGATGGATGAAGGCTACAAGATGGTAACTCCATTTTTCATTGAGGACGGCGGCAAAGCGGGCACATACTCCTGGGAGTATGTCAATGCCCATCTGGTTGTCCGTACCAAATAATGTTTCACGTTGTTGTTTAAAACTGTATTGTTTTAAAGTGCGTGAGACTTAAAATGCCGGAAAGAGAAGATCTTTCCGGTTTTTTATATTTACATGTTAGCTGTCCTTGCACGTTTATAATAACTATTTCTTGAATATGTAATTAAATCTACTTATTTATATTTCGTATTGTACCGCACAGTTGAGGAAAGTGCAAGGGGAAAATGAGGGATTGTTACTGGAATTTTAAATAAAGATAAATAGTAATAAGTTGAAAGTCGAGTGTAAATCTCCTATAATGGACAGAAGAATCTTCAGGCAGAAAATGGCATACAGGGAGGCAGATGGAGACGGAAAAGAAACAGACAGATGAAAAAAAGAAACTTCGAACCGGATTTACGACCGGAACCTGCGCGGCGGCGTGTACGCGGGCGGCGGTGTTGTTTCTCTGCACAGGGGAAGCACCTGCGGCGGCAGAGACAGTGACACCTTCCGGCGTCCGGGCGATTCTGCCGATTGTCCGGGCAGAGCGGGAGGAAGATAGCGCAGTATGCGGTGTACAGAAGGACTCCGGTGACGATCCGGATGTGACGAATGGGACATTGGTTTGTGCACGGGCCGTCCTGGCTTGTCATGATAGCATAACTGAAAGCGGTTACACAGATCCGGCGTATCCGGGAATTGAGGTAACCGGCGGCGAGGGTATCGGCATGGTGACGCGGGACGGTCTTTCGTGTCCGGTGGGGCATTACGCGATCAACCCGGTACCGCGGACGGCTATTTTCCGGGAGGCGGCTCTGGCACGCCGGGAGGCGGGCATGCCGGAGTTACCTTTGCGGATTGAGATTTCTATCCCTTCCGGGCGGGAGCTGGCGGAGAAAACGTTTAACCCGCATCTGGGGATCATTGGTGGTATCTCGGTGCTTGGTACAACTGGGATTGTGAACCCGATGAGTGAGGCGGCATTGGTTGAGACGATCCGGCTGGATATCCGGGTGCACGCCCAGGAGGATGTTTCGCTGCTGGCAGTGGCGCCAGGCAATTATGGAGAACGATTTTTAAAAGAAGAAACCGGGCTTTCGATGGAAAATTTCATCAAGTGCAGTAATTTTATCGGGACCAGCTTTAAAATGCTTTCACAGGAAGGAATTCACCAGGCGCTTTTGGCAGGGCATGTTGGAAAACTGGTCAAAGTGGCAGGTGGTGTGATGAATACACATTCCCGGTATGGTGACAGGCGGATGGAGATTTTGTCTGCATGCGCGCGGACTGTTGGATTTCCGGAGGCAGATGCCCTGCTGCCGATGAATACGACTGAGGAAGCGGCAGATTTCCTATATGAACATGGATATCTGAAACAGGTCATGGAGCAAGTAGCGAATCAGGTCAAAGCGGTATTGGAAGAAGAGAGCGGCGTTCAGACGGAGGTAATGCTATTTTCGAGCAATTATGGACTGATGGCGCGGACAGCTGGGGCGGATGCGTATGTGCGGGAGTTGCTGGAGATGGAGAGGCATGGAAGTAATGATAGATAGAAGAATCATAAATTACGAAAAGTTGAGATTCGAATATTAAATAAAAAAGGAGAAATCACATATATGGTATATTTCGTCGGAGCAGGTTCGGGAGCGCCAGATTTAATCACAGTGCGGGGAGCACGCCTTTTGAATCAGGCAGACCAGATTATTTACGCAGGTTCTCTGGTCAATCCAGAGCTTTTGGATTATAAAAAAGAATCAGCCGTTGTCTATGACAGTGCGAAAATGACGCTGGAAGAAGTAGTCGAAAAGATCCAAGAAGCGGAATCGACGGGTAAGATGACGGTGCGGCTTCACACGGGCGACCCCTGCGTGTATGGTGCGATCCGGGAACAGATGGACGAGCTGGACAAGTTAAATATCTCTTATAAGGTATGCCCGGGCGTCAGCTCTTTCTGCGGCGCGGCATCTGCATTGAATCTGGAATATACCTTGCCGGGCGTTTCGCAGAGCGTGATTATCACCCGGATGGCGGGGCGGACGCCGGTGCCGGAGCGGGAGAGCATCGCGTCGTTTGCAGCGCATCATGCGACTATGGTTATATTTTTAAGCACGGGAATGCTGAAGAAGCTTTCGGAAGAGCTGATAAAGGGAGGATATGAGGCGGACACGCCGGCGGCGATCGTGTACAAAGCGACCTGGCCGGATGAAAAGCGGGTTGTCTGCACGGTTGCCACGCTTGCAGAGGCGGCAGAGCGGGAAAATATCAAAAAAACAGCTCTGATTATCGTCGGGGATGTGACTGCCCAGGCGGGATACGAGCGCTCACGTTTATATGCGCCAGAATTCACAACTGAATTCCGTCAGGGGACGGATGGTTTTGTATATGAGTAATAGAAAGGGATTGTTATAAATGGAGCAGTTGAAACTTCGGGTCAGGAACGGTATCTGCATTTGCTTTACTGCGCAGGGAAAAGAGACGGCGATGCGTCTGCTGGAGAAATTAAGCCAGCAGATGGAAGAGGCGTTTGACTTTTTAGATTATACAGGATCCGAACATTCGAAACCGCTGAAACAGGTGGTCAAGGAAGCATTTCAGGAGAAGGAAGCAATTTTGTTTGTCGGGGCGGCGGGGATTGCAGTCCGTTTGATTGCGCCGTGGGTGCAGGATAAGCTGAAAGATCCGGCGGTGCTGGTGATCGATGAGCAGGGACGTTATGCGATCCCGATTTTGTCTGGACATGTGGGCGGATGCAATGAACTGGCAGAGGCAGCGGCGCAGATTCTGGGGGCAGAACCGGTAATTACGACGGCAACGGATCTGCGGCAGGCATTTGCAGTTGATGTATTTGCAGCGGAAAATGAGCTGGTGATCAGTGACCGGGAACTGGCGAAACAAATCTCTGCGGCGGAGCTGCGAGGTGAAAAAATTGGCTTTTTCAGTGATTATCCAGTAGATGGAATCGTTCCGGCAGAGATTACTCCGGGCGTATGGCAGAAGGAAAACATCTATGTGACGCTGAAACAGGGCGGATGCCCGAAAAATGCCCCAGCGTCTCTGGTGCGCCGGGATATGGTGATTGGGCTGCAGGAGAAGAAGGAACAGCGGGATGCAGCCAAAGCAGCGGCGGTAGTGGCAGTGGAAACCGGCGATTCGGCGAAGGCGGCTGAGATAGATATGTCTGTCGGAAAATCCGATATAGGATCGCTTGGGCAGAAAAGTGAGCAGAAGAAAGAGCAAAGTTATGAGCCGGAAAATGAATCAGGTACGCCGGAACTTCTGCGCCTGTATCCGCGAACGGTTGTTCTTGGAATGGGATGCCGCCGGGATTCGTCCCTGAATGCTGTCCGGGAGATGGCAAGAGTGGCACTTTCTCGGGCGATGATTGATAAAAGTGCGGTGCGGGCGATTGCAACGGTGGATCGGAAGAAAAATGAGATGGCATTTCTGGCGCTTGCGAAGGAGTGGGACGTGGAACTGTGGAGTTTTACCCCGGAAGAGCTGGAGAGTGCCGGTACGAAGTTTGCAGAATCGCCGTTTGTGCGGAAGACAGTAGGGGTAGGAAATGTTTGTGAGCGTGCAGCCGTCATGGGGGTGCGCCGGATTTACCGGGAACGGGAGATGGATGAGAAAAATCTGCCTGCGATCGATTTGAGAGTACAGAAAATGGCATTTAACGGTGTGACGGCAGCAGTAGCGGTTCCGGCATCGGAGCAAGTAAGGAGGCAGCAGTGGAAGAAAAAAAATTATACGTGATCGGAATTGGACCGGGGGCGAGAGAACAGATGACGGTCCGGGCAGACCGCATTTTGCGGGAAAGCCAGGTGATCATCGGTTATACGGTATACGTGGACCTGGTAAAAGAATTTTATCCACAGGCGGAATTTCTGACAACGCCGATGCGCCAGGAAAAGGAACGCTGTGAGATGGCATTAAAAGCGGCGCAGGATGGTCGGAAAACAGCAATGATCTGCAGTGGGGACAGCGGCGTCTATGGCATGGCGGGGCTGGTGCTGCAGATGGCAGAGGCGTACCCGGATGTGAACGTGGAAGTAATTCCAGGAGTGACGGCAGCGCTGGGAGGCGGAGCCATTCTCGGTGCACCGTTGGGACATGATTTTGCGGTGATCAGCCTGAGTGACCTTCTGACGCCGATGGAAGTGATCGAAAAAAGGCTGCGTGCAGCGGCGGAAGCGGATTTTATTATCTGCCTCTACAATCCATCCAGCCGGAAACGCCACGATTATCTGGAGCGTGCCTGCCGGATTCTTTTAGAGTATAAAAGTGGTGAGACTGCCTGCGGATATGTACAGAATATTGGCCGCGAGGGCGAGGCGGTGCAACTTCTGACACTGGCAGAACTGGAAAAGACGTCGGTGGATATGTTTACGACCGTATTTATTGGAAATAAGGAAACGCAGATGTTAAATGGATGTCTGGTGACACCGAGGGGATACCGCGATGTGTAAAATATGGATATTTGGAGGAACGACAGAAGGGCGCCTGCTGGCGGAATATTGCAGTCGGGAAAAGATTGAGGCGTGGGTCAGCGTGGCTTCAGAGTATGGAGAGGAGCTTTTGCAGGAGGAGCTGATGGAGTCTGGGAATGCAGGGAATCCAGATTTGAACCACAATACGAAGGAAAGTGGGCAATGCGCTGACAAAGAGATTTGTTTTGCAAAGAAAAGCTTGAAAAATGTTCAGGCATCCTCAGTGATAAAAGTCTTACGCGGACGGATGGATCGTTACCAGATGGAAGAATTTATCCGAAACCAGGGGATTCATCTTGTGATCGATGCAACACATCCGCATGCCAGACTTGTTTCAGAAGAAATCCAGGAAGCGTGCGGACGGACCGGTGTCCGCCTGGAACGGTGCCTGCGCGCAGAGGGCGAACAAAACAAAGCACGTGATTGGGTCGAGGTTGATTCCATTCAGGAGGCAGTGTCATTTCTTTCTTCTGTTTCCGGCGTGATTTTTGCTACAACCGGCAGTAAAGAACTGGAAGCCCTGTGCCAGATACCAGATTATCAAAAACGGGTGTATGCGAGAGTGCTTCCAACTTCGAATGTTTTGAAGAAATGTGAAAAATTGGGGATAACTGGCAGCCATCTGATTGCGATGCAGGGACCTTTTTCCACCGAAATGAATACGCTATTTCTCCGACAGACAAAAGCGGAGTGGCTATTGACGAAAGATTCCGGGCGTGCGGGCGGATTTCAGGAAAAGGTGGAAGCGGCGCGTGAAAATGGAACCAGAGTGGTTGTGATCCGCAGACCGAAGGAGAATGGCATTTCGCTGGAAGAGGCGATGGAGGTGCTGAAGAAAGCGGATGAGGGGAAGGTTGGAGAGTTAAAAACACATTTGATTCTGGCGGGAATTGGCATGGGACAGCCGTCCCAGATGACAGGGGAAGTCCTTCGGGCAATTCGAGAGAGTGACGCCTTGATTGGCGCGGAGCGTATGCTGGAATCCGCGGAGAGAGCGCTGCAGAATGATTTGCTGATTAGCAAGGAAGGAAAAGATGAAAACAGACAGGAATCAGCGGCTGCGGTGGAAAAAGAAACGAAGTGCTATAAAGCATATCTTCCTGACGATGTGATACAGATTGTATCGAAGCATCCGGAATGGAAGCAGGCGGTCATCCTGTATTCGGGTGATACCGGCTTTTTCAGCGGGGCATCCAGGATGGCAGAGCGGCTGCGGGAAGCTGGTTATCCATTTACTGTCTATCCGGGTACATCCTGTGTCAGTTATCTGGCGGCACGCCTGGGGACGCACTGGGAAGATGCGGCGATTTATTCCGCACATGGAAGAGAATTGTCTGTCGATCGGGTGATGAAACGTCTGTGTGATCCAGAAGAAGCGGCTAAGCGTGCGTTTATCCTCATGGGCGGCAAAAATGGAGCTGGACAGTTTTGTGAACGTCTGACACAGGCGGGATATGGAAATGTACAGGTGACGGTTGGTGAAAACTTATCGTACCCGGAAGAGCAGATCCGGAGCGGAACCGCGGAAGAAATGAAAAAATTGGAATTTGCGGATTTGAGCTTGATGCTGCTGGAAGTTACGGATGAAATAAAGAATGTAAAGCAGCTGAAAAGGTTTGAACAAGAAGATAAACGTTTGCTTCCTGCAGATTCTGTCGGAGTATTTCCACGTATCATGCTTGCCGCCCCCAAAAGCGGCAGTGGAAAAACCCTTCTGACTTGCGGGCTGCTTGAAGTCCTTCGCCGCCGCGGTCTGAATCCGATCGCGTGCAAATGTGGACCGGACTATATCGATCCAATGTTTCACCGCTATGTGCTCGGCATTCCCGGGCGAAATCTCGATAGCTTTTTTCTGCCGACGGAAGGCGTGCGGAAGGTTTTGGTGGATGCAGTGCGGGAAGAACAGGCGGGAATCGCAGTTTTAGAGGGTGTCATGGGCTATTATGACGGCTTGGGCGGAACAGAAACGTCCGCCAGCAGCTGGGAGATTGCAGAGATCACAGACACGCCGGTGATTCTGGTGCTGGACTGTAAAGGCGCATCGTTGTCGGCGGCAGCAATGGCATCTGGATTTTTACATTTCCGGAAAAAAAGCCATATTGCCGGAGTGATTTTGAACCGGGTTTCTTCGATGTATTATGAGCGGCTGGCGGTAGCCGTGGAAGAGGCGTCGGGGCTTCCGGTGCTTGGTTATCTGCCAGAATCCGAAGCACAAGCAGAAGCAGGGCTAATCACCTTATCGTTAGGATCAAAGACAGGAAGGATCGCTTGGGCGGCTGCACAGACTTTGTCTGTGAACCATGCGGCTTTTCATAAAAGAAATCCAGCAGAACACACTACCGTAATTGGATATCGGAGGTAAATAATGGCACGTATTTCTGGCGTTGACCTGCCTCGTGAGAAGCGGGTCGAAATCGGACTGACGTACATCTTCGGCATCGGCGTGAAGACCTCTCAGGAGATTCTCGCTGCTACCGGCGTCAACCCTGACACCCGCGTGAAGGACCTGACTGAGCAGGACGTCAACAAGATCCGTGAGTACATCGAGCACCACCTGAAGGTGGAAGGCGATCTGCGCCGCGATGTCTCCCTGGACATCAAGCGTATGATGGAGATCGGCTGCTATCGCGGCGTTCGTCACCGCAAGGGTCTGCCCGTTCGCGGCCAGAACACCAAGCAGAACGCTCGTACCCGCAAGGGCCCGAAGAAGACCATCGCCGGCAAGAAGAAGGCAACCAGATAATAGAGGAGTGATTGACAATGGCACCTAAGCAGAAGCTGAAGAAAGTCGTCCGCAAGCGCCGCGAGCGCAAGGTCGTGGAGCGCGGTGCGGCGCATATCCGCTCCTCCTTTAACAACACCATCGTGACCCTGACCGATACCCAGGGCAACGCGCTGAGCTGGGCTTCCGCCGGCGGACTCGGTTTCCGCGGCAGCA
>ERZ780190.2816-NODE-2816-length-12333-cov-3.848510_pt1 | contig 12333 bp, 7 predicted proteins | sample MGYA00510980_ERZ780190 | MGnify/ENA primary metagenome ERZ780190 (study PRJEB29588, sample SAMEA1972188) | human gut metagenome | biome: human gut; feature: human-associated habitat; material: faeces | place: Denmark | collected 2008/2010 ... | reverse complement strand
AACATCCTGCGCCGAGAGCGACACCGCCGCCAACAGCGCGACAACCGATACAAATAACTTTTTCATTGCTTTTTCTATTCGATTTTATTAAGTTTTTCAGTTCATGCGCCCCTGTCCGAAACGCGTTGGATGCAAAAGTATAAAAAAAATTCCTTTTTTACCAAATCTATCCGCGCAAACCCGCGAAAAAACCGCTCATCAACTCCTCGCACTCCTCCCGGAGCACCCCCCGCGCCACGGTCGTTCTGGGGTGGAACACCGCCTCGGAGTAACGCCGGAAGCCCTTCTTGGGATCGTCGGCGCCCCACACCACGCGGCTCACCTGCGCCCATCCGATCGCCCCGGCGCACATGATGCACGGCTCGACCGTGACGTAGAGCGTGCACTCCTGCAAATACTTGCCCCCGAGCGTCGCGGCAGCGGCCGTGAGGGCCTGCATCTCGGCGTGGGCCGTGGGGTCGGCCAGGGTTTCGACGAGGTTGTGCCCCCGCCCGATCACCGCACCGCCGGCCACGACGACCGCACCGATGGGCACCTCCTGTTGTTTTAACGCCTTTTGCGCCTCGTTTAGTGCCAGGCGCATGAATTTTTCGTCGGTTTCGTGCTGTTCCATGCCGGATTGTTTTCGGCAAAAGTAACCATTTTTTCCGAAGAACGCACCCCGCGCCCGGCAAACGACGCCCGGAAGCGACGCAGGCGCATCAATTTCGATTCAAAACACGCCTTCTTCCAAAAAGAAAAAATCAAAATCAAAGAAATGCTTGCATTTTATTGCATAATTTCTATATTTGCAAATGGAATAGTCCACAAAACCCTTAAATTCAATTTGCTCCTACAAAAAAACACACATCCGGCCAAAAAACGGCCCAAACCATGCACTCTGTATTTCGAAACCAAACCAATTACCAACCAGAACCAATTAAAACCATTATGGAAGAAACTCGCCAAAAAGCACCCGGGAACGGGCATTTTCCGGCAGTCCTGCGATTCGTCGCCGCGCTGCTGCTGTCCGGAACCCTATGCCTCGCGGGGGGGGGAAATCTCCTCGCACAGATCCGGAGCATCTATGTAACGATAGATGCAGCCGATGCAAGCATCCGGGAGATCCTCGAATCCATCGAGGCGCAGAGCGATCTGCGGTTCATCTATGCGGATGAAGTAAAACCGATCCTGACCAAGGTCGTAACGGTCAGGGAGAAAAACGTAAGCGCAAACCGGATTCTCGACCAGATCCTGCCCGACGTCGGCCTTCAGTATTCGGTCGGCGGCACGCAGGTCCGCATCTACCAGGCCGCCAGCGGTTCGCGCGACGTCGCCCAAACGGTCAGCGGCACGGTGATCTCCGGCACCGACAACTCCCCGCTGGCCGGCGTGATGATCTACGTCGAAGGAACGACGGCCGGCACGATCACCAACGGCGACGGCTCGTACACCTTCACCATTCCCGCCAAATCGAAATACGTGACCTTCTCGTACGTCGGTTTCGACACGAAGAAGCTCCACGTCGAGGACACCGAGCTGTTCAAACTCGTATCGCTCGCCGAGCAGAGCAACGCGCTCGACGAAGTCGTGGTCATCGGCTACGGCACGCAGAAAAAGGAGTCGATGGTCGCCTCGATCACCTCCGTAAAACCCTCCGACCTGAATATCACCTCCAGTTCGCTGACCACGGCGTTCGCCGGCAACATCGCCGGCATGATCTCGCGCCAGACCTCGGGCGAACCCGGCTACGACAGCGCCTCGTTCTACATCCGCGGCATTTCGACCTTCGGGTCGAGCAACTCGCCGCTGATCATCCTCGACGGCGTGGAGGTGTTGAGCAACATGCTCAACAACATGCCTCCCGAGTCGATCGAGTCGTTCTCGGTGCTCAAGGACGCCCAGGCGACCTCGGTCTACGGTTCGCGCGGCGCCAACGGCGTCATCCTCATCAACACGAAAAACGGCCGCAACTCGGAGAAGATGAACGTCTCGGTCCGTCTGGAAAACACCTTCTCGATGCCCACGATGGTACAGCAGGTGGCCGACGGCGTGACCTACATGCAGCTCTACAACGAGGCCGTCTTCAACACCGCCAAGGAGACCGGAACGCTCCACGCCTACCAGCCGTTCTACTCGGCCGACAAGATCAACGGCACGAAGGCGGGGCTCAACAAGTACCTCTATCCGAACAACGACTGGTACGACCTGATGTTCAAGGATTTTTCGGTCAACCAGAACCTCAACCTCAACATCCGCGGCGGCGGCCGTAAGGTCAGCTACTTCCTCAACGCAGCGGTTTCGAACGAAAACGGCATCATCGCCGACATCGAGCAGAACCCCTACGACGTGAAGATGAACCACCAGAAATACATCTTCCAGAGCAACGTCAGCGCCAACATCACCAAGACGACGGTCGTCGGCATCAAGGTCAACGCCCAGCTGGAGTACAACACCCGCCCGATCGAGGACATCGGCAACCTGTTCTACTACTCGATGCGCGCCAATCCGGTGCGTTTCCCGGCCACGCTCCCGGCCGAGGAGGGCGACACGTTCGTGCGCTACGGCAACAACGCCTCGTGGGACACCGGCGCCACCGACCTCAACCCGCTGGCCAAGCTGTCCCGCGGCTACGGCAAGCGCTACTACTCCTACATGACGACGGCCTTCACGCTGGACCAGAACCTGGATTTCTTCACCAAGGGCTTGAGCGCCAACCTCACGGCGTCATTCTACAACTACACCTATTCGGCGACCTACCGCACGGCAACCCCCTATTATTTCAAGGTCGAGGACGGCAGTTCGCTCAACCCCGACGGCACGGCCAATCTCATCGGCCTCGAGCAGGGTTCCGTCAACCATGAGACGACGCACGCCGGCATTGAGCAGCTGAGGAACCTGCGGTGTGAGGTCGATGGGGTAGGCGTCGTACAAGCGAGAGCGGCCGTGGATGTCGGTGCGGACGGGCATGACCTTTCCGTCGATATTCTTGAGCGAGAGCTTGCGGGCACGCAGGCGGCAGTTGACGCAATCGTGGATGCAGCCGTTGGCGACCTGCAGAATGCAATGCTCGCTCGTCATAACGCGCGGACGGCCGAAGACAGTGATACCCAGGGCTGCGGGCGCGGCGGCGCCGAGCGAGACGATCTCGTCGAGCGTGATCTCGGGCGAGAGCCAAAACGCACCGGCTCCGCGCCCGGCAAGCGCCTCCATGCAGGGCGTGTTGTGCACCGGCAGGCAAGAGCGAATCTCGGCCGTGGCGCCGGCATGCGCGGCTACGGCGAGCTCGGAGATATTGCCGACGGCGACGGTGGCTCCGGCATTGATCCAGGGATCGACGCGTACGTGGTCAACGGCGCGGCAGACCTCGTCGAGCACGGGCACGATGTCCTGCTCAAACGCATCGGCGGGGGAGAGCTCGGCCGCATCGAGCGCGTCGGTGGTCATGTAGATGCGCGTAACACCCTCGGCGCGAGCGGCCTCGGCGGCCTCGAGCGAGGTGACGGTGGCGCAGATCTGCGGCTCGTCGCGGTAGTGCTCGGGCATGGGTCGCGTACATTTGTCGAGCACCGGCAACTCGAGCGTTTTCTCGCGCTCCTCGTACGGTGCCAGAATGGCCTCTTCCAGCGCCTTACAAGCGGCGGCGCGCACCTTGTGCACGGCGGAAAAGCCCATACCGCAGCCGGCGTCGAGCGAAACGTCAAAGCTTGCGGCCTCAAAGGGAGAGGAGCCCATGCGCCCGACGTGCTCAACCAGATCGGATGCCTCGACGGCGCGGGTCTTGGCGGCCTCGACGGTGAAGCCCGTGGCGGTGGCGGTGAGCGCGGGGTTGTCACAGCAGGTGAGTGTGACAGTAAACGGCTCGCCCAGACGCGCCACAACGGACACGTCTACGGCGCGGCGGCGCAGCACATCGCGTTTGAGCGCAGCCCCGGCGGCGTCAATGGCGCGCTGGCTTCGAATCACGCGCACGCGGCAGCCCTCGGGCATGCTGCGGGGCACGCGGCACTCAATGATGTCACCGGCGGCGGCATCATCGGCGGCAATGGTGGTCAGGAACTGGTCAAACTCGTTATCGTGGCGAAGCTCCAGCAGGTCGCCCTTGCCCACGGGCTCAAACAGCTCAATGCGGGCGATGGCGGCGCGGCGACGGCGGTCGTCGGACTTGAGGCCGCGCACATCGCGGTTGGCCGGGCGGCTGCCCAGCACCGTGCCCACAATCTGGCCGCGGTTGTTGGAACGCTCATAGCTCATCATCTCGTCGCCCGAGGTGCCGTCCTGATAGGCGTGCGTAAAGTCGCGGTTGAAGCAGCGCTTGAGCTGGCGCTGGCGGGCGGCTACCTCGTCCTTATCTACGGCGACCCCGGCCAGCATGTCATCAATCTGGTGACGATACACATCGACGATGGAATACACGTAATCGGGGGCCTTCATGCGGCCCTCGAGCTTGAGCGATGCGGCGCCGGCGTCATACAGACGGCGAACAAGCTGCGAAGTGTTGGTGTCGCGCGGGCACAGCGCGCGCTCGCGACCGGCTGGGGAGAGCGAGCGACCGTTCTCGTCGATCAGCTCGTAGGGCAGGCGGCAGGGCTGGGCGCACATGCCGCGGTTGGCCGATCGTCCCGCCATGGCAAAGCTCGAAAGCAGGCACAGGCCCGAGTAGCAAAAGCAGATGGCACCGTGGCTAAAGACCTCAAGGTCCACATCGGGCGCGGCGTTGTGAATGGCGGCGATCTCGTCGATGGAAAGCTCGCGCGAGAGAGTCACGCGGTCGGCGCCCTGCTCACGGCACCAAAGGGTTCCGCGGTCGTCGTGGATGTTCGCCTGGGTCGAGATATGTGTCTCGATGCCGGGCATGGTGCGCTTGACCTCAAAGAACAGACCCCAGTCCTGGATAATGAAGGCGTCGGCGCCCAGCGTGGAGCAGCGATGGATGAGTTGCAGCGCATCGCCCATCTCGGACTGTTTGATGACGATGTTTACCGTGACGTAGACGCGCGACCCGTCTAGATGCGCGGCGCGGCAGGCTTGCTCAAAGGCCTCGTCGGTAAAGTTGGTGGCCTTGCGGCGGGCGTTGAAGCTGCCCATGCCGCAGTAGATGGCGTCTGCCCCGGCGGCGAGTGCGGCGGCAAAGGGCTCGGGCCCTCCGGCGGGCGCCAAAAGCTCGGGTCTGCGGTTGGTGGTTCGACTGGCGGTTGCGGTCATATCCTGCCTTTCAAAATGCTCAGATAATCAAAAGTATAGTGGCGCCGTTGCGGCAGGCGATGCCCGTGCTCCAAGCGGGATAAAGTCTTCAGCAGCTTGGGCTGGCTGACCCCGTGGAGAACCGTTCAGCGGTTCGGGGAAACCGTTGGGCGATAAAATATTCTCGCAAACTGATAATATTCTTGCATCGCACGGAAACCTTGAGTACTATCCCAATCAAGCGCGGTGTTCAGACCGAACTGTGCCTCCCGGTGTGAACGCCGCGCTCACGCTTTCTCAACTGATCGTAAGGAGATAAACATGAGCAAGACCGTCGTGTCTTCCGATAACGCACCCGCAGCCATCGGACCGTATTCCCCCGGTATCCAGACCGGCAACATGGTGTTCCTGTCCGGCCAGCTGGGCATCGACCCCACAACTGGCAAGATGCCCGAGGGCGTCGAGGCCCAGGCCAAGCAGTCCCTTGCTAACGTCGAGGCCCTGCTGACCGCTGCCGGCGCTACCTTTGCCGATGTCGTCAAGACCACGGTCTACCTGGCCGACATTGCCGACTTCGCTGCCGTGAACGAGATCTACGCCTCCAAGTTCGAGGCTCCGTTCCCCGCGCGCAGCGCTTTCCAGGTTGCCGCCCTTCCGGCTGGCGGTCTGGTCGAGATCGAGGTCGTCGCCGCTCTCTAAGGCGTTGGCAACAACTAAACATGACATGCAAAAAGACCCTGCAGCGCGTGCGAGCTGCAGGGTCTTTTGTCAAGTGACGGATCGCTTGTGGAGCCGCGCTCCATTTTGCTCGTTAGCCCTCCTTGCGGACTTTTTGCAGGTAGCGGTAGACGCTGGGCTCCGAGATACCCAGCGCGGTGGCGGCGCAGGCCACGGCGCCCTTGAGCATGAACACCCCGTTGTCGTTGAGGTGGCGAATGACGTCCACGCGGTCGCTCTGACCAAGCGACGCCACATCCAGCCCGCGCGTGCTCAGCAACTCGGCAATGCTGCGGTCGATGAGCTCCTGTGTGGACTCCGAAAGGCTTTCGACCTCGATAGGGGCGGGCTCCGTGCGCGTCGGCGCCGCGTCGAAGCACGCCATGAGCTGCTGCGCCATGGCGTTGATGGAGCGCACGGTCGAGAGGTCGGTGTTGACGCAGAGCATACCGACGATCTCGTCATTCTCGCGGATAAAGTACGTCGCTGACTCCAACGTCTTGCCGCCGGCACCGCGCCCCTCGTAGCCCGTAATAAACGGCAGGTCGCGATACTTGGCGTCGTGCATGATCTTGAGTGCCAGATCGGTGGCGGGACCGCCGACCTTACGGCCGCTCACGATGCCGTTGCGAATATCGACGATGGCGTGGTCGGGATCCGAGAAATCGTGCAGCACGATTTCGCTGTTTTTGCCGAGTATCTGCTCCAGAAAATCGACCATCGGCAAAAAGCGACGTACGGTCTCGTTCACGGGCAACTCCTTTGGGTGAAATCGGAAATGTTCATAACAATTTTTTCTCATGGTAACACGGTGTCTATTGACTCGTATATCCGCAGGTACATTGCGTAATACAGACGAACGGTAGGAATTTAGCGGTAAACGGTTGACCAAAAGAAAAGTAAGATGTCATTTTGACCAGACACTTTCCTGACCTGCGGAAATGCATTATCTCAGCTGAAGAATAGTCTGATAACAAAAAATTATTATTGAGAATGAGAATCATCTTTAATACGATATGCAATGAAGGCACAACCTCAACCCCGCACTGCGTCACAATAGAGCGTTAGATGCGAAAACAACTACTTCGAGGATTGGTGGTCAAATGACCCAGGAGACGGTTACGAACGGCACTGAAGCCCTGTTCACTCGCGAAGGCATGCCGCCCGTTAAGGAAATGATCCCGTGTGCCCTTCAGCATGTACTGGCATCGTTTGCCGGCATCATTACCCCGGCGGTCATCATGGCCGGCGTCTACGGCTTTAATAGCCAGCAGAGCACCGACATCATTCAGGTTGCACTCATTCTTTCGGCAATCGACACGGCCCTTCAGGCCTTCGCTCCCTTCCGTCGCATCGGCGGCGGCCTGCCCATCGTCATGGGCGTTTCGTTCGCGTTCCTGCCGGCCCTTCAGGCCATGGGCGCCTCGGGCTTTAGTTTTGGCGCGCTGCTGGGCGGCGAGATCGTTGGCGGTGCCGTCGCGGTCCTCTTTGGTCTGGCCTACAGCAAGATTAAGTGGCTGTTCCCGCCCGTCGTGACCGGCACGGTCATCTTCTCCATTGGCGTCTCTCTCTATCCCACGGCCGTCAAATACATGGCCGGTGGCATGGGCACGCCGTTGTGGGGCACCCCGCAGGCATGGTGCGTCGCTCTTATCACCTTCGCCGTGGTCTTTGCGCTCGCCAACTTTGGCAAGGGCACGCTCAAGCTGGGATCCGTGTTCTTTGGCATGATCGTTGGCATGATCGTTTCGATCCCCTTTGGCATGATCGACTTCTCCAGCGTCGCCACCGCTCAGGTCTTCGCTCTTCCCAAGCTCATGCCCTACGCGCTCGAGTTTGATCCCGAGGTCTGCATTACCCTCGCCGTCGTGTTCCCCATGGTTGCCATCCAGGTTATCGGTGACGTTTCCGCCGCCTGCCTGGGCTCCATCGACCGTATGCCCACCGAGCGCGAGCTCTCCGGCGCTATTGTGTCCCAGGGCCTCACCTCTATGGTCGGCGGCCTGCTGGGCGGTCTTCCCACCAGCGCCCTTGGCCAGAACGTGGGCATCATCTGCTCCAACAAGGTCGTCAACAAGTGGGTCTTTGTAATCATCGCGGCCGTCTTTGCCATCGCCGGTCTGTTCCCGCAGCTCTCTGCCGTCCTTTCCGCTATCCCGCAGCCCGTCATCGGCGGCGCGACCGTCGGCGTCTTTGGCACCATCACCATGAACGGCGTGCGCATGTTCACCCGCGAGGGCCTCACGCAGCGCACTACCACTATCGTCGGCACCTCCGTCGTCTTTGGCCTGGGTATCTGGATGGCCAGCGGTTGCCTTGCCGGCGAGGGTATGCCCGCCTGGGTGTCCACCGTCATCGGCTCCAATGCCGTAACCCCCACCGCCATCATGGCCATCGTGCTCAACCTGATCCTTCCGCAGACGCCGGTCGTGGCTCAGCACATCGATGCCGCCAAGGATGCCGCTGTGAATCTGGTCCTGCCCGAGAGCAAGAAGTAACCAATTCGGTGCTATTCGTCGGCGGACGCATCGCCTCGTCCGCCGACGCCATGCGGCGCCAAGCCGCACTTCAAAGGGTTTGTCCCTTTGGTGAAGCGTTGACGGGAGAGGGCCCGTTTCCGGTGTAGGCCGGCGCTTCGCACTCCGCCATGTCAGAGGTGTCAAACCCCGCCTCTGATGTTGAAGGGAGCATCCATGCTTCTGGTCGCTAACGGTTCCGTCTTTACCCGCAACGCTCAGACCCCGTTCATTCCAAACGGTGCGGTCGCCATTGACGGAGATACGATCGTCGAAGTGGGCCCCGAACGCGAGCTCAAGGCCAAGTACCCGGATGCCGAGTACGTCGATGCCCGGGGCAACCTCATCATGCCCGGACTCATCAACTGCCACACCCACATCTACTCGGGTCTGGCCCGCGGCCTTGCCATTAAGGGCTGCAACCCCACCAACTTCCTGGAGAATCTCGAGCAGCAGTGGTGGAAGATCGACGACAACCTGACGCTCGACGGCACCAAGGCCAGCGCCTATGCCACGATTTTGGACTCTATCCGCGATGGCGTCACCACGATCTTCGATCACCATGCGAGCTTCTGCGAGATCCCGGGAAGCCTCTTTACCATTAAGGATGCAGCTCAGGAGCTGGGCATGCGTTCGTGCCTGTGCTACGAGGTCTCCGATCGCCGTGGCCAGGAAAAATGCGACCAGGCCATTGCCGAGAACGCCGAATTTGCCCAGTGGGCCGCCAAGGAGCGTCGCGATAACGACAACCACATGATCGCCGCCATGTTTGGCGGTCACGCCACCTTTACGCTGTCGGACGAGACCATGGATAAGATGGCCGAGGCCAACAACGGCCTGACCGGCTTCCACATCCACGTGTGCGAGGGCATGAACGACGTGTGGGATTCCCGCCTCAACCGCGGTGGTATCAGCCCCGTCGAGCGCCTGCTGCAGCACAACCTGCTGGGTCCCGACACCATGCTGGGCCACTGCATCCACGTGACGCCTGCCGAGATGGACATCGTCAAGGAGTCCGGCACCTGGCTCGTCAACAACCCCGAATCCAATATGGGCAACGCCGTGGGCTGCGCCCCCGTGCTCGAATTCTTCCGCCGCGGCATTCCTGTGTGCATGGGTACCGACGCCTACACCCACGATATGCTCGAGAGCCTTAAGGTCTTCCTGATCATTCAGCGCCACAACGCCGCCATGCCCAACGTGGGCTGGTGCGAGGCCATGACCATGCTGTTCGAGAACAACGCCAAGATGGCGAGCAAGTACTTCGATCGCAAGCTCGGTGTGCTCGAGGCCGGCGCTGCCGCCGACGTCATCGTCATGGACTACAAGCCCTTTACGCCGCTGAGCGAGGAGAACATCGACGGCCACATGCTCTTTGGCATGATGGGCAAAAACTGCCGCACCACCATCATCAACGGCCGCGTCCTGTACAAGGATCGCGAGTTCGTTGGCATTGATGAGGACAAGATCAACGCGTGGACCATGGCTGAGTCCAAGAAGCTCTGGAGCACGCTCAACGATCGCGCCTACTAATTCACAAGTAGATTCGCGTGCGTCGGATGTTTCGCCGCATCCGGCGCGCGCATAGGCGGCCTCCGCGGGGTCGCCGGCGCTGTGCTAGCGCTACACCGTATTTGCGCCCGCCGCGCGGTCTCGCCGGGCGTTACAGAGAGGAGCTCATTATGAGCGACATCATGAGGCCGATCCCGTTTTCGCAGCTGATGAACTGGATCATCGAGGAGCACAAGACTCAGGGCGCCGTCTTTGGCGTGCGCAAGATGGTCACGACCAACCAGGAGGGTGCGCTTCCCATTTTTGACGAGCGCATCGAGACTCCGTTTGGCCCGGCCGCCGGCCCCAACACGCAGCTTGCCCAGAACATCGTGGCCTCTTATGTGGCCGGCTCCCGCTTCTTTGAGCTCAAGACCGTTCAGGTTATGGACGGCGAGGAGCTCTCCAAGTGTGTGAACAAGCCCTGCATTGTGGCACAGGACGAGTGCTACAACTGCGAGTGGTCGACCGAGCTCGAGGTTCCGCAGGCCTTTGCCGAGTACGTGAAGGCATGGTTCGCCTGCCACCTGATCGCTCGCGAGTACGGCCTGGGCAGCCCGGACGGATTTGTCTTTAACATGTCCGTGGGCTATGACCTCGAGGGCATCAAGAGTCCCAAGGTCGATGCGTACATTGAGGGCATGAAGGACGCCAGCGGCTCCGAGGTTTGGAACGAGTGCCGCACGTGGGCGCTCGCTAACCTGGACAAGTTTGAGCATGTCGATGCTGCGTTTGTCGAGTCCATCCCGGCGCGCGTCTCCAACTCCATTACCGAGTCCACGCTGCACGGCTGCCCGCCGGCCGAGATCGAGCGCATCGCGACCTATCTGATCACCGAGAAGGGCCTCAACACCTACATCAAGTGCAACCCCACGCTGCTGGGCTATGAGTTTGCACGTCAGCGCCTCAACGAGCTGGGCTTTGACTACATCGTCTTCGATGACACGCACTTCCGCGAGGACCTGCAGTGGGCCGATGCCGTGCCTATGTTCGAGCGCCTGATTGCCCTCTGCGCCGAGCGCGGCCTGGAGTTTGGCGTCAAGCTGACCAACACGTTCCCCGTCGACGTGACGAGGAACGAGCTGCCCTCTACCGAGATGTACATGTCCGGCCGTTCGCTGTTCTCGCTGACCATCGAGGCCGCCCGCCGCATTACCGAGCAGTTCGATGGCAAGCTGCGCATCAGCTACTCCGGCGGTGCTACGGTCTACAACATCCGCGCCCTGTACGATGCCGGCATTTGGCCCGTCACCCTGGCGACCGACGTGCTCAAGCCTGGTGGCTACGAGCGCTTTAGCCAGATGGCCGGCGAGTTTACCGATCTGGACGGCAAGCCGTTTGAGGGTGTCTCTCTCGACGCCGTGACCGCGATCCAGGTCGATTCGCTTACCAACCCGCTCTATAAGAAGCCGCTGCGCCCGCTGCCCGACCGCAAGGTCGCCGGCAAGAGCCCGCTTTCCGACTGCTTTACCACGCCGTGCCGCACGAGCTGCCCCATCCAGCAGGATATTCCCGCCTACCTGGCGGCTGTTGACGAGGGTCGCTACGAGGACGCGCTCAACATTATCATCGAGCGCAACGCCCTGCCGTTCATTACCGGCACCATCTGCCCGCATCCCTGCGGCCGTGCCTGCGAGCGTGCGTTCTACGAGCCCGAGGGCGCCCAGATCCGCGCCAGCAAGCTCAAGGCCGCCCGCGAGGCCATGACCGCCGTGCTGCCCAAGCTGCGCGCCCAGGCCATCGCAAACGACGGCGAGCGCAACGTTGCCGTTATCGGCGGCGGCCCGGCCGGCCTGGCGACGGCGTTCTTCCTGACGCGTGCCGGCGTGCCCGTCACCATCTTCGAGGCCCGCGATTCGCTCGGCGGCGTGGTCCGTCACGTGATCCCCGAGTTCCGTATCGCGAGCGACGATATCTCCCACGATGCCGAGCTCTGCCTGGCCTTTGGCGCCAAGGTGCAGCTCAACGCTCGCGTTGATTCCATCGACGAACTCAAGGCTCAAGGCTTTACCGACGTGGTCGTGGCCACCGGTGCCTGGATGCCCGGCTCTGCGGGCTTGGGCGAGGGTGCCGAGCTCGACGTGCTGGAGTTCCTCGAGGCCGCCAAGAAGGGCGAGAAACTCGAACTGGGCGAGGACGTCGTGGTCATTGGCGCCGGCAACACCGCCATGGACGCGGCCCGCGTGGCCAAGCGCCTGGCTGGTGTGAAGAACGTGCGCCTGGTGTATCGCCGCACCAAGAAGCAGATGCCCGCCGACGAGGAAGAGCTTGATCTTGCTCTTGCCGACGGCGTTGAGTTCTGCGAGCTGCTGGCGCCCAAGGCACTCAACGGCGCCGTGCTGACCTGCGATGTTATGGAGCTTGGCGAGCCGGATGAATCTGGAAG
>ERZ780190.2806-NODE-2806-length-12374-cov-2.936521_pt1 | contig 12374 bp, 9 predicted proteins | sample MGYA00510980_ERZ780190 | MGnify/ENA primary metagenome ERZ780190 (study PRJEB29588, sample SAMEA1972188) | human gut metagenome | biome: human gut; feature: human-associated habitat; material: faeces | place: Denmark | collected 2008/2010 ... | reverse complement strand
TGCGGCATACGGTGGAGAGGTAGTAGCCGGCCTGCTCCCCTAAAATTTCAACTGTCTTGCTCATAATCGCTGTGTTTTTGGTCATTTTACGAATCCCGTGCAATTCCGGGTCCAATCAGGTCCCGTTTACGGCCTAAAAGTTACCGAAAAATCCGGGAGGTTGTTCCCGGCGCGGGAGGCGGAGCGCGGATTCGGACCGAATGGTACAGAGGTAGGACAGAAATGCGAAGCGGGCGCGCCCGTTCAGGGCATGCGGCGAGGCCCGTTCAAAGCGTTCCGGCTGCTGCGGGCCGGACTACGCAGGGACACAAACCGTCCCGGACGCAGAATTTACCGCCCGGAGCGGACAAAAGTCCGAAACCCGGATACCTATTTTTTGTTGTTGCGGTACTCGGTGGGCGATTCCCCCGCGTGCTTCTTGAAAAAACGCCCGAGGTAGGACTGGTCGGGAAACCGGAGCCGGTAGGCGATCTCCTGCACCGAAAGGTCGGTCGACTGGAGCATCATCTTGATCTCCAGCATCACCGAACGGTCGATGAACTCCTTGGCCGAACTGTGCGCCACGCTGCGCACGATGGTCGACAGGTAACGGGTCGAAATGCAGAGTTTGTCGGCGTAAAACGACACTTCGCGCTCCTGGGCGCAATGCTCGTGCACGAGAGCGACGAAACGGTGGAACAGCTCCGACTGCCGCGTGGTCGTCTCCGGCACGCGGTGCTGCCGGGCTGCGAAACGCTGCATCTTGTCGTAACTCTCCAGCAGCAGATTCTGCAAACGGTTCTTGATGATCGTATTGCGGAACACGTTGCCGCGGTCGCGGTAGGTGTAGGCCGCCATCTGGAGCCAGATCGAAGCCCCCTCGACGATCCGCTGGGGCGGATGGGAGATCGGACGCTCACGCAGGGCGTGGAAAAACGAAGGGTCCATCCGGAAGGCCGCCTCGGAAAAGAGATCCCGCGAAAACGAGCAGTAGGCCGCCCTGAAATCCTCCGTGCGGTCGGTGAGCATGAAGATAGATCCGGGCAGCAGCAGCACCATCGTATTGCGGCGCACCTGCCCCTGGTACTGGTTGACGGTGGCGTCGGCGCTGCCGCTGCGACAGAAGAGAATCGCACCTCCTTCCACACGGCAGGCGTAATTGCCGAAAAAGGCGAAATCGGATTCGCCCACAACAAATTGCTCCTCGGGAGTGGTGATTAGCGGATTGACCTGTGGCATACAATTCTTTTTTCGAACAAAAATAATGAAATTTTCGATAAATGTTCCATTTTTATTCCGAAAAGTACCAATTCTGTTCGCAATAAAGGGTACATTGATACCGTTTTTAAAATACTTTTGCACCTGAAAAAGTTTTTTAGTCCAATCAGTTAAAGGAATTGTTATGAAGCAAACATTTGTGAAAGCTGCCGTTTTGGCATGCTGCATGGCGGCCGTCGGATGCAAACAGGCTCCGATGACAATGGGCCCCGGCGAATACGCTGTAATGACCATCGCCACCACCGACCGGGAAATCCCGAGCAACTACTCGGCGACGATCCGCGGCCGTCAGGACATCGCAATCTATCCGCAGGTTTCGGGAACGATCTCACAGCTCTGCGTCAACGAAGGTCAGAAAGTCGCCAAGGGACAGACCCTTTTCATCATCGACCAGGTTCCCTACAAAGCCGCCTTGCAGACCGCCGAAGCCAACGTCGAGGCCGCCAAAGCCGGCGTGGCCACCGCACAGCTCACCTACGACAGCAAGAAGGAGCTTTTCGCCCGCAACGTCGTTTCGCAGTTCGACCTCTCGACGGCCAACAACAACCTGCTGACAGCCAAGGCCCAGCTCGCACAGGCCGAGGCACAGCGCGTGAACGCCGCCAACAACCTCTCCTACACGGTCGTGAAGGCTCCGACCGACGGCGTGGTGGGAACGCTGCCGTACCGCGTCGGCGCGCTGGTGAGCGCTTCGATCCCGCAGCCGCTGACCACCGTATCGGACAACTCGGAGATGTACGTCTACTTCTCGATGACCGAAAACCAGCTCCTGGCCCTGACACGCCAGTACGGCTCGATCGCCGAAACGCTCAAGAGCATGCCGGGCGTACAGTTGCAGCTCAGCGACGGTTCGACCTACGACCAGACGGGCCGCGTGGAGTCGATCAGCGGCGTCATCGACACCTCGACGGGCAGCGTGTCGCTGCGCGCGGCGTTCCCCAACCCGAACGGACTGCTGCACAGCGGCGGTGCGGGCAACATCATCCTGCCGAGCATCTACAAGGATTGCATCGCCGTTCCGCAGGCCGCGACGTTCGAACTCCAGAACAAAGTATATGTATATAAAGTGGTGGACGGCAAGGCCTCTTCGGCGATGATCGACGTCGAGAAGATCTCGAACGGCCGCGAGTATATAGCACGCGCGGGACTCGTGCCGGGCGATGTGATCGTTGCCGAAGGCGTGGGTCTGCTGCGCGAAGGCACGCCCATCGTTCCGAAGGGCCAGGCCGCAGCAGCCGCTGCCGCTGCTCCCGCAGGGCGCCGCAGCACAGACAGCTCCTGAGGCCGCAACCCAAACCGAAAAGGAGGAATAACCTATGACACTGAAACATTTTATCGAACGACCCGTACTGGCGTCGGTCATATCCATCGTAATCGTAATCGCCGGTCTGATCGGTCTGGCGACACTGCCCGTCGAGCAGTATCCCGACATCGCGCCCCCGACGGTCATGGTGCGCGCCTCCTATCCGGGAGCCAGCGCCGAAACGATTCAGAAGTCGGTCATCGTACCGCTCGAACAAGCTATCAACGGTGTGGAGGACATGACCTACATGACCTCCAGCGCAGCCGTCGGCAGCGCCTCCGTGACGATCTATTTCCGCCAGGGAACCAACGCCGACATGGCGGCCGTCAACGTGCAGAACAAAGTGTCACGCGCCACCGGCCAGCTTCCTCCCGAGGTCACGCAGATCGGTGTGACGACCATGAAGCGCCAGACCTCGATGGTCAAGATTTTCTCGCTCTACAGCCCCGATGACTCCTACGACGAGACCTTCCTGTCGAACTACCTGAAGATCAACGTCGAGCCGCGCATCCAGCGTATCCGCGGCGTCGGCGAGGTGTTCACCCTCGGCGCAGAATACTCGATGCGCGTCTGGCTGAAGCCCGACGTAATGGCCCAGTACAAGCTCATCCCGTCGGACGTGACGGCGGCGCTGGCCGAGCAGAACATCGAATCGGCGACCGGTACGCTGGGCGAGAACTCCCAGAACACGTTCCAGTACACGATGAAATACCGCGGACGCCACCAGACGCCCGAAGAGTTCGGTGAAATCGTGCTGCTCTCGAAGCCCGACGGCACGCTCCTGCGTCTGAAGGACATCGCCGACATCGAACTGGGCAGCGAATCCTACGCTTACAAAGGTTACACCAACGGCCATCCGGGCGTCAGCACGATGATCTTCCAGACGGCCGGTTCGAACGCCACGCAGGTCGTGAACGACGTCAACGCCCTGCTCGACGAATTGCAGGCCGAACTGCCGAAAGGCATCGCCGTCGCACATCTCCAGAGCGTGAACGACTTCCTCTACGCCTCGATGAAAGAGGTGGTCAAGACCCTGTTCGAGGCCATTCTCCTCGTGATCCTGGTCGTGTACGTCTTCCTGCAGGACATCCGCTCAACGCTCATCCCCACGGTGTCGATTCTCGTGGCGCTGGTCGGAACCTTCGGCTTCCTCGCATTCGCCGGATTCTCGATCAACCTGCTGACCCTCTTCGCGCTGGTTCTTGCGATCGGTACGGTCGTCGACGACGCCATCATCGTCGTCGAAGCCGTGCAGGCACGCTTCGACGCGGGCTACAAATCCTCCTACATGGCGACCATCGACGCCATGTCGGGTATCACATCGGCCATCGTGACCTCGACGCTGGTCTTCATGGCCGTGTTCATCCCCGTCGCCATGATGGGCGGAACATCGGGCGTCTTCTACACGCAGTTCGGTATCACGATGGCCGTGGCCGTGGGTCTTTCGGCCGTCAACGCCCTTACGCTGTCGCCGGCGCTCTGCGCCATGATCCTGAAGCCGTACCTCGACGAGAACGGCGAGATGCGCGACAACTTCGCGGCGCGTTTCCGCAAGGCCTTCAACACGGCATTCGGAGCCTTGGTCAACAAGTACAAGCACGGCGTGATGCTCTTCATCAAGCACAAGTGGCTGATGTGGTCGACGCTCGGCCTGACCATCGCGGCGCTGGTTCTGCTGATGAACACCACCAAGACGGGTCTGGTTCCCGACGAGGACCAGGGTACGATCATGGTCAACGTCACCACGGCCCCGGGTTCCTCGCTCGCCGAGACCCACAAGGTCATGGAGCAGGTTTCGCAGCGCATCAACGGCATTCCGCAGATTCGCGACTACATGCAGGTGGCCGGTTACGGCATGATCGCCGGACAGGGTTCGTCGTACGGTATGGCCATCATCAAACTCAAGGACTGGGACGAGCGTCCGAACAAGGAGGATGACGTGAACGCCGTCATCGGCCAGATTTACGGCCGCACCGCCGACATCAAGGACGCACAGATCTTCGCCGTGGCTCCGCCGATGATCTCGGGTTACGGAACCTCGACCGGTTTCTCCATGCACCTGCAGGACAAGACCGGCGGCGACCTGACCGAATTCTACAATATTTACCTGCAATTCATCGGCGCGCTGAACCAGCGTCCGGAGATCGCCCGCGCATACTCGACCTTCAACATCAACTTCCCGCAGTACATGGTGGACATCGACGCGGCGAAGGCCAAGCGTGCCGGCATATCGCCGACCTCGATCCTCTCGACGCTGGCAGGCTACTACGGCGGCCAGTATGTTTCGAACATCAACCGGTTCTCGAAAATGTACTATGTGACGATGCAGGCCGATCCGAAATACCGTCTCGACACCGAGTCGCTCAACAACGTCTACGTGCGTTCGAGCAGCGGCGAGATGGCTCCCCTGGGCCAGTTCGTGAACCTGACGAGGGTTTACAGCTCCGAGGTGCTGAACCGCTTCAACATGTACAGTTCGATCGCCGTGAACGGTACGGCCGCCAGCGGTTATTCGTCGGGCGACGCCATCCGGGCCATTCAGGAAACGGCCGCGCAGGTGCTTCCGAAGGGCTACGGTTACGAGTTCGACGGCATCACGCGCGAGGAGGCCCAGACGGGCAGCAACACGGTCATCATCTTCGGTATCTGTATCCTGCTGATCTACCTCATCCTGAGCGCGCTGTACGAGAGTTTCCTCATTCCGTTCGCCGTCATTCTGTCGGTTCCGTGCGGTCTGATGGGTTCGTTCCTGCTCGCCAAGATAATGGGACTGGAGAACAACATCTACCTCCAGACGGGTATCATCATGCTGATCGGTCTGTTGTCGAAAACGGCCATCCTGATCACGGAGTACGCCGCCGACCGCCGCGCCGCGGGCATGAGCCTCTCGCAGGCCGCCGTGTCGGCCGCCAAAGCCCGTCTGCGTCCCATTCTGATGACCGTCCTCACCTGCGTGTTCGGTATGATCCCGCTGGTGCTCTCGCACGGCGTAGGCGCAAACGGCAACTCGACCCTCGGTGCAGGTGTCATCGGCGGTATGATCGTAGGTACGCTGGCGCTGCTGTTCCTCGTGCCGACGCTGTTCATCGTCTTCCAGACGTTGCAGGAGAAAGTCAAGCCCCTGGAATTCGATCCCGATCCGCAGTGGGCCGTGCGCGCCGAACTGGAAGAGTGTAAAAACGAGAAAGAGGAGGAGTAACACATGAAAAAGATCCTGATTATATGCGCCGCGGCGGCGCTGACCGGCTGCGGCATCTACAAACCCTATACCCGTCCCGAGGTGACGACCGCAGGACTGTACGGATCGGCGGAGACCGCCGACACGACCACCCTGGGCGACATCCGCTGGCAGGAAATGTTCACCGATCCCCAGTTGCAGGCGCTTATCGCGCTTGCGCTGGAGAACAACACCGACCTGCTGTCGGCAGGCTGGCGCGTGAAGGAGGCCGAGGCGACACTTAAATCGGCGCGTCTGGCCTACCTGCCGTCGTTCAACTTCGCCCCGCAGGGCAGCTTGAGCAGCTTCGACGGCGGACCGACGGCGAAAACCTATTCGATTCCCGTGACGGCCAGCTGGCAGATCGACATCTTCAACGGACTGACCAACGCCAAGCGCAAGGCCAAGGCGCTCTACGCCCAGAGCAAGGAGTACGAGCAGGCCGTGAAGACGCAGCTGATCTCGGGCGTGGCCAATCTCTACTACACGCTGCTGATGCTCGACAGCCAGTACGAGGTGACGGAGGAGACGGCCGCCAAATGGCGCCAGAGCGTCGAGGCGATGCGCGCCCTGAAAGAGGCGGGCTACGCCAACGAGGCCGGAGTGGCCCAGTACGAGGCCAACACGCTGGCCATCGAGGCATCGCTGCACGACCTGGGCTACCAGCGTACGCAGGCCGAGAACTCGCTCTGCTCGCTGCTGGGAGAGGTTCCGCACACCATCGCACGCGGACGTCTCGAAAACCAGCAGCTGCCCGACGACCTGACGGTCGGCGTACCCCTGCTGATGCTTTCGAACCGTCCCGACGTACGTTCGGCCGAGTATTCGCTCATGCAGTCGTACTACGCCACGGCGAGCGCCCGTTCGGCCCTCTATCCCTCGATCACGCTGAGCGGCACAGTGGGCTGGACCAACAATAGCGGCGCAGGCATCGTCAATCCCGGCAAGCTGATCTGGAACGCCGCAGGATCGCTCCTGCAACCGATCTTCAACGCCAACGCCAACCGTGCCCGCGTGAAGATCGCCAAGGCGCAGCAGGAGGAATCGAAGCTGTCGTTCCAGCAGACGCTGCTCAACGCAGGCGCCGAGGTCAACAACGCCCTCACGCAGTGCCAGTCGGCCCGCGCCAAGGCGGACCTCCGCGTGCGGCAGATCGAAGCGCTGGAGCGCGCCGTGGAGTCGACCGAACTGCTGATGCAGCACGGCTCGACCACCTACCTCGAAGTGCTGACCGCACAGCAATCGCTGCTTTCGGCACAGCTGTCGCAGATCGCAGACCGTTTCGACGAAATCCAGGGAACCGTGAACCTCTACCAGGCTCTCGGCGGCGGACGTGACATTACGGAGGAAAAATAATGAAACGGGGAGTGACCAAAGAGGAGATCATCCACGCTACGCAGGAGCTTATCGCCCGAAACGGCATCCGTGCCGTCCGGGTCGATGAGATCGCGCAGACGCTGGGAATCTCGAAACGCACCCTGTACGAAATGTTCACCGACAAGAATGACCTCGTAAGCGCATGCCTCGAGGCCATGAGCCACCAGCAGCGGGAACGCATCGTCGCCTGCCGCAAACGGCGCGGCGGCAATCCGCTGCAAAAGGTGCTCCGGCTGACGAACGAATACATCGACAACCTCTATACGGTAGACCACCGTTTCCTGTCGGACATCAGCCGCAAGATCATCTTCGCGGAGCACTACGACGAGCACCGGGAATTCTGGCGCAGGGAACTGACCGACTACCTCGAAACCTGCCGCCAGGAACAGCTTCTGCTGCCCGAAATCGACGCCCCGGCATTTGCCGAGCAGTTGATGAGCACGATCCTCGACCTGCGCCTGAACGGCACGGTCCGCGAGGAACTCCGGCTCTTCTGCCGGACGATACTCCGCGGCGCGGGGACCCGGAAGGGCATCGAACTGATCGACCGCAAACCGTGAGTTTCGCAATACGCCTGTAAAAAAGCCCCGCAGCCGAACTGCGGGGCTTTTTTACGCCCGGAAACGACATGGCCGCCGGACGCCCGAGGCCCGCAGACCTCTGCGAAGCGAAGCCGCGGGTTCCCGCGGAGTTTCAAAGCCTGCGGTCCCCGGGCCTGCGGAAGCCCCGCACGGCCCGGCCGTCCTCGATACCCGCGCAGCCCTCGGTCCGCCGGCATCTTCCGGATGCGAAAAAGGCTGCGAATCGTTCGCAGCCTCTTCCCATAACAGGTCGTTCTCTCAATAGATCCTGCCGGCATCGGCGCTCTCCAGATACCACTCCGCGTGCTCCGCGCCGTTGGACGAGGCCCATGCCATGAAGTATTCGTAGACGCCGCGGATGTCGTTCGTCTCGGCAGGGTAGCGGAACTCGCCCGGAATCATCAGCGCCCACATCATGTAGTTGTTCTTGGTCTGGTCGCCCTCCGTCACGAAGAACTTGTAGGGATCCGAAGGCAGGAACGAACCCTTGCCGATAATCCCCGAAGCGGTCGGCGCATAGCCCGGCATGTGAATCTCGCTGGTGCGCTGCTTCGGCGCGATGAAGAAATTCATCTCCGAATCCAGTACCGAGGCGATGTCCACCGGCTGCGAGAAGGTCACCTTCGTGGTGTGTTTCCGGATTGCGGCGGCGGGCTGTCCCTTCCAGGTGTTCGAGGCGCTCAACAGCTCCTCCGTCCTGTTGAAGAACGGAATCACGGCACAGGGGCTGTCGGCGTCGAGCCCCCGCGAAGCGAACGCACCGCTGCCGAAGCCCTCGTGCGACGAGACGACGCCGGCCACGTCCGACGTCTGCACCTTGTCCATCTGCACGGCTCCGGCGATGTCGTAGGTGGTCCCCGCAGCACGCAGTTCCCAGTTGATCGTAAGAGCCGAGACCTTGCCGCCGTCCTTCGACGTCATACGGTCGATACGGCTCACGATGACCACGTCGTTCATGTCGTAATCGCCCAGCCACGGCCAGTTGTCCTCGAAGCAATAAGTATAGGTACGTCCGGGAACGTTCGCATACTCGTCGGGTTCCGGCTCCGGATCGGGATTTACGGAGTCCTTTCCACCGTTGCAACCGTTTTCTGTGATGATCGTCGTCTGCGACGCCGACATCACGGCTCCGTCGGTCAGATAATCCTTCCGGATCGTGTAATCCTCATCCCGGTCGTTGTCATAAACGACCTCGATCGCTCCCGAGAAATAGGTTTCATGCCCTTTGCGGGTATACGCCTTCTCCGAAATCAGGACCACGGCCCTTGGATCGGCGTCGCCGGTAAACGCGAATCTGTTCCCGCCGCCCTTTTCGTCGGCGTTGTACTCCTCCATCGTGAAGATCGCGCCTCGGGCCATCGACACGTTCGTATTGTTGAATTCGACCCTTCCGGCATCGAGTCCGGCATTCGCGCTGAAATTGAACTCCGCCCCCTGGGCCTCCAGCTCGTTCACCGAAGTGTGGCAGTTCACCCAGATCGTACCGCGGGCGGTCATCTCTTCGATCGAAGCCCGGCCGCGCTGGTAAATGGCCGTACTGCGCTCCAACTCGCACTCGTCGTTCACGACGAGCAGGGCGTTCTCGCAGTTGTGGAACTCGCCGTCGGAATTGATTTTCAGATCGTCGACCGTAACGGCGCCGTCGTTGTAGATCCGCGCGGAGTTCGAAACCTTCATCTCGTCGGTCACGGTCAGCACGCCCGTCGCCGTGTTGTAGACAGTCAGACCGTTATTCATGTCGAGGCTGCCATCGACCGTCAACGTACCGTTGTTTACGATGCATTTGCCGCTGACATTGGGTTTCCCGACGGACAGCTTGCCATCGGCAAAGACGTAGACCGCAGCCCCGTCGGCAGCGGAAGGCTGAATTTTCAGGGTCCCGATCTTCACCTCGCCGCCCGGCAATACAGCCAGTTTGGCCCGTCCGATGTTGAGCGACGAAAGCGTCAGTTTGCCGGCGACATAAAGGATCGGGGCCTGATAGGGGCTGAACCCGCCGTTGAGATCCAATTCGCCCGCAACCTCCGCCCCGGCAGGGATCAGGTATTCGGGAGCGGCGTAAAAAGCCCAACTGGCTCCCAGCTGGTAGCTCTTGCCGCTCTCGATCGCGGTGATCACGGCTTTGGAATCGAACGACGCCGCATCGGGCGCCTCCATTTTCGGATAATCGGGCATCGAACTCCCGACCCGGGCGTTCGCCGCCAGACGCATCTTCGGCGCAGCGGCAGCCTTCATCGAAGCGCCCGTCACGGCTACCGTGCCGTGCGCCCCGACCATCTTCACCGACTTCGTGCCGTCGGGCAGGGTGGTCTGGACATAGAGGTTTTCGGTCCCGGCGTTCAGTGTGAACGCCGACCGGAAAGGCATAGCGGATTTCGCCACGCCCCGGGCCGCCAGATTCTCCGCCGAAAGGATCGGCGAGGAGTAAATGCGGATCACGGCATAGGGTGGCGTCGTGCCTTCCACGACGGGCGCCGACACCGAAACGGTCACGTTCCGGGTCGTTTTCCAGTCGAAATCGGCGGGAACAGCCCCCGGCACAACCGGACTGTCAGGGCTTCCGCCCAGATCCTTCTGGCAGGAGGAAGCGACAACAGCCACCGCCATCAAAGCCGTGCAAAGTTTTTTCATATCGTAATTTTCTAAATGTGTGATGCATTCTGTCTTCGCGACAAATACTAAGTATAATTTTCTCAACTACAAAATTCCGCTCATTTATATGACAAAAAAAGCCCGTTTTTTTACGCAAAACAAAATTCCGGCCGAAAAAGAGGATTTCCGAAAAAATTTCCTATATTTGCACCGTAAGAGCAACAGAAGCGAATGGCCAGCCCTGCAACATACGACTGTCGGCGCCGCGGAGAACACCGCGGAACGATGATGATGTCCATGTGCATGTGCAACCGTTTTCGCCGGGTGTAGCTCCTTCATGCACTGAAAATGACACAATCCGGCTTCGTAGAGGTCGGATTTTTTTATCGGATTTTTTAACGACAGATATAACATACCATGGATTCAAAAAAGTACCGTTTCGAAACCCTCCAGATTCATGCGGGCCTGCAACCCGACGAACCCACCGGCGCCCGGGGCGTGGCGATCTATCCCACGGCGGCCTATCGGTTCAAAAACTGCGACCACGCCGCAAGGCTCTTCGAGTTGAGCGAAGGCGGCAACATCTATACGCACCTGCAAAACCCCACCACGACGGCCTACGAACAGCGTATCGCCGCCCTGTACGGGGCTGTGGGGGCGCTCGCCGTCTCGTCGGGCATGTCGGCCATCCTGATCGCCGTGCTTTCGCTGGCGGCCGAAGGGGACAACATCGTCGCCTCGCCGTTCCTCTACGGAGGCACCTACAACCAGTTCCGCACGTCGCTGCGCCGGCTCGGCATCGACTGCCGCATCGCCCCGAGCGAGCGTCCCGAGGATTTCGAGGCGCTGACCGACAGCCGCACCAAGGCGCTCTACGCCGAGAGCATGGGCAATCCCACCTGCGCGGTCCCCGACTTGGAGGCGCTGGGCGAACTGGCCCGGCGGCGCGACATTCCGTTCATCGTCGACAACACGTTCGGCGCGGCGGGCTACCTCTGCAACCCGTTCGAGTGGGGCGCGAACATCGTCGTGGACTCCGCGACGAAGTGGATCAACGGCCACGGGACGGCCATGGGCGGCGTGATCGTCGACGGCGGCAACTACAACTGGGCGAACGGCAAATTCCCGCAGATCGACGGACCTTCGGAAGGGTATCACGGGCTGAATTTACACGAGGCGTTCGGTCCGGCGGCCTTCATCGTCAAATGCCGCGTCGACGGGCTGCGCGACCTGGGATGCTGCCCCTCGCCGTTCGACTCCTACCTGATGATGATCGGGCTGGAGACCCTCTCGCTGCGCGTGAAGCATCAGGTGGAATCCACCTGGAAACTGGCCGAATACTGCCGCAGCCACCCGAAGGTCGAGCGGGTCAGCTTCGTGGGATTCGACACGCACCCGAGCCATGAAAACGCCCGCAAATACTACCGCTACGGCTCGTCGGCGGTCTTCACCGTCGAACTCAAGGGCACGCTCGAAAGCACCGTGCGCTTCGTCGAATCGCTCCGCCTGGCGGCCAACATGACCATGATCGGCGACTCGATCACCGTCGTGACCCATCCGGCGTCGACGACCCACAAACAGTTGAGCGACGCCGACCTTACGGCGGCAGGCGTCACGCCCACGCTGCTGCGCATCTCGCTGGGACTTGAAAACGCCGACGACCTCATCGAGGATTTCGAACAGGCTTTCGCACAAATCGGATAATGGAACCGCAGATTTACATAGCTCCCGGACCGTTCGAACTCGAAACGGGCCACACGCTGCCCGAGCTGCGGATCGCCTACCACACCTACGGCACGCTGAACGCCGCCAAGGACAACGTGGCATGGGTGTGCCACGCGCTGACGGCCAATTCGGACGTCGCCGACTGGTGGCCCCACACGGTCGAGACGGGACGGTTCCTCGACCCCGCGCGCCATTTCGTCGTCTGCGCCAACATCATCGGCTCGCACTACGGCACGACGGGGCCGCTGCACGTGAATCCCGCCACGGGGCGGCCCTGGTACAAGGATTTTCCGCCCTTCACGATTCGCGACATCGTGCGGGC
>ERZ780190.2799-NODE-2799-length-12381-cov-4.313484_pt1 | contig 12381 bp, 9 predicted proteins | sample MGYA00510980_ERZ780190 | MGnify/ENA primary metagenome ERZ780190 (study PRJEB29588, sample SAMEA1972188) | human gut metagenome | biome: human gut; feature: human-associated habitat; material: faeces | place: Denmark | collected 2008/2010 ... | reverse complement strand
TTACCTCTTTTTGACTGGAATATAGAACATTATTCTTCTTCTATAAAAATTTCTATAGAAGAAAAAGATAATGAAGTTACGGAACAGAAGCTTATAGAAACAACTAGTAACTTTGCTAGTAACTTTGAATTTAATATAGGACTTGGAGAAACAATAAAAAAAGGTGCTAAATTTGGTGCTTCGGCATCTACTACACAAAAAGTATCAACTACAATAACTACCCATTTGGATAGTGAACAATTAGGAGATGTCATTATTAATTTCGGAGATGACATTGTTATTAAGAACGAAATGGATGCAGTAGTTTCAGGAGTTCCGGGAAGAGCAAGCTATAAAACGACTTATAGACCCGTTTTAAATCCTAAATATACTTCTGGCTATTATAAAATAGAAGTACTTCCTCTCGCTCTATATTAGCATATATGGGGATAGTAAATATAATTATTGATGAGCAAAGTACAAATTCGAGTGGCTTTGCTCATCATTTTTTGTAAAAATGTCTTTTAAGGATATAAAAATGTAAAATCTAGAAGATTTTCTTATGGTTCTTTTCCTTTCATACCATTTTGACCTAAAATCGTCATGTTAAATATATGAATGTAGTAAAAGAGAGGATCTCTTTTACTACATTTTTCATTTTCCTTGATATGCAAAAAGTTTTTTCTACTTTATTCTCACACCCGATATTTACAAACTTACTTACTAGGAATCAGTCGTCTTCTATTTTTTCCATTTTAAGAACATCATGAATAAAAATCCCCGGAACTACTGTAGACACTCAGCGTTCCAGGGATTTTTTTACACACAAAAGTTATTATTGAAATTGAAAACTGTTTCTTTATTAGATTAGAAGCGCAGACCTACGGTAAACAACACTTGACTACGTGTATTCGTTACTTTCGTTGCTTCCGGTGAACCAATGGCTATATCACCACCATCTACAAATCCATTCACAAACGGATAGAAATTTTCTTTATATGTAGAGTATTTATAAGCCAAATCAGCATAAAACATTGATCCACGATAGCCAATACCCAGTGTGTAATTACTCAATGATTTGGAGTTTGAAAAGTCTGTATCTGTCTGAATAGAGTTAATAGCCAAATCTTTGAAAGCATCCTGATGGAAAGCCGCAGTACTATAATTATATCCTGCCCTAAAAGCAAACTGTGGAATCACCTTATACTCTAGACCAAGACGGACTGTACTAACCCCTTTCAACATAGACGTCGTACTATTCTCAAATTCATAAGCAGAAGAATTACCTTCAGTATCTTTAAACTTCATGGAAGAATAATCTTGATACTCATACTCTGCTCCTAAAGCCAAGCTCTTGCCTACCGTATATCCCAAACTTACATTATAAGTCCAAGGAGTCTGAAGATCGAAAGGAAGGATCATATCCCCTTTTCCCGGAAGATTATCCCATGATCTCACGTCATATCCCTTTATTTCTCCAGTTACAACATCCATCACATCCGATATAACTTGTGCACTCGTTTTATAATCCAAACTATAGAATATTGGCGTATGTATAGCTAATCCAACTCGAAAAGGCGAATATTCAAAAGGACGAATAATAGCTCCCAACTTCACGTCAAAGCCAGACCCCTTTATTCTATTCCAACTCTGCAAACTATATCCTTCATCGTTTCCATAATCCTCATCATAAAAAGTATACTTATTATAATCTACAGAATAAGCACCCAGCGTCAATCCCAAATATACCCGATCATTAAAATTAAACGATACATTAAAATCATATTGATCAATTCCCCCGCGTTCTTCCGAACGAAAATTTGCATATCCATTATCTAACATTCCTTCAAAATGTCCAGGAGAGATATAAAGAGGATTACCATTTATATCCTTATACTGTACCTCCTTCCCTTGTTCATCCTTATAGGTATAAGGAATATTGTTTACCCCTCCTGTTTTGTCATGTATTGTAATATCTCTAATCAGCCCAGCATCAGCTCCAAGAATAGAAAGCCACCCAATACCATTATCCGTATAAGGCGAATCTCCCCATTTTTCAATGCCAGCTGCTTGAGATGCCATTAGATAGGTTTGTGAGTAAAGCCCCAAATTACCTTCCATGCGCATGTTGTTATTAAAGGATTTCGCTTTATGATAATTAAAACCGAAATTCACAAAACGCAGCGGAGTTTCATTACCAATCTTAGAAGAAAATACAAACCCGATGTTATTAAAATCTCCTTTAGTTAAATCGGAATTAAACTTTTTCCCCAAATACTGGCTTTCATTCCCATAAAGAGAAAGCCCAAATGAAGTCATTACATCATTACTGCGATAAAGGCCAATACCTGCCGGATTAGTCCCCATCGTAGATATGTCTCCTCCAAGAGCACCCATAGCTCCACCCATACCCACAAATCGAGCAGTGCCATTCAAATCTTTTCCTGTTAGTTTGGCACCGTCATATATCGTTTGTGCCATTCCCCAAGGCGCTATCATTAGCATCCCCAAAGCAATTAAAACACTTATCTTTTTCATTCCTGTCAAAACCATTTAATTAATACTTATCTTCTGGCACTGCCACTACGAGAGGAACCTCCACCTGATGATGATCTAGAAGAAGAACCACCGCTCGAATAACTACCCCGAGAGCTACTGCCACCTGACGAAGCTGGAGAATAACTACGTGAAGAAGAACGAGAAGTACCATAGGAAGAAGAACGGGTATTACTATTACTTGCTGGAGAATAACTACGCGGTGCTTCTGAACTTCCACGACTATAAGTTGATCTTGCACTACTGCTTCTAGTAGTGGTTCCAGACGAACGCGAATAACCAGAAGAACCAGTCGAACGGGAAGATGAAGAACTTCCGCTACTTCTAGTACTACTTGGACGAGAATAAGTAGCACTGCTACGACTACTTGAGCCACTGCGTTCACCTGAAGTCCGTGTACCCACTACACGTCTGGAAGTAGTTCCCCTACTATAAGTAGAACCAGAAGAACGAACAGAACTACCTTCTGAACGAACTGCAGAGCCTCCCCGAACAGAAGAACCACTGGAACGAACGGCACTCGAACCATAACGACGAATAGTAGAAGGATTCCTGTAACTGCTTTGTCCGGAAGAACGACGGTTTGTATAGGTAGGACCTGTCCAACGACCGCTTCCACCTCCGCCCCAGCCCCAGCTAGGACCACCATGCCAATGGTGATGATGTCCCCAATATCCGCCGCCATACCAGCCACCCCAGTAGCCGCCACCCCAATAACCGGGGTAATATCCCCAAGAGTAATAAGGACGATTCCATCCCCAGCCATAGTTCCATCCCCAGCCGTAAGAGCCATAACGCCAATCCCACCAAAGCGGGTTACTGAACGTCGGGAATGCATAAGCATACATGCCGTCGGTATATACGTTCCAGTCCCAGGAATTCGGTCCGTAAACTACGTCCCAATATAACGGGCTGCTAATGCTAATAGCAAAACGCGGATTACGGAAACGGATGATACGTTCTGCGTACTCATAATCTTCCTGTGTACCGTCAAATTCGCCGGTCACCCATTCTCCATCCAAATCCGGATTAGATTTTTCTTTTATATATAAGGTATCATTGTCCATTACGAACTCATTATCACGTGCATCGTAACGGCGATTATATTCATCCACATCCCGTGTTTTTCCCTTACGGTCCTGAACAACTACGGTAGTACCCGGTGAAGTATAGATGTTGGTCACCTGTTGTTTCGTTTCCTTCTTAACCGGAGTTTCTTTCTTCTCCTGTTTATCTTTGGAAGGTACGAAGTAAAGGTCGTCATCAACGCTTTGTGCCAGCAAGCCTATCGGTAGGCACAAGGCAAATAGCAAGAAGTAAACAATCTTTTTCATATCATCTCGGTTTATGTAATTACTTAAACTTATTCACATTACAAAGATAAGGAAGAGATTTTTCGTCCGAAGGAGATTTTCCCCAAAGGATAATAGGGAAATCCCTATTTCTAACTATCTTAGTAGAAGATACATTGCACCTTGGCATAAAATTCAAGTAAACTTGATTTTCTATACTTGGTTTGTAGTATCTTTGCATATTATTTACCAGAAAATAAAACAACTATGAAGTATTTTGAGTTCACGTTCCATACAAGTCCTTGTACCGAAACAGTTAATGACGTACTAACTGCAGTGCTAGGCGAAGTGGGATTCGAGAGTTTTGTTGAATGCGAAGGCGGACTGACCGCATATATCCAACAATCGGTATGTGATGAAAACGCTATCAAAACTGTAATCGCCGAATTTCCTCTATCCGATACGGAAATCACCTACACATTTACCGAAGCAGAAGACAAGGACTGGAACGAGGAATGGGAAAAGAATTTCTTCCAACCGATTATTATTGGAGACCGCTGTGTAATCCACAGTACTTTTCACCAGAATGTACCCAAAGCGGAATATGACATCGTCATCAACCCACAAATGGCCTTCGGTACGGGACATCACGAAACGACAAGCCTCATCATCGAAGAATTACTGGACAACGAACTGAAAGATAAATCCTTGCTCGATATGGGTTGTGGGACTTCTATTTTAGCTATCCTGGCATGTATGCGGGGGGCACACCCCTGTACAGCCATCGACATCGATGAATGGTGTGTACGCAATTCTATCGAGAACATTGAACTGAATCATGTAGACGAAATCGACGTTTCACAAGGAGATGCTTCATCACTTACCGGAAAAGGGCCTTTTGACATTATCATCGCCAATATCAACCGGAATATATTATTGAATGACATGAAGCAGTACATTACCTGCATGCATCCAGGTTCAGAGCTTTATATGAGCGGATTCTATGTAGATGATATTGCTGTTATCCGTGAAGAAGCGGAAAAAAACGGACTGGCTTTTGTACATTACAAAGAGAAGAACCGTTGGGCAGAGGTAAAGTTTATTTATCAAGGCTAATCCCCTCCAACTGATTTTTCCTAAAAAAACAATATCCCCATGTCCGGACATCACATATAACAAAATGGGAATGTCGGACATAGGGATGTCACATATAAAGAAATTTATGCGAACTCCTTCTTTACTTGCTCACACCATTCCTTGATTTTCTTCTTTGCCTGTTCAGACTGATTATCCAAATCAATCACCAATCCGCACCACTGATTACCTCGTAAGGCTCTGGAACGTTCGAAAGTATAACCTTCAGAAGAAGTGAAGCCGACTAATGTAGCCCCGTCTCCTTCAAAAACTTCCGCCAACAAGCCAATACCATCGGCAAAGTTTTCAGGATAGCGTATCTGATCTCCGAGACCGAAAATAGCAACCTTTTTTCCTTTCAGTTCCATTGTCCGAAGCTCCGGTAACAGTTCATCCCAATAAGTAGGCAGCTCACCGTCAAACCACGTGGAAGCTCCAACAATAAAACAATCGTAAGCTACAAAATCATTCTGCCATGCCTGTTCAATCGCTACTACTTCTATCTTATCTTCTCCAAACTCTTTCTGAATCTTCTCCGCTACCCAGCTTGTTCTTTCAGCCTTAGTAGCATAAAATAAACCTATCTTTTTCATAATCTGTACAATTTAATATTCCAACAAATTCTTGGCAGCTTCGTATATCTTAGCCTCATCCGGCAATATTTCTTTTTCCAGAATCGGATTAAAGCCGACAGGAGTAAATGTAGAACCGACACGTTCTACCGGACCATCCAAATAGCGGAACATCTCCCCTCCAATCATAGCCGCCAGTTCCGCACCGAAACCGGAGAATACTTTATCTTCGTGAACAACCAATGCTTTACTGGTTTTCTTTACTGATTCAAATATCGTTTCTTTATCCAACGGAATCAAAGAACGAATATCAATGACTTCTACTTTCCAGCCACCTTCTTTCTCCAGCCGTTCGGCAGCGTGTAAACAGAAATGGGTAGTGTTGCCATAGGTGATAATACTCAAATCTGTTCCTTCACGACGGATACGTGCCTTTCCGAAAGGAACTTCAAAATCTTCCGGTACAACGGCTGCTGCCTCCACCGAGTTATACAAAGCTTTCGGTTCGAGAAACAATGTAAAGCCCTTAGAACGCATACTGGTCCGCAATAATCCGGCGGCATCATCAGCAAAGGAAGGACAGACAATTCGTGCTCCGGGCAAAGTTGTCAAAGCTCCCTCTATATTTTGGGAATGGTATAATCCCCCACCAATATAACCACCGGAAGCTAGCCGTAAAGTTATGTTCGGAGCAAACTTTCCATTGCTACGCCAATACTCATGTGTACATTCTACATATTGTTCTACGGCAGGCCAGAAATAGTCAGCAAATTCCGCCCCTTCTATCACGACATGGATTTTAGGGTCAAAGCGGCTCATTCCGTTAGCTGTACCCACAATATAATCTTCCGCAATCGGTGCGCTGAATACACGTGCATCACCAAACTCCTGCTGCATACCTTTAGTCACATTAAACACACCGCCTTTTTCCTTGTTTGCTACATCCTGTCCCCAGATAAACGTATCGGGGTTATGACGGAATTCAGCTTTCAACGTTTCGTTAATGGCGTTCACCATAAAAGTTTTCTCTCCTTCTGCCTGATGGATACCTTCTTTATACTTTTGAGGCTGATAAGGTTCGGGTATCACAAAGTCATAGATACTCTTGGGATCAGGATCGGGAGCAGACAAGGCCTTTCGATTAGCGGCTGATAATTCTTTCTTTGCATCAGTCTCTATTTGCAGCAATTCTTCTTCCGTCAAACGTTTATAGCGAAGCAACATCCGGCGGAATTTCATCAACGGGTCAGCTTCTTTTACATATTCCAGTTCGTTTTCATCCCTGTACAAGGTATGTTTATCCGAATTAGAGTGGGAACCGATACGGACGCAATTGGCTTGTACAATTACCGGGTTACGAGTGGTTATGGCATATTCCCGAGCTTCGGTCATAGCGTTCATCGAGTCAAACACATCTTTTCCATTACAATAGATAATTTTCAGGTTCTTGAAACCTGAGAAGTTCTCTGCCACTTTCCGATTGGCCGTCTGTTCGGATTTCGGGACAGAGATACCGTAACCATTATCCTGTATTACGAAAATCACAGGAAGACGCTCGAGACTAGCGCCATTGATGGCTTCATACACAAAGCCTTCGGAAGTAGCCGATTCTCCATGAGAAGTTATGGCAACTCCTTTATGACCATAATACACCATAGCTCTGGCTACACCTGCCGCATGGAGGTCATGTGTCCCCGTAGCAGACGAGATATTTTCGATGTGCCATTCCGGTTTTGCGAAGTGATTAGACATGTGCCGCCCGCCACTACCGGGATCAGTCGCTTTCGATATACCATTCAGGATAATTTCTTCTGCAGTCATTCCGGCAGAAAGCACAGTCAGCATATCCCGGTAATAAGGGAACAGAAAGTCTTCGCCGAGAGTAAAAACCTGCCCAATAGCCAGTTGGATTCCGTCATGTCCTGCATAAGGAGCATGGTAAGACCAACCTAACGATTGCAGCAAATAGGAAGGGGCTTTCTCATCCAGAGCACGTCCCAATGTCATCAGATGATACCACTTCTTCAAGGTTTCAATATCTGTATTTTTTATATCATACTTTTTCATAGTTAATGAACTCTTTATTAATGAAACAATCAGTTGAATCAACCTTTCCAGTTCTCCAGATAATCGGCTATGAAATGCAGGAAGTTACCACCCAGCATACCGTCTACCACCCGATGATCGTAAGACAAGGAAAGATACATCTTATGACGAATAGCAATCGTATCACCTTCCGGTGTCTCCACAACAGCAGGTTTCTTTTCAATGTATCCCACTCCCAGAATAGCTACTTGAGGCTGATTTATAATCGGCGTACCGAATAAGCTCTTGAATGTACCGAAATTAGTAATAGTAAATGTTCCGCCATCAATGTCTTCCGGCATCAATTTGTTATCTCTTGCTTTTAATGCCAATGAATCAATGGCGACTGCCAATCCGTTTAGATTCAAATGGTCGGCATCATGCACCACCGGAACAATCAGATTTCCGTCATTCAAGGAAACAGCGATACCGACATTGATGTGTTTCTTGAAAAGAATATTATATCCGTCTACCGATACATTCAGCTGCGGATAAGTTACCAGCGCTTTCGCTACCGCTTCCGTAATCATAGGCATATAGGTCAGCTTCACTCCTTCGTGACGGAAGAAGACATCCTTATTCTTTTCACGCCAACGGACTAGCTTGGTTACATCCACTTCCAGCACATTCGTAACATGTGGAGATACTTTCTTTGACATAACCATGTGGTCGGCAATAATCCGACGGACACGGTCCATTTCTTTCATCTCTACTCCGGACGTATTGATAGGGGCAGATGATTGAGGTGTAGCAGGGGAAGCCACAGATTGTACAGCAGGTACCGGAGATGACTTTGGACTCGCTGAAGCAGCAGGCATAATAGCCGACGGTGCATTTGCAGTCGAAGTTATTCCTATTGTTGCCGGTTTCGGCTCGCTAACAAGTCCTCTCTTTTTCCTGTCAATATAATCTTTTATATCTTTCTTACTCAATCGTCCTTCATAGCCAGTCCCTTGCAGGGTATCCAGTTCTTCCCTCGGAATCTTAGCGTCCCGTGCCAATTGAATCACCACTGGAGAGTACCAACGTTCTTCGACAGCAACACCCGGTTTCGGCACTTCATTATGGGATTTCTCTTTAGTAGTTTCCTGAGAGGAGTTCGATTCATTGGAAGTTTCCTGTTCACTAGCACTGTCACCGTCCAAATTAATAACAGCAACGACAGTGCCCACCGCTACCGTATCTCCCTCTTTACACAAAATCTCCATTACTTTCCCCGCTACCGGAGAAGGTATTTCCGCACTCACTTTGGCAGTGTTTACTTCAAAAAGCACATCGTCTTCCTGAACCGACTCACCTACCTTTACAGACCAAGAAACAATTGTTCCTTCGGTTATACTCTCGCCCAACTTAGGCATTTTTATTTCGAATCTTGACATAGACAGTAAATTTATTATTCAACCTTGACACATTACAACAATACGTTGAAATAGAAAGTTTTAAGTTAAAGTATTTTTAACCGGACATCAACGGTTACATATCCATTCTTCACGAATGTACTTCTCCGAACGAAGCCAGTTGACAGCTTCCTTCTCCTCTACACTGAAAGAACTGACGGATTGCGATTCACTGAAATATTGAAAAGCATTTTCCTTGAAATCATCCACACTCCCCGCCAGCAAATATCTACCGATATTAGTAACCTCACTCCGAACGGAAGGAACGGCATATACGGAAGACAAAGTGCCGTCATGAGCTATCACATCCGGATTCAATACCTTATTTAATATCGTGAGGTCTGTATCATAAAGCAGTGTGCAATGATATAATACTCTGTCTTTATGTACACACTGTGCACTCCCCGATATTTTCAATCCATTCAGATAGATACCCAGCCGTTCATCTCCTTTAGCTTCTATACCGATGAATGACAGAAAGTCTAACGTTCGCTGAAGATAATGAACAAATTCAGGCAAACGCGAAACTGTTTCTATAAAAGTAAAATTGACATTACCCAAATCGTGATATACTGCCCCTCCTCCCGAGAAGCGACGGGCAATAGCTATCCGGTGCTGTTTCGCCCATTCCTTGTCAACTTCCGACCGAAGACGCTGATGTTTCCCTATCACAACAGAAGGAACGCTCTGCCAAAGCATAAAAACATCCTCCGTTCCCTGCCTCAACAAATACTCTTCTGCCGCTAAATGGAAATAAATATCAGTATAAGGACTGTATATACATCGAATCATAGGTCTCGAAGATAAGGGATTAAAACATTACTTCGTGATAAATCTCTCCAACCGTCGGATGCGGAAATACGGTCTTCTGAAATTCTTCCAGCGTATATCCTCTCTGAATAGCAATGCCTGCTATGACAATCAACTCCGACGCCGGATTTCCCAGCATGTGGCAGCCGATGATTTTGCCCTCTTCATCCTGAATCAATTTACAGAGACCGTTTCCTTGCTCATTCTCCGCAACGAATCGTCCGGAATAAGCCATTGGTAGTTTCGTAACACGATAAGGGAGTCCGAGTTTTATCAGTTCTTCCTCAGTCTTACCCACTCCTGCCATTTCGGGATTCGTATAAACAATTCCCGGCACACAGTCGTAGTTCATCCGATCTTCTACTCCCAATATATGATTGATAGCAACTTCTGCTTCACGAATGGCGGTATGTGCTAATAAAGAATATCCTATAATATCTCCGCAAGCATATACCCTAGGATGAGTAGTCAGTAAATGTTCATCTACTTTCACTCCATTCCGATGTAGCTCTATATTCAATTGTTCTAATCCTACGTTGGATAAATTTGCCTTACGTCCTACACTAAGCAGTATTTTATCCGTTTCAATCGCAGAAGCCTTGCCTCCCTTTTCAATCACGACCCTATCAGGTTTCACTTCCACTACTTTAGTATCCAGATAGAAAGAAACTCCCCGCTTTGTATATTCCGTACGAAGCATACCACTGGTTTCCTTATCCATGACTCCCAATATTTCAGGCATCATTTCCACGATATGTACCTTCACTCCCATACTGTTAAAGAAAGAAGCAAATTCCATTCCAATTACTCCCCCACCGATAATTACTAACGTTTTAGGTAGTTCTTTTATCTCCAATGCCTCTTTGGAGGTCCAGTAATCAACTTCCGCCAATCCCGGTATCGGAGGAATCACCGTATCGGAGCCGGTACATACCAGCAGATACTTTACAAAATACGCCTCTCCGTCACAAACAATGCGAATCAACCCATTTTCTTCCCCTTCTACAAAAGCTTCTTTCTCCACAATCGTAACCCCGTAAGAATTGACAGTCATTTTCACACCACCCGTCAGCATTTTCACCGTTTTATCTTTGCGGCTCATAATTTTAGATAAATCAAAGGAAGGGGATTCGGCAAACACGCCATACTTGGAAGCATTCTTAATGCTATCCAGAATTTTAGCAGAATATAACAGAGTTTTAGTAGGAATACACCCTTCATTCAAGCACACCCCACCTATTGCTTTTTTCTCGAAAAGAACGGCTTTCAGTCCGTTCGCCCCTGCCCGTTCGGCGGCCGTATATCCGGCAGGGCCACCCCCAATAATAGCTATATCAAAATTCATAATCGTATATCTTTTTAATAATAATACGATTATAACAAATGAAAGAAGAAATTAGTTGTTCAGAAAAATAATGCCCGCTATTTAATTGTCAGTTTTTTGAGGTCCTCCAATGTACCGTTAAATACATTCAGGTCTACATCTTCCTTAATGCCGGGTACATTCCCGACATCAGTGTGTTGCCAGAAACTCCATTTACCCTGATATTTCACCGAATCCACATAATAATGTGCAATCCAATAAGGGTAAGCATTGAAAATGGAATCATCCAGATAACGGGTTTTAAATTTATAAGAAGTATAAAGAATGGGCTTCACCCCATAATGTGATTCTACGCGGTCCAACCAGCGCTTCAAACCTTGTTGCAGTTCTTGTTTTTCCTTTCTTCCGGTCACTTCCACATCAAGCACGGGAGGTAAGTCACCGGTATCCAGTTTTACCGTACGAATAAAAAAGTCAGCTTGTTTCAAAGCATCCGTACCAGGGATATAGAAATGATAAGCCCCACGAATAAAGCCATGATTACGAGCATTGGCAAAATTCACCTCAAATGTAGTATCGTTATGGTCCCCCCCTTCTGTCGCTTTCATAAAGACAAAGTGTAAAGGAGTAGCCGTTTGCTGGTTCCGCTGAAGTCTCTCCCAGTCAATTTTTCCTTGATAATGAGATATATCAATACCATGAATATCATATCCGGAAGGAATACAAACTCCATACTCCTTTAAACCGTTACAAGGTTTCCAACGATAGGCATAAGGACGAATGAAAAAATAGTAGAAAACAGCAGAAAAACAACCGACAATCATCACTGTCAGAATATTACGCAACCAGATAGGCATAGCACGTCCGTACTTCTCCTGTACTTTTTTCGAAGCACGGGGAGATTTGGAAGAAGAAACAGTTCTTTTTTTTCTAGTGGTGGAAGCAGCATTCTTCTTTTGAACGGCAGCTATCGGATTATTACGTGACGGCAAGTGTCTTAGTGATTAAAAATTAGTGATTGGTGACAAATGAAAAAAAAGCGGCGAACAGCAACCATACATTCTGCATGGCATTTACTGTTCACCGCTTCATGTTTATCGTTTACTTACCTTGTTCCAGCTGTAAAGTCTTAGTTGCCTGATCGCAAACTTCAGTAGGACCAAAGTACTGGATTGGTCCCGGATATACATAATCCGTTTCGATAGCCCAACGATCACGTTGCGCAGCAAATG
>ERZ780190.2782-NODE-2782-length-12455-cov-4.270645_pt1 | contig 12455 bp, 9 predicted proteins | sample MGYA00510980_ERZ780190 | MGnify/ENA primary metagenome ERZ780190 (study PRJEB29588, sample SAMEA1972188) | human gut metagenome | biome: human gut; feature: human-associated habitat; material: faeces | place: Denmark | collected 2008/2010 ... | reverse complement strand
AATATCGCCATCATCGAGGAGGCATTAAAAGCATTCGATACATATATTCCGGTCCATTTTACGGATCAACCCGAAGAATATTCAAAATACTGGGCAATTCGGGCAGGTATTTTTCCATCTGTAGGTGGAACACGCCCTTCAGGAACGACTTGCCTGATCGAGGACGTTGCTTTTCATATCGAGGATCTTCCTGAAGCAACCGCCGAACTGCAACAGCTCATCGCCCGCCACGGCTACGATGATGCCTGCATCTACGGTCATGCCCTGGAAGGCAACTACCATTTTATCCTGAACCAGTCCTTCAGTACCGACGCCGAAGTAAAGCGCTACGAGGACCTAATGAATGACGTAAAGACTCTGGTAGTCGATAAATACGACGGTTCGCTGAAAGCAGAACATGGCACCGGACGCAACATGGCCCCCTTCGTGAAATATGAATGGGGAGAGGCAGCTTTTGAAGCCATGAAGGCAGTCAAGCAGTTGTTCGACCCGAAAGGGCTGCTCAATCCGGGCGTTATCTTCAATGATGACCCGCAATGCCACATCAAGAACTTCAAACCGTTGCCGTTGATTCCTATCGACGAAGCCAGTCCTGCCGAAAAAGTAAACAAGTGCATCGAATGTGGCTTCTGCGAAGTGAACTGCCTGTCGTGCGGCTTTACCCTTTCTTCGCGCCAGCGCATTGTATTGCAACGGGAAATATCACGTCTGAAACAAAGCGGCACAGCCCCGGAACGTCTGTCTCTACTCGAAAAACAATACCGCTACCCGGGCAATCAAACTTGCGCAGGAGACGGACTATGCTCCATGTCTTGCCCGATGAATATCAATACAGGCGACCTGACCCACATCATCCGCCAGGAAATACTGCCGAAAGGTAGCCTCGGATATAAAGCAGGAAATTTCGTAGCCAATCACTTCGCCGGTGTTAAGAGTAGTCTGCGCCCCGTTTTATCATTAGCCAATTTCGGACACTCCGTATTAGGAACCAAAGCCATGAGCAGCATTACGAAAGGGATGCACAATGTATTGGGCGTACCTTTGTGGACGCCTGCCATGCCGAAAGCTTATTCAATTGACAAGTCACAATTGTCAACTGTCAATTGTCAATTAAACAAAGTAGTTTATTTCCCCAGCTGCATCAACCAAACCATGGGCCTCCCGAAAAAATCCCCCGTGGAGCAACCTTTGGTAAACAAGATGATCTCCCTCCTACAAAAAGGCGGTTACGAAGTCATCTTCCCCAAGGACATGGACAAGCTCTGCTGCGGCACCATCTGGGAAAGTAAAGGTATGCTCGACATTGCTGACCACAAAGCTGCCGAACTCGAAGCCGCCCTTTGGGAAGCCAGCGAGCAAGGCAAATACCCAGTTCTCTGCGATCAGAGCCCCTGCCTGCACCGCATGCGCGAAACCATTCAAAAGATGAAACTCTACGAACCTGCAGAATTCATCTACACTTTCCTGCGAGACAAACTGGTCTTCACGCAGACCGACCGCCCCGTAGCTGTACACATCACCTGCTCCATGCGCAAAATGGGTCTGGCAGATACAATTATCTCCCTGGCAAAACTCTGTTCTACGCATGTCTTCGTACCCGAAGAAGTAGGCTGCTGTGGTTTTGCCGGCGACCGTGGATTCACCTATCCTGAACTGAATTCCTATGCCCTGCGCAAACTCCGTCCGCAGATAGAAGCATCGGGTATCACTATCGGCTACTCCAACAGTCGTACTTGCGAAATAGGACTGACTACCAACTCAGGTGTCCCCTACGTCTCTATCGCCTATCTTGTAGACCAATGCACGAAGAGCGTGAAAGCTGAAGCAACTGATAACTTATAACTAATAACTTAACACACTTATTACAATGAACAGTCAGACCAAGACAAACAAGCGCATTCTTGCCCTCGACATCCTTCGCGGTGTCACCATTGCGGGCATGATTATGGTGAACAACCCCGGCACTTGGGGACATATATATGCCCCCCTGCGCCACGCTGAGTGGAATGGCCTCACCCCCACCGATCTCGTCTTCCCTTTCTTCATGTTCATCATGGGTATCTCTACCTATATCTCCCTGAAGAAGTACAATTTCGAGTTCAGCCATGCAGCCGCCATGAAGATATTGAAGCGTACCATTATCATCTTCCTGATCGGACTTGCCATCGGCTGGTTCTCCAGATTCTGTTACTACTGGGCAGGTTCCCATGAAGGACTCAGCTTCGGCGAACAACTCTGGGCATCCGTCTGGACCTTCGACCGCATCCGTATCCTGGGTGTCATGCAGCGTCTGGCCCTTTGCTACGGTGCTACCGCTATCATTGCGCTGACCATGAAACACCGTCATATCCCTTACCTCATTGCCACATTGCTGGTAGGTTACTTCATCCTGCTGATGTGTGGCAACGGATTTGCTTACAACGAAACCAATATCCTCTCCATAGTGGACCGTGCCATCCTCACCCCCGCACACATGTACAAGGACAACGGCATTGATCCCGAAGGTCTTTTAAGTACCATCCCCTCCATTGCCCATGTATTGCTGGGCTTCTGCGTGGGTCGCATGATGCTGGACAGCAATAAATCCGAGAGCCGCGAAGCGTTACTGAATTCTCACCTGATCAAATTATTCCTGGTTGGCGCCATCCTTACTTTTGCAGGCTTCCTGCTGAGCTACGGGTGTCCTATCAACAAGAAAATCTGGTCTCCTACTTTCGTCCTCACCACTTGCGGATTGGCCTCTACTTTCCTTGCATTGCTCATCTGGATCATCGACGTGAAAGGATACAAGAAATGGTGTACTTTCTTCGAAGCTTTCGGTGTCAACCCCCTGTTCATGTACGTTCTGGGTGGAGTGCTCGGCATCCTGTTCGGCAGCATCAGCTTCCCCTGGGGCGATGGCAGCATCAGCATACACGGATTCTTATACAAGATTGTTCTCATGCCGATATTCGGTGAGACAGGCGGTTCACTGGCCTATGCATTGCTCTTTGTAGCCATCAACTGGTGCATCGGCTATCAATTGTATAAACGGAAGATATATATCAAGATATAGTAGCAAGCAGATAAATCGGCAAAAGACTATAACACCGATGAAATATAAACGATGAATAATTAAAATTAAACGATATGATATTAATAGCAGACAGTGGCTCTACAAAAACCGATTGGTGTGTTGTAGAGAAAGGTAAACTCATCCAGCAAGTTTCTACGAAAGGTACCAACCCTTTCTTTCAGTCGGAAGAGGAGATCAGTAATGAAATTGCGACAGCGCTGCTGCCCCAGTTAACGACCAATGCCTTCGACGCTGTGTACTTTTACGGTGCCGGCTGTGGCTTCCCCGACAAAATTGCCATGGTACACCGTGCCATTATCCGGCATCTCCAGGTTTCGGGCGACGAAGTGGAAGTAAATACGGACATGCTTGCCGCCGCCCGCGGACTTTGCGGACACGAACCGGGCATAGCCTGCATCATGGGCACAGGTTCCAACTCGTGTTATTACGACGGCAAACACATTGGTGCCAACGTCTCCCCCCTGGGTTTCATCCTTGGCGACGAAGGTAGCGGTGCTTGCCTGGGCAAATTGCTGGTAGGCGATATTCTGAAAAATCAAATGACTCCGGAACTGAAAGAGAAGTTCCTCAAGCAGTTCAATCTGGAACCGGCAGACATCATCGACCGTGTATACCGCAAACCATTCCCGAACCGCTTCTTGGCAAGCCTGTCTCCATTCCTCGCTCAGAATCTGGATGAGCCTTGTGTGCGCACGCTGGTGCTGAACAGTTTCAAGGCTTTCCTGAAAAGGAACGTCATGCAATACGATTATCAGCATAGCAAGGTACATTTCATCGGCTCCGTAGCATTCCATTATAAGGAGGTACTTGCCGAGGCCGCACAGGAAATGGGCATTCAAATAGGTACCATTCTCCAAAGCCCTATGGAAGGCCTGATTAGCTACCATAGCTAACCATCCCAGCCTCCATAAATCATAAATTATAAATCATAAATCTCATCATCATCATGGCATTCGTAAAGATATCAGAGCAACCTTCGCTCTACAACGACTTAGAAAAGAAATCTGTCCGCGAAATATTAGAGGACATCAACACAGAAGACCAGAAAGTGGCTTTGGCTGTTCAGAAAGCTATCCCACAGATTGAGAAACTGGTGACACAAATCGTTCCACGCATGAAGCAAGGCGGACGCATCTTTTATATGGGAGCAGGTACTAGCGGTCGCCTAGGTGTGCTGGATGCATCGGAAATTCCTCCAACATTCGGTATGCCTCCTACACTCGTCATCGGACTGATAGCAGGTGGTGATACAGCCCTGCGCAATCCGGTGGAAAATGCGGAGGACGATATGCGTCGCGGTTGGGAAGAGTTGGTTGAACGTAACATTACGGATAAAGATACCGTCATCGGCATTGCTGCTTCCGGCACGACTCCTTACGTTATCGGTGCCATGCAGAAAGCACGCGAGCACGGCATCCTTACAGGCTGCATCACCAGCAACCCCGACTCTCCGATGGCAGCAGAAGCAGATGTTCCCATCGAAATGATTGTAGGACCGGAGTACGTAACAGGCAGCTCACGCATGAAATCGGGTACGGGGCAGAAGATGATACTGAACATGATTACTACTTCTGTCATGATACAACTGGGCCGCGTGAAAGGTAATAAGATGGTGAACATGCAGCTGAGTAACCAGAAATTGGTAGACCGTGGTACCCGCATGATTGTAGAAGAACTGGGATTGGACTATGGAAAGGCAAAGGCCCTGTTGCTAATGCATGGTTCAGTGAAAAAGGCAGTGGATGCTTATAGGGGGGTAACATTATGAAACTCCTCCCTTCCCTTTTCTTTTTTGTATTGCTTGCCCTGCAAGCCAATGCACAATCCTTGCAACGTGTTGCCCCCGAACAAGTAGGCATGGATTCCCGTCATTTGCTATACGCTGACGAAGCGATAGAAACCGCCATCGCCAATAAAGACATTCCCGGTGCCGTGCTCGCTGTAGTACGCAACGGGAAGATGGCTTACCTCAAAGCATACGGCAACAAGTGTGTGTACCCTAACACCGAGCCTATGACCGTAAACACTATTTTCGATATGGCCTCATGCAGCAAACCCATGTCCACTGCCATCTGTACCCATATCCTGGCAGAACGTGGCAAACTCCGCCTCTTGGACCCCGTCAGCCTCTACATCCCTGAATTTAAGTCCTGGGTGAGCGAAGACGGAAAAGATAAGAAAATCATCCGCATCGCCGACCTGCTAACGCACACTTCCGGTCTCCCCCCTTATGCCCCAACCAGTGAATTGGAGAAACAATATGGCTCTCCCAGCCCCGACGGAATGATAGAGTACATAGCCAACTGCCGCCGCGACTTCAAGCCGCAGACCGATTTCCAATACAGTTGCCTTAACTACATCACCCTGCAACGCATCATCGAAACTGTCAGCGGACAATCTTTACGTGACTTCGCCCGCGAAAATCTTTTTGATGTATTAGGCATGGCCCATACCGACTATCTCCCCTGCAAGCGCGACAAGGATGGAAAATGGATAAACAGCGCCCTCCCCCACTGGGCAAAAACCGATCTCCACAGCACCGCCAATTGTCAACTGTCAACTGTCAATTGTCAATTGAAAAACGTCGCTCCTACCGAAAAGCAACCCGACGGCAGCGTCCTCTGCGGACAAGTACACGATCCACTCGCCCGCGTCATGAATGGTGGTATTTCCGGCAATGCCGGTGTATTCTCTTGTGCCGAAGACATAGCTGTCCTCTGCGCCGCCCTGCAAAACGGCGGAGAATGGAACGGACACCGCATCCTCAGCCCATTGGGAGTAAAAACTATGCGTACCGTCCCTCGTGCCACCGCTACATTAGGACGCACTTTAGGATGGGATAACTTCACCGCCTACGCTTCCAATAACGGAGATTATTTTGGTCCGAATACCTACGGGCACACCGGATACACCGGTACTTCCATCATCATAGATCCGGACAACGACACTTCCGTCATCCTGCTTGTCAATGCCGTGCATCCCGAAGACGGTCACAGCATGGTTCGTCTGCGCTCTCTGGTAGCCAATGTTGTTGCAGCTTCTATCTATCCCACCCCACGTATTTATACGGACCATTACTATAAGCGCTTCCTGCAATTCATGGATGAACCTGCCATTACTTCCAAAGACATCGTCATGGTGGGCAACAGCCTTACAGAAGGTGGCGGTGACTGGAACGCCCGCCTCAACAAGAAAAACATCCGTAACCGTGGTATCATCGGTGATGAAGTTATGGGTATTTACGACCGACTGCACCAGGTACTTCCGGGACACCCTAAGAAATTATTCCTCCTTGCCGGTGTCAACGACATCTCACACGACCTCACTGTGGACAGCATCGTCAGTATGATACGCATGACCGTAGAGCGCATTCAGCGTGAATCTCCCGATACGAGACTCTACCTGCAAAGTCTCCTGCCTTTCGATGAGAGCTTCGGACGTTACAAAAAGCTAACCGGAAAAACCGACATGGTTCCCGAAATCAATGCACAACTGGAAATTTTAGCTAAAGATCACAAGATTACATTCATCAACCTCTTCCCGTTATTTACAGAGAAAGGCACGAATGTACTGCGCAAAGAGCTGACCAGCGATGGCTTGCACCTGAATGAAGAAGGATATAAAATTTGGGTGAAAGCGTTGAAAAAGAGAATGTAATGAGTGATTAGCGGTGAGTGATTAGTGGGTTGCACCGTTATTCCGCATAAGCCTTATTGCTAAACATTAATCACTCCCAACAATTCTCTCGTCTTATCCGCCAGGAACAAAGGTATATTCAGTAAATTCCCATCCTGCTTCAGATTCAACATTGAATACCGAATCCGACAAGCAGGTTGAAAGAGTTTCTCATACTGAATCAGACTTTTGCCCTGTATATTTTGATCTGCCTTTACCTCTATCGGATAGATCTGATTGATATACTGAAGCAGAAAATCCACCTCTGCCTTATTGCCTGAAGTCCAATAACGGAAAGGCATTTGAAACTGTGCCGTAAGACTTTGCAATATATAGTTTTCAGCCAGCGCTCCTTTATATTCTGTATAGGCAGGAGTAGGCAGCAATAGTATACTGGCATCCAATTCAGACAGCTTCCTCAACACCCCCAAATCCAATGTATAAAGTTTAAATGTGCCCAAATCATCATAAGCTTTCAATGGCAACTTAGGAGCCTTGCTAAGTAACACTTTATTAACAAGCCCTGCCTGCTCTAACCACAAAATTGCATCTTCATATTCCCTGGCACGTGCTCCCGGACGAACCAACTGATAAACAAACTTACGATTCTCTTTCGCCAACTGCGAAGGCAACGAATTCCAAACATAATTGATACGAGGAGCCAAAGTCGGAGTAGTATGTTTCACGAAATCCAGAGCATAATCATTCAGTATATCTTGAAGTGCAGAGTCCACTCTCTCCATATCATTAAAATCAACCATCAACGTGGCCGGTTCAGGCATACCACCACAAATGGAATAAGCAGTAAAAGACTCCCGCAACTTATCAAAAAAGATCTGTGGCAGTGGCTCTACCTTATCAATAGAATGCATATACTCATGCATAACCGGGTCTTTTGTCCTCAGGAACTCCGTAAAAGTGAGTGGATACATATAAAGATGATTCACTTTCCCCACCGGAAATGATTTACCCACATGATTCAGATAGATACCTAACAAAGAGCCCGCACACGCCACAGCATACTCTGGAGCTTCCTCACAGAAGTATTTCAATGCATTCAACGCCTCGTTGCACTCTTGAATTTCATCCAGAATCAATAAGGTTGTTTGAGGTTCTATCTTCTTTCCATGCAAAAAAGATAAGTGTTGAATAATTCGTTGAGGGTCTTTCGTTGTTCTGAAGACATCGCAAAGACCACTTTCATCCTTATCTAAACTGAAATAAGCAACATCGTCAAAATACTCCCTGCCAAAGTACTTCAAAGTCCACGTCTTACCTACCTGTCGTGCACCATGAACTACAAGCGGCTTTCTGTTAGTATCCGTTTTCCATGCTGCCAATTGCGAGATAATGTCTCTTTCAAACATAGCAAATCACATTTTTGATATCACAAAAGTGTATGTTTACACATTTTTGATATGAGTTTTGTGCAAATATACACATTTTCGGCAAAAGACCCTGCAATAGTAAAATATAAAACAAACGAAGGAGGCCTATCTAATCACAAGAAATAGATAGGCCTCCTGTATTTTTTAAAGAAGAAGTTAGTTTACTGAACCACCTCTGTCATTATTACATCAAAAGCTAATACTGAATAACCGGGAATCGATCCACTACCATCAGTTCCATACGCAGAACCCCATGGAACATAAACCATCCAGCGTTCTCCAACGCGCATATATTGCAGGAAAGTTCTCCACCCACTTGTCAGTGAAGAAGAGTTGATAGTAAACATAACAGTCCAGTCGAAATCTGTCGGCTCATTCTTTGGAGGATTAGGGATAGCCTGATCTATTGCACTATATCCCGTAAAACTTCCATCAAACTTAGTACCAGTAATCAGTGTACCATAATAATAAACATAAGCCGCCTCTGTAGCCATCGGACGTTGTCCATCCAGATTCTTCACAAGCTTTTTACAATATATATATTCCGGAGTCTGAAGAGTGCTGACAAATTCATTCTTAACATAGAATATTTCGCCTACCTCTACTTTATCCAACTTTTCCAAGTCCATAGGAACATAATTATCTCCCGCAACTACCTTGATAGAATCCAGAAACGCTTGGTTACGCTCCTGCCAGTTCGCATATTTCCCTTCCTCTTCCACTTCTTCGCAAGAGACAAACGCACCTGCCAAAATCAGCAGGAAAGGTAAAAATACTAAGAGTTTTTTATTCATTCAATTATTTTTTATTCTGTATTCTAACTTTCGAATTCCGGTACTTATTGCAACCCTTTCAGCAATGAAGTGATGCTGACACGGTCTGCAATGATGTTATTCAGTTCAGCAATAGCCACGCGTTCCTGTTGCATCGTATCACGATTACGCAGTGTCACGCAGTTATCTTCCAGAGTTTGGTGGTCAACAGTCACACAGTACGGAGTACCGATGGCATCCTGACGACGGTAACGTTTACCGATACTATCTTTTTCATCATACTGGCAGTGGAAGTGGAACTTCAATGAGTCGATGATCTCACGAGCCTTTTCAGGCAGACCGTCTTTCTTCACCAACGGCATTACGGCCAACTTCACAGGAGCCAGTGCGGCAGGCAATCTCAGCACTACGCGGCTTTCTCCACTTTCCAGTTGTTCTTCGCAATAAGAAGCAGACATGATGCTGAGGAACATACGGTCCACACCGATAGAAGTCTCGATAACATACGGAGTATAACTTTCATTTGTCTCAGGATCGATCTGAAGCAGACGGGATGTCGGGAAGCCGGCGCAGGCAAAATATAATTTGCCATTGTATTCTACGGCCATTCGGTATCCGTTCCAGTTGACGAATGCAGAGCTTTCTTTTTCGATGTAGACAACTTCTGTCTCATAGGTGTATTTGTTCACACGCATGATACAAGGAGTTCCGTTGGTAGATGTTGCTCCGTCAGGGAAGTTACCGTTGTACACAACATTCAGGATATTGGTTGCTACGGTGCCGGCTTTCTGTGCCGGATTTTCATCCCCGCGGTTCTGGAACAATTTGGTCAGATTGTTCTTGAGATTGCGGTAGTAAATACCTGAGATTGGATTCGTAAGCGCTTAAATTTTAGACATGGATACAAAAATCCCCGGCCACATTTCTGCAACCGGAGCACCTTGATAATTCACATATGATTGATTATTGATTTGAGTCGTTTGCACGACGTTCGATTTCAGCTTTGACTTCTTCGTTCCATGGGGCAAGCCTATCTAACTCTTCATCGCTCATCCTATCATTCGGGAGTTTTTCCAGAAGATAGGTTAGATAGTGATAGACGTTTACTCCATTTGCTTTCGCCATTTCTACCATTGTGTAGACGATAGCACTGGCCTGGGCGCCGTTTGGAGTATCACAGAACAGCCAGTTTTTCCGGCCTACTGTAAACGGACGAATAGCGTTTTCACTGAGATTATTAGAAAAACTGCAGTGACCATCTTCCAAATAGGTCATAAGATAGGATCGGCGATTCTGAATATAGGTAACTGCCTTATCCATCCTTGATCCACGGACTGGATTTTGTTTATCAAGCCACGACAAAAAGCCTTCTACTATCGGCTTTTCTTTCTCAAGACGAGCTTTCTTGATAGCATCGAAGGATGAGTACTTCGCTTTAATGACATCTTCCAAATGGAAAAGCTGGTTGATATACATCATGCCTTGAACAGATGGCTGTGTATAATCCAGTTGCTTTCCTTTCGGAATCGCATCTGTCAGATATCTGCGGATGTGTGCCCAGCATGCTGTCCGTTTGGCATCAGGAACTTTGTTGTAACCACTGTAACCATCACACATCAGATATCCCTTGAATCCCTCAAGGAATTCTACTGCGTTATTCCCGGCACGGGTTTCTGAATATTTATAAAGGATGATTGGGAATCCGCCATCTTCCCCGCTGCGGAATAACCACATGTAAGATTTGGTCTGTGCACGCCTACCGGATTCGTGTAATACCTGGAGTGGTGTTTCATCTGCCATTGCGAATTCCCTTTTTAAGAGTTGCCGGTGGAAGTAATCATACATCGGGGTGAAATAATCCAATGTATTACGGATTACCCAGTTTGCCATCGTTGCTCTTGTGATAGCAACACCGTACTGTTCCCAGTCTTTTTCCTGCCGGGTATAAGGAAGACTGTTACAAAACTTCTGATACATGACCCAGGCGATAGTATCTGCCGCAGCCATACCGTGAAGCATATGTGCATGGCCGTCTTTTCCCTTTTTGATAACAGTAACGTCATCGTTATTACATTCCGGGCAAATATAATTTAAGCTGTATATTTCGATCACTTTTAACTTTGCCGGTACGAAGGAAAGTTCGCGGCGTACGAATTCTTCACCGATTTTTACCAGAGGAGCGTTGCAAACAGGGCAGACTTTTTCTGCATCCGGAAGATCCAGATATTTTTTGACTACTGGAATCCCTTTGAACCGTTCTGCGTTAGTTGCACGGGATTTCCGCTTTTTTGTCTCTTTCTCAGGCAAAAGACTTTCCAACGCTTCTGGTTCTGCAATAGTTGGATTCTGTTCCAGTTCGGCTTCATTAAATAAATTCAATTGTCCCGGAACATCCATGGAACGTTTTTCGCTGGAAGAACCGAAAAGCTTTTTGCGAAGCAGATCCACTTCTTCCTTTAAATTATCCCGTTCCTGAGTAAGAGCCTCTTCCCGTTTGTTAGCGGCATCTACAGTTGCCTGAAGTGTTTTTATCATTTTTTTCAGATCGTTGATCATGTCTTTCAACTCACGGAGTTGAAGGTCTTTAGAACTGTCTGCCACTGCGTTTCCCTCCCGGTTTTTGATACTTTTATTATACCAGAAATCATGGAAAACTCCTAGGAAAACGGGTCAATAAGAGGCTTGAAAAACGCTGAATTTTCAAGGAAATCCAGTGCTTTTATGTGTATTTTTTTGCCGTACAGTTTAAGTGGTTTTAATAGCTTTTGGCTGCTCGATATCGATGCCTGACATCAGCCAGTCGAACTCTCTCCAAGTGAGATTCCGGACTTCTGATTTATCCCGGGGCCACCGGTAAGAGCCTTGGGCGGTGAGTCTTTTGTAGATCATAACAATTCCGTCAGGCTCTTTTAAGATAGCTTTAATCCTGTCGCATTTGCGTCCACAGAATAGATAGAGCGAATGGTCGATTTCCATAGAGAACTGCTCCTGAATAATTGCGCATAATCCATCGATAGATTTACGCATATCTGTTCTGCCACAAACGATATAGATTGCATCGACATTGGAAATGTCCGCTAACATAATGGCTCCTTTAATGCATCCATTAAAATTTTTAGAAGCATAGGCTGAACAGTATTGCTCATACGGATTGTTAATCCTTTTGCTTCAATCTCAATCGTATGTGAATTGTCAAGGTACATAGAACTGCTTCTTTCATCTTGAAACAGTTCTGCCGGAGAAAGTTCCGGTTCTATAGCAATCTGAACGACATCCTGTTTGTGGGATGTAAGATCAAGAGTGCTGGCTTTGCCAATCGGATCTGGTATCTGACAGGCTCTTTTGCGCAGACGGGAAACGGCATTATAGAAGCAACTTGGAGAAATACCTTGTGCTTCACACCATGCAGCGTCTGTTAATCCACTTTGCCTGCATTCAGTTACCAGCTCCATCCAATCATCCAAGGAACGCCTTGGTGCACGTTTATCACTCATAATGAAACCTCCAAATGTAGTAAATTTCTATCTCCTATCAAGGGGAGTG
>ERZ780190.2780-NODE-2780-length-12465-cov-4.411201_pt1 | contig 12465 bp, 10 predicted proteins | sample MGYA00510980_ERZ780190 | MGnify/ENA primary metagenome ERZ780190 (study PRJEB29588, sample SAMEA1972188) | human gut metagenome | biome: human gut; feature: human-associated habitat; material: faeces | place: Denmark | collected 2008/2010 ... | reverse complement strand
GGTTCTGGTAAATCAACTCTGACCAACATGCTGACCGGTATCTACAGCATTGGAAGCGGACAGTTCATTCTGGACGGAAAAGAAATCCATCCGAAGAATCAGGTAGAAGCAAATAATGAAGGTGTATCTATCATCGTACAGGAACTTGGAACTCTGTCAGGGCTTACAGTTGCAGAGAATATTTTCCTTGGACATGAGGATCAGTTCGTACATTTTGGAATTAAAAATACAAATGCTATGAACAAGAAAGCAACAGAGCTTTTAAAGAAATATGGTTTTGACAGAATCAAAGCAGCTGATATGATCGATCATTACAATTTTGAAGACCGTAAGCTGGTTGAGATTGTAAAGGCTACATACTTTGATCCGAAGATTGTTGTTATTGATGAGACAACAACTGCTCTTTCACAGGAAGGACGTGAAGAGCTTTACAAACATATGGAAAGAATCAAAAAGAGTGGAAATACAGTTATTTTCATTTCTCATGACCTTCCGGAAATTCTTGACAAGTCTGATACAATTACAATTCTTCGAGATGGTGTTTACATCGATACCGTTAAGAGTAAAGATGTAACAGAAGATGATCTGAAGAAGCTGATGGTAGGACGTGAAGTAACAGGTGATTATTATCGTGCAGATTATGGCGAAAAAGTATCTGACGAAGTTGTATTATCAGTAAAGAATGTTACTGTTCCTGGATTGATCGAAGATGTAACATTTGATCTTCATAAAGGTGAAATCCTTGGATTCGGTGGACTTTCAGAATCTGGTATGCATGAAATCGGAAAAGCTATTTTCGGTGCATCTTATGACCGTACAGGTAGCGTAACACTGGCAGATGGAACACAGATTAATGATATTCCGACTGCGATCAAACACAGCATTGCGTACACATCAAAAGACCGTGATAATGAATCTGTTGTTCTGAATCAGAGTATCGGAGACAATATCTGCCTCCCATCACTGGATGAACTGGCAGGAAAGTCACATCTTTTAAGTGATAAGAAGCGTAAAGAATTTGCAGACAAATATGCAAAACAGATGTCTGTAAAGATGGTAGATGTAAACCAGTTTGTATCAAATCTTTCAGGTGGTAACAAACAGAAAGTCGTTCTTGCAAGATGGATCGGAAAAGATTCTGACATTGTTGTACTGGACAGCCCGACACGTGGTATTGATATCAAAGTTAAACAGGATATTTACCAGTTAATGAATCAGATGAGAAAAAATGGAAAATCCATTATCATGATTTCGGAAGAGCTGATGGAGCTGATCGGTATGTGCGACCGTATCGTAATTATGAAAGATGGAAAAATCAGTGGTCAGCTGGATAGAGATAAGAACCTTGATGAAAACGGTCTTATTTCTATGATGGTATAAGGAGGCAGCTATGGGAAGTCAAGTAAGTGCAAAAACAAATGATAAAGAGCAGCAGCTGAAAAAGGCATCTAAAATGGCCTTAATTCGTTCGCTCCTGCCAATCGTAGGATTGGTTGTTATTTTCCTGTTATTCAATGTCCTGACAGATTTCCGTATGATGGGAAATATGTCACTGGTACTTTCACAGGTATATGTAACTATGATTGCAGCTATGGGTGTTTTCTTCATTATGACAATGGGAGGTCTGGATTTCTCTCAGGGATCTATCCTCGGTATTTCATCCATCGTTGTATGTATTCTTTCAAAACATGGAATTGCAATTGCAATTCTTGGTGGTATTGCATCAGGTGTGATCATCGGTGCGATCAACGGATACTTCTACGTATACCGTAAGATCAAATCATTCATTGTTACAATTTGTACCATGTTCTTATTCCGTGGATTTATCAAATACTTTACAACAAATGCACCTGTTGCGGGTTCTGCAAAACTGATCAACTATGACAGTACAGGACTTAAGATTGCATGTACGGTAGTTATTTTGATTATTGGATTCATTGCATTCCGTTATACAAAGTTCGGAACTTATCTGAAAGCAATCGGAGCCGGTGAAAAAGCAGCAATGTTCTCTGGTATCCGTACAGATAAGATGAAATTCCTCATCTATGTACTTGCAGGTGCAATTACAGGATTTGCGGCATTTATCAATGTAATCAAAGTCGGATCGGTTACATCTTCAGGTGGTAACCAGCTGGAAACACAGATTCTGATCGCGCTGGTATTAGGTGGTATGCCGATTTCCGGTGGTGCAAAGGTTCGTTTTGAAAATATTGTTGTTGGATCTTTACTGTACATCGTACTGAACAGTGGACTGACAATGATGGGATTCACAACACAGATGATGCAGCTCATTCAGGGTGTTGTATTCCTGATCTTCGTGGCAGTATTCGCAGACAGAGAATCTATCCAGGTAATCAAATAATAATTTACATATTGGGGAACTGACAGTTCTCGTTTACGAGAAGAATTTTCCGGATGTATACAGATCGGAAGTCAGGATTTGCAGTCCAAATAAGATTGCGAATCCTGATTTTTGGTCTATGTGGCAGAAATGGAGAGTTTATGCATAAGACAGAACAGGAAGGACTTAAATACCAAAAATTATATAATTGGGCACACACACTGATCACCAGTGGTGTGATTAAAAATATGGATAAATTTCCGTCAGAGACAAGCCTTCAGAAGAAGTTTGGATATTCCAGGCAGACGGTAAGGACTGCATTGCAGCAACTGGAGGAAGAAGGCCTGATTACCCGTGTGAGGGGAAGCGGAACCTATGTTTCTTATGACAGCAGTGGAGTAAATGGAGAAAGACCACAAATAGGTCTTCTTTTGAGCTATTATTCTGATTATCTGTTTCCGCGGGTATACGACGGGATTGAAGCTTCGCTGACAGAAAAAGGATATGGAATTGAGGTTGCGGTAACGAAGAACCGCCTGAATGATGAGGCGATTTATCTGGAAGGTCTGCTCAAAGGAAATGTCAGTGGTCTGATCATTGAAGGATCGAGATCGGCATTTCCAAATCCAAACATTCGTCTTTATAAAGAAATCAAAAGAAGAAATATTCCGACACTGTTTATCCACAATCATTATGAAAATATGCCATTTGACAGTGTAGAAATGTCGGATTCCAGATCAGCTTACGAGTTGACCAGGATTCTGATCGAGAACGGGCACCGAAGGATTGGCGGAATCTTCAAGTATGATGACAGGCAGGGGATTGAGCGGTACAAAGGATTTGTTCAGTGCCTGTCAGATTACGGCGTGAAATTTGATGATGACTGTATTCGTTGGTATTCGACGAAGGATATGGAGGAGAAACTGAGCAAAAAGGGACTGCTTAGGATGTACAGACGGACGAAGGATTGTACGGCGATGATGGTCTACAATGATGAGGTGGCGGATTATTACATGGAGTTCCTGGAAGAGAGAGGGCTGCATGTGCCGGAGGACATTTCGCTGGTATCTTTTGATGATGCAGAGCTTCAGGATTCGAGTACCAGTATTCAGCTGGTGACAGCGGTGCATCCAAAGTATCAGCTCGGACGTATCACAGCAAAACATCTTCTGCGGATGATGGAGGATCCGGAATGGCAGCAGAAAAATTATTCGTACCGGTTTCCTGTAAAGATTAGAGATGGAAATTCAGTGCGGAAAATATAGAAAGAGTGAAAAGCAGGTGACGAAATCCGGAAGGACTGTCATCTGCATTTTCAATATAAAATTTTATCCCATAATCGTGAAAAAAGTAAAAATTATTTCAGACAGTACTTGAGATTTGTCAAAAGAAAGGAAGAGAGATCATGATCTATAAACAGATCATTCGGATTGCGATCGGAGAAAAGGGAGAGCCATTATTAAAGGTGATTGATTCCTGTAACGAGGTGTGTCTGAAGGTAATCAGTACTGTTATGTATTTTACACCGATTGGTGTATTTTGTACCATTGTTCCGGTTGTAGAAGCAAATGGAACGAGTACGATCGTATCACTGGCAACACAGCTGGTCATTCTGTATGTTGCATTTTATGGATTTGCATTTATTGTGTACGGCGGTGCAGTAAAATTTCATGGAAAGACAAGTCCGTTCAAGTTTTTCCGTGCGATCATGCCGGCAGCACTGAATGCATTCGGAACCTGTTCAAGCTCGGCAACCATTCCGATCAGTAAGAGTTGTGTGGAGAATGAACTTGGTGTTTCCAACCAGATTTCCAGTATTGCAATCGCATCCTTTGCGGCACTTGCTACGATGGCAGGACTTCCGGCAGGTGTTATGGGCGTTTATATCAGTATCAATACGCTTTGCGATATGGGAGCAACCTGTGTAAATGTTATTGGTGATATGGCAGGCTGTGTGGTATTGCAGGAGAAGATTGATCTGGAGTAGGACGAAAGAAAATAGACGAAAACATAGGCAGCTGGTCTGAAAAGATCAGCTGCCTTTTTACATATTATTCATCTAATAATTTGAATTTCATATACACCGGATCATGATCCGAGTAGCTATATCCGGTATTTACATTTTCATATTCTGTGTATTCAATATTATCGGAAGTAATAAATCCGTCCAGCGTCACCGTGTAGGTCACACCAGGTACATATTCCATATCTGCATTCCGTGCACTGTCCCAGAGAGCATCCTTTTCACTGTCAGAAAGATTGTCCAGGCAGAATGAAAAGTGTTCCGGAAGCTCTTCGCGTGGGAATGGATAAGCCCAGGACTCACAATTTTCTGCATCTTTTTCGGATGCTTTAAGGTCATGGTTGAAATCACCACCGCAAAGTACATAATTACCGGCTTCGTATTCCTTTTCCATATCTGCACTCAGCATACGGATCTGTGCTTCGCGAATCGCATCACTGTTGCCGTAAGCAGACATGTGAAGCAGGAAGATAACCAGTTCCTTCCCGTTATCTACAGGGACTCTGGAAATGCTGTAACAGCGGTCAAGGTCAAAGAACTTGCTGAAGCTTGTCGATATCGGAAAGCTTCTTCTCAGAGAATCCGTAACCGGATATTTGGAGAAAAGAGCAAGTCCGGAACGGCTGCGACCATGCGGCTGTGTGAATGGATAAAAAAGGAATGCGGAATCGTAATTCTGTGCAAATACTGTATTGTAACTTGGAATCGTATCCTTTAAAATTGAATATTCATCTACATGGTAGCTTCGTGTAGAGTTCAGATCAACTTCCTGGATCAGTGCGAAATCCGGATCTTTAGAAGCAACCAGTTCTCCAGCACCCTGAATATCAGATTCGACACTCTCCTTACTTTTTGCCCAGGAAGATTTTCCGCCGTCCATAAAGAAGCTGAAGTCCGGCGTGTAGGCTCCGAAACCAACATTGTAGGTCAGAGCGGAATATTCTTTCTCGGTTGTCAGTGTGTCAGCTGCGGCTGTTTCATCGGAAGTTTTCTCGATCTTCAAAGCCTGATTATCCGGAATGCGGTGATAGCTTGCAAAGAGATAGATCAGATATGCAATCAGCGCAACCAGAATGATAAGCAGGAAGATTCCGAGAACTTTTAATATCTTTTTTATGTTCTTTTTCATAATATCCCCTTTTTGTTTGTTAAATTTCAGATAAATCTATGTAAAATATAAGTTTACTATAGCATGTCTAAAAGATTATTTCTATAGAATTGAGAAAAGAAAACAGGTATAGTAAACTATAAAATAAAGCGAAATATCTCATTGAAGTTCTTCTTGCATCCCGTTATAATAGGAAATGGAGAAATGAAATCACAATAATATTGGGGAAATAATATGTGATTAGATCCGAGTATTTATTTAATGTTTGGGAGGTTTACCATGAACGAAAAGAATTACAGCAAAGTACCAGTATTTGAGAACGGACTTGCACAGCCGGTATTTCCACTTACAGATGGAAAGACAGGAGAAAAGTATGATCCGGCAACATCCAGTATCGTAAGATATTGTGTTTATGTGGAAACGGATTACGATGTGGACGGAGATGGAAAAAGAGATCTTGTGAAAGCTGTTGTCCAGGTACCAAGAAGTGCAGTAGAGGGGAATTATAAGGCTGCAACTTTATATGAGGCACGTCCATATGCGGCGGGAGTCCAGGAAGATGGATATCCGCATATGAAAGAAGTGGCAGAAAAAGAATATCATCCGGTTAATTTTGCAGATCTTGACAAAAAAGTGGATGCGCATGTTCCGCAGGGATGTATCAGTGCAATGGATCTTTCTTTAAAAGCAGATCCGGCAGACTGGTATTATCCGGATAAAGGAAATAATAACATTATGGTTTTTGAAAATATCGACACCTTTGATTATTATCTTGTACGTGGATTTGCAGTTGTTTTAAGTGCGGGATTTGGTTCAAAAGGATCTGACGGATTCAATTATGTTGGTTCAGACTATGAAAGAGACGCTTTCAAAGCAATTGTAGAATGGCTGCATGGAGACCGTATCGGATATGCAGACCGTGAAGGAACGGTTGAGACAAAGGCAGACTGGTCAAACGGAAAGGTTGCCATGACAGGAAGATCTTACGCCGGAACCATGCCGTTTGCAGTGGCAACAACAGGAGTAGAAGGACTGGAGACAATCGTACCGATCGCAGGAATCGCAGACTGGTACAGCCAGCAGAACATGCAGGGCGCACAGCGGTACTGGCCGAAAGAAATGCTGAACAGCTTCCTTGCCTATTTTTGTTCCAGCCGCTATAATGATGAGACATTAACCGAGAAGCAGCGGGAGGATATGGCAGCATTCCATCATGAGATGAGTCTTCAGCAGATCAAGGGTGGATTTGACTATAATCCGGAATTCTGGGGTATGGGAAATTATCGTCTTCATGCAGACCGGATCAAATGCAGTGCACTCATCGTACAGGGACTGAATGACGAGAACGTGTCTACCAAGCAGTATGAGATGATGTACAAATCTTTCCAGAAGGCAGGAAAGAATGTAAAAGCAATCCTTCATCAGGGTGCACATATTACACCAACGATGCCGAAGCGATATGGAATCCTTGTGGATGGTAAATTCTATGATGATATTATCAATGAATGGATTTCTCATTATTTATACGGAGTTGAAAATGGTGCAGAGAACAGACCGGCAATCCTGGTGCAGATGAACTATGACCAGAGAAAATGGGAGACAGCAGATTCCTGGGAGACAGCATATAAGATGAATCTTACGTGCGAAGAACAGGGAACAACCGTAATCGATACAGACTGGGAAGCAGCGGGTGTCAGTGCAGAGAACTTCGATGATGTGATGGGTGTGAGATCAAGCAATATGGCACAGCGTTATGTGACGGATCCATTTAAAGAGGCAGTGACATTACAGGGAACAACCTGCGTAAGATTAAGAGCAGCGTTAAAAGATGGAGATGCAGAAGCAGATTTCAATCCGGTAAACAGTAATGATGCAGATACTCTGACGATGAAGCTTGGAATGCATGAAATGTCAGGACGTATGGATGATGTGAAGCTTACTCTTCTTCTTTGTGACGTGTGCGATGAAGAATTTGACAGCATTCAGTCTGTAGATCCGCAGAGAAATACAATTCCGGTCAATGTGGTAAAAGAAGGCGGAATTATCAGCGGAGGAGAGGTTCCGGCATGGAATGAAGCGGAGTTTGCTACTGTACATAAGAAATACCGTGTGATCACACGGGCATTTGCAGATCTGTGCAATCCGGAAGCAGGATATGAACCGGAGACAGCACAGAACAGTATCGAACTGAAAAAGGGTGAATACCATGATTACCATATTTATCTGAATGCGACAAGATATACGGTAGAGCCTGGACATAGCCTGGCACTGGTCATCACGACAGAAGATCCGATCAACTGTCTGATCCACAAGACCTATTCTGTGGAAATCGAGAATGCATCAGTGACAGCGGAAGTTCCGATGACTGAAGCGGTAGAAAATCGCGTGATGACGAGAAAATAAATTACATAAAAGGATAGTTATATAAGTATTTCATGAAGGATCACCAATTCCCGGAAACAGGTTTTGGTGGTCCTTTTTTCACAGTAATGCAGATGTAGCCTATGCTTCACAAAAATTTTTTCACATATATCGGGATAATTCTTTTTATTTTTTGTAAATATTGTAAAATAATTAGAAATGGAAATAACAGGAAACTGCGTAGTAGAAGTCTGGAGGACAAGACATGAATGCGGAAGAACGAATGACAAAAGGACAATTAGAAGAAGAAATCTGACATTTTCGGAAGATCTTTCAGGAGATTCGTCTTTTCCCAATTGGAAATATATCCGATATCGATGAAGAATGTAGAAAAATCAACGAGGGGCAGAGCTGCTATCATTATTGAAAACGGGAAACACCCTGTGATAACTGTGTAGCGATGCGTGCAGCGACCACGAAAGAAGAAAAAGGAAAGCTGGAGATTGTAAATGGCAGAATTTATCAAGTGATCGCACGTTATATAGAAGTGGATGAGAAGCCATATGTGCTCGAGCTGATCCATTGCCTGGATAGCTGACTAAAGAAGAATTTGAGACTATGAAAGAGCATACGCTGATTGGTGCTTCTATGCTGGATAAACTGGAGCATTATAAGGATGAGAAGATGATCAAGGTCGCGTACCAGATCTGCAGATGGCATCATGAACGTTATGATGGTAAAGGGTATCCGGATGGTCTGACCGGAGAACAGATTCTAATTGCGGCATAGGTTGTATCTGTGGCAGATGTTTATGATGCACTGGTTGGCAAGCGTGTATATAAAGATGCGTATTCACATGAGCAGGCGATGAAGATGATCCTAAACGGAGAGTGCGGAGCGTTCAATCCGCTTTTAATGGAAGTTCTTGTGGAAATTCGGGATAAAATAAAAGAAGAAATACGTTACGAGGCATAAAAAAGAAGAAACGTCCGCCATGAAAAAGCAGTTGTATTTCCCTAACGAATTGTGTATAATAAATGAAATATTCATTTTATATACCAAAAATAAGAAAATGAAAGATGAAGAGGAAAATCTTTCAATCCTGGAGGGGAATAAGGGATGTTATCTACAATTGAGTCGGTCAATAATGTAGTCAATAATTTTATCTGGGGTGTGCCGGCAATGATCTGTATCATCGGAGTAGGACTTCTGCTCAGTGTCAGAACCGGATTTATCCAGATCAGAAAATTTCCATACGCTATGAAGGTGACGATTGGGCGCATGCTTCGGAAAAAAGATGCCACAGATGGTGCAATGACACCATTTCAGGCGGTCTGTACCGCGCTTGCGGCGACGGTTGGAACCGGGAATATTGCAGGAGTTGCAGGAGCAATCGCAATCGGCGGACCGGGAGCAGTCTTCTGGATGTGGATCTCCGCACTGATCGGTATGGCCACTGCTTATGGGGAAACCTATCTGGGAGTCCGGTACCGTTTTAAGAACAACAGGGGAAAATGGATCTGCGGCCCCTTTGTCTATATGAAAAAAGGGCTGGGTATCCCTTTTATGGCAGCATGTTACAGCTTTTTCTGCTTTCTGTGTGCCCTTGGAATGGGAAGTATGGTACAGGCAAATTCAGCAGCAGAGACACTGGAATTTACCTGGGGAATCCCGTCGGTGTTAGGAAGCGGTATTCTGGCGCTGCTTACGGGAGCCGTTATCTTAGGTGGGATAAAACGGATCGGCAAAGCAGCAGAATACCTGTTGCCTCTGGCTTCCGGGATCTATATTTTATTTTCCCTGCTGGTACTTTTATTATGCGCAGACCGTATACCAGATGCATTTTTAAGGATCTTTCAGTCTGCTTTTGGGATCCGGCAGGTTTCAGGCGGCATAGCGGGCTTTGGCATCAGTAAAAGTATCCGTTATGGTATATCCAGAGGCGTTTTTTCCAATGAGGCAGGGCTTGGCACTTTGGCAGTCCTTCATGGACCGGCAGAACATACAACACCAGAAGAACAGGGAATGTGGGCTATGTTTGAGGTGTTTTTTGATACGGTAGTTTTGTGCAGCCTTACAGCACTGGTCATCTTGTGTACCACACAGGGAGATACGGAAACACTTTCTCTTACAGGAGCGGCCCTGGCTGCTGCCTGTTTTTCTGCAAAACTGGGAGTCATAGGAGAATGGTTTATCAGTATTTCCATGGTGGTATTTGCTTTTGCCACTGTGATCGCATGGTATTACCTGGGACAGCAGGCAATAGAAGATCTGTCTCTTTTTTCCAGGATCTATCCGGTCTTATTTTTAGGAGCAGTATTTGCAGGAGGCTGTATCAGGCTGGAAGCAGTATGGATGCTGTCGGATCTGTGGAATGGACTGATGGCATTTTTTAATCTGACGGCTCTTTTATTTTTAACAGGGGAAGTTGAATATCCGGATCGGTATATTTAGGAAGAGCAGACTAGAAAAAGCACCTCGTTTTGAGGTGCCTTTTCCGGAAAAAAGTATTATTAAAAGGGAGGAGAGCTGATAAAATCTTACCAGCTCGAGTATTATGAAAAAAATCTTGTAAGCTTAGTTAGGTATTAAAAATTTTCAGGAGATGAGGTTTTTGTTTGTTTTCTCTGTCTCTCATCTATGACTAAAGTATAAAAAGAAAAGATGAAGAAATCGTGTTCATTGTGTAACACTTTTTTGAATGATTTATGAACGAAATGTGAATGATACAAGTGTCAAAAGCACGTAGCAATCCGGTATCATAAATGAGAATTTCAGGAGCGTTGACAACGTTACCTGATTAGCCTATAATTTGTCCAAAAGAAAAACAAGTGGCGCAGTATGAATGTTAAATCCCGAATGATAAAGGAGTTTTTCACAAATGACCTTAATGCAGATGAAATATGCCATTGCAGTGGCAGATACCAAATCCATGAACGAAGCGGCCCGCAGCCTGTTTATCACACAGCCAAGTCTTTCCGCGTCTATTAAAGAGCTGGAAAATGAGATTGGCGTGGAGCTTTTTAAGCGTACCAACCGTGGTATTACTGTGACGCCGGAAGGAGAGGAATTTTTAGGCTATGCCAGACAGGTGGTGGAACAGTACCGCCTGATCGAGTCCAAGTACATTGAAAAAGAAAATGTGCGCAAGAAGTTCAGTGTGTCCATGCAGCATTATTCCTTTGCTGTCCAGGCCTTTGTGGAAATGGTGCGCCAGTTTGGAATGGACAAGTATGAATTTGCAGTTCATGAGACCAAGACTTACGAAGTGATCGAAGATGTGAAGAACTTTAAAAGTGAGATCGGCATTTTATATCTTAATGATTTTAACAGCAAGGTGCTGACAAAGCTGTTTACAGAGTTCGGGCTGGAATTTCACAGGCTTCTGGATTGCGGGATCTATGCCTATATGTGGAAGGGAAATCCACTGGCATCCAGAGAGTCTGTTACTATGGATGATCTGCAGCCCTATCCATGTCTGGCGTTTGAGCAGGGAAACAATAATTCCTTCTATTTTGCAGAAGAAGTCCTTTCTACTTATGAATATAAGCAGCTGATCCGTGCCAATGACCGTGCAACCATGTTAAACCTGATGAAGGGCTTAAATGGCTATACTCTTTGCTCCGGTATTATCTGCGAGGAATTAAATGGCGGTGATTACTGTGCAGTGCCATTGGAGTCTGACGAAGTGATGACTATTGGGTATCTGTGCCGCAAGGGAGTAGCCATCAGTCCTTTGGGCCAGAAATATCTGGATGAGATACGGAAATATAAGAATGAAGATGCCCACTATAGGTAAAAACTATAACGAGCTCTTTTTTTTGTGTATTAGACAGATGGAAAAAGTAGTGTTATTATTTGTCCATAAACAAAAACAAACAAAAACAGTAGGTAAATGACTGATATATTTTTAATCCAGGAGGACAATAACATGGGAAAGAAATCTTACGATGAAAGAAACTTTAAATTTGAGACATTACAGCTTCATGTAGGACAGGAGCAGCCAGACCCGGTAACCGATGCAAGAGCCGTACCGATCTACCAGACCTCTTCCTATGTATTCCGCAACTGCGATCATGCAGCAGCAAGATTTGGACTGACCGATGCCGGAAATATTTACGGACGTCTGACCAACCCAACAGAAGATGTATTTGAAAAGAGAATTGCAGCCTTAGAGGGTGGCGTTGCAGCTTTAGCAGTAGCTTCCGGTGCAGCAGCTATCGCATATACTTTCCAGAACCTGGCACATGCAGGTGACCACATTGTAGCAGCTGAGAATATTTACGGCGGTACTTACAACCTGTTTGCCCACACTCTTCCAGAGTACGGCATCAAGACCACTTTCGTAGATCCATTTAACTACGAGCAGGTTGAGGCAGCCATCCAGGAAAACACCAAGGCGATCCACGTAGAGACTCTGGGAAATCCTAACTCTGATGTAGTTGATATTGAAAGACTGGCACAGATCGCACATGCACATAAGATCCCGTTAGTAGTTGACAATACATTCGCAACCCCATATCTGGTTCGCCCAATTGAATACGGTGCTGACATCGTTGTACATTCCGCAACTAAGTTCATTGGCGGACATGGAACCACCATCGGCGGTGTGATCGTAGACAGCGGTAAGTT
>ERZ780190.2776-NODE-2776-length-12479-cov-4.899791_pt1 | contig 12479 bp, 9 predicted proteins | sample MGYA00510980_ERZ780190 | MGnify/ENA primary metagenome ERZ780190 (study PRJEB29588, sample SAMEA1972188) | human gut metagenome | biome: human gut; feature: human-associated habitat; material: faeces | place: Denmark | collected 2008/2010 ... | reverse complement strand
AATAATTTCTTTCATCATGGCTTTGATCTGCGACGGATCCTTTTCGCCGGTTTTCTTAATACGATCCCGAAGCTCGTCGCAGATTTTTACCGAGGTCTGCACACCGATGTCGCAGAGAATCAGCGTTTCCTCCAGCTCCTCAAAGAACGCCTCGTCCGCCTCCGTAAAGCCGGAGAACAGGCTGCTGGTGATTTTTTTCAGTTTGTCAAAAAAGCCCATGGTGAATGTCCTTCCTTCTTAATCAATGTTCAAAAGCGACAAGGGAACTATCGGATCTCAACCTGCCGCTCCCGAAAACGATACCTATATATAAAAGATACCATATCATCCTGCAAAAAGCAAGAAGCAACCTTACATAAAGCAGTGCGTTACATCAGCGCAAGCAACGCTTCCACCTCATCCATGCGGGTGGCCCAGCTAGTGGCGATGCGCACCACGGTATGGGTGTCATCGAACTTCTCCCAGAAACCGAACTTTGCCTTGCCCTTCAGTGCAGCCAGCTGGGCATTTTCCAGCACAAGGAAGATCTGGTTGGTGGGGGAATCCATAAAGAAGCGGTAGCCCTTTGCGGCGAGGCCCTTCTTGAGGGCGTTGGCCGTCTCGATGGCATTGCGGCTGATGCGGGTGTAGAGGTCGTCGGTGAAGAGAACGTCGAACTGGATGCCCATCAGGCGGCCCTTGGCCAGCAGAGCGCCCTGCTGCTTGACCATCGTCATGAAGTGGGCCGGTGCGCCGTGGGGGAAGACCACGGCCTCGCCGCAGAGTGCGCCCACCTTGGTGCCGCCGATGTAAAAGACGTCGGTGAGCCTGGCGAGGTCTGCCAGGGTCACATCGGTGCCTTCGCTCACCAGCGCATAACCCAGACGTGCGCCGTCCACGAAGAGAGGCATATGGTAGGTGTGGCAGACGGCGGACAGGGCCTCGAGCTCAGCCTTGCTGTACAGGGTGCCGTACTCGGTGGGGTGGGAGATATACACCATGCCGGGGAAGACCATGTGGTCGTGGTTCGAGTCGGCGTAGAAGGTCTTGCAGAAATCCTCCACCGTGGCGGCATCCAGCTTGCCGTTCTTCTGGGGCAGGCCGATGACCTTGTGGCCCGTGAACTCGATGGCACCGGCCTCGTGAGCGGCCACATGGCCGGTGGATGCGGCCAGCACACCCTCCCAGCGGCGCAGCATCGATGCAATGACGATGGCGTTGCTCTGGGTACCGCCCGAAATGAACCAGACATCGGCATCCGGTGCGCCGCACGCCGCGCGGATCTTCTCCCGCGCGCTGGCGCAATAGGGATCGGTGCCGTAGCCGGAGACCTTTTCAAAGTTGGTCTCCACCAGCTTCTGTAAGATCGCCGGATGCGCACCCTCGCAGTAATCGTTTTCAAAATACAGCATATACTTTCCCTCGCTCTGCATTCAAGATAAACCTATTATCTGCTTTTTGCGCAGGGTTGTCAATGTGGAACCCCCGCGTGGGCGGGGAAAAGTTGAGTTAGTATAAATTCCCAGTTTGGCCCGTGGGATCACCCCCGCGTGGGCGGGGAAAAGAAGGCAAAAACGAAATTGCACGCACTCTAATCGGGATCACCCCCGCGTGGGCGGGGAAAAGTCCATGATTTCGACCAGATAGGGCGTTCTGCTGGGATCACCCCCGCGTAGGCGGGGAAAAGACTTTATGTTCTGCGGTCAGCATCTTGAAATAAGGATCACCCCCGCATGGGCGGGGAAAAGTACCTGCCGTGCTTCAATGCCGACGGTTTCGTGGGATCACCCCCGCGTTGGCGGGGAAAAGCCGTGAAATTCCGCTGCACCTGCGGGCTGCAAAGGATCACCCCCGCGTGGGCGGGGAAAAGCAAACTGGCACTGTGTACGCCGTCCTGCCCTACGGATCACCCCCGCGCAGGCAGGGAAAAGAACAAGGAGCTGGAGGGCGTATGGCTGCCCATGGGATCACCCCCGCGTAGGCGGGGAAAAGAAAGGAGTACGGCATTGGTGGGCACTCCCACGAGGATCACCCCCGCGTTGGCGGGGAAAAGCTACGTTTTCGGGCCGTTCCGACCCGGGAGTTGGGATCACCCCCGCGTGGGCGGGGAAAAGCAGATCGGGGGTGACAATGGACTTGATAAGCAGGGATCACCCCCGCGTGGGCGGGGAAAAGGGTGTTTGGAATCCTTTTTAGCAACCACCGTTAGGATCACCCCCGCGTGGGCGGGGAAAAGCATGCCGGGCGACGGCGCATCGGGGGTCAAGCCGGATCACCCCCGCGTGGGCGGGGAAAAGATTGCCCGCTTGAATACGTCTATCTGTCTGATAGGATCACCCCCGCGTGGGCGGGGAAAAGCAGCAGCATCTAACCGGCCATCCCGATAGCCCAGGATCACCCCCGCGTGGGCGGGGAAAAGAGCTTCAGCTGCACCTGCGCCATCTGAAATCCGGGATCACCCCCGCGTGGGCGGGGAAAAGACGACAAGGGTATGCCGTCTGTCTTTGTGTGGAGGATCACCCCCGCGTGGGCGGGGAAAAGGTATGGTGTCGAACAATCTATATCGGATGCCAGGGATCACCCCCGCGTGGGCGGGGAAAAGGCAAGGGTGCGCCCAGGGCTGACTATGTGCTTGGGATCACCCCCGCGTGGGCGGGGAAAAGGCGGGAATAAAGTTCAGCATAGCTTCCATGATAGGATCACCCCCGCGTGGGCGGGGAAAAGACTAAAAAGATCCCATAGAAGCGGCATTTTTATCAGCGGGCCGATCCCGTTTCATTCAGTTTTGCATAGACCTGCTGGATCAGGCGGCAGTCGGGCAGGGCGCGATGGGTCTCCTGCTGGGCAACCTCAAAATACCGGGCCAGCGTGAGCAGCTTATAGTTCATCACCCCCGACACCTTACGGCGGGCAAGGGGCAAAACATCGATGCTGCGGTTGGTAAGCAGGGGTCTGTCATTCCGAATGCAGGCCGCACGCAAGAAATCGAGATCAAATTTCAGGTGATAGCCCACCAGCGTGTCTTTGCCCACGAATGCGAGGAACGCCTCCAGCGCGGCCAGCGGCTCCATACCGCCGCTCCGCTCCTCCGGCGTGATGCCGGTGAGCTTTGCCACCACATCCGGCAGAGGTTCTGTGCCCCGGACAAGGGCCGAAAATTCTTCGGCAGGCTGACCATCCCGCACACGGAGAGCGCCGTATTCCACAATGGCATCTGAGGCGGCGTTCAGACCGGTGGTTTCAAGGTCGATCACGGTGTAGCTTTCTTCCTTGGCAGGGGCGGCGGCTTTCTTCCGGGCCATCTTCTGAGCCATCTGGCGTTTGGCCGCGTTGCTGAATCCCGGTTTGAGATCAGCCGCCGGGGCCTGCGTCCGGGGCAGCGGGCGGCGCATCAGCTTGATGCCCTCGAAATCAACGGCCTCCCAGCTGGTGTTGTGGGTGCGGAAATCCATCCGCTGTTCGTTGTTGATGTTGAACACCAGCGTTGCCTGCCCATTTTTCAGGTTTTCGCAGACGCGATCCCAGATGGCATCCCGCACACGGCTGCTCACATTGCCCACATACACGCCGGTGTTGATCTCGCACAGCCACTTGGATAGGTCACCCCGTAGGCTGGGCGGACAGTTTGTCATAGTCAGGACAACGATGGCTCCTCACCTTCTTCCGCATCGAAGTAGTTTACGCCGTTGGCAACGGTGCCGATCTTGCTGTCCCAGAGATAGACCGCTTCCGGTTCCGCCGCCTGCTCCTCTTCGTTCAGGAGCAGCCAGCGGACATCGTGCACCATCCGCTCCAGAATATGATGTTCCACCATGGCATCCCGCACACGGCGGCGCATAACGGAGGGCAGATCCTGCGGAGCCTGCGCCGCCACCTCGAAGGCCAGCGGGATGACCACCTCGGCTTTGTACAGGTCGGCGATATCGTACACAAAAGAGCCCTCGTGCTTGACGTGGACAAATCCCAGTCCCGGCGCACAGCCCAGCGCAGTGATGACCGCAAAGGCCAGGCCGTACAGGCAGGCCGTGCCCGCCGAAAGTGCCTGATTGACGAGGTCTCCTGCAGAAAAATCATTGGGGTCATACACCCGGCCATTCCATTTGACACCGGTGGCCTTTGCGGCCTTGCGGTATGCCGTGCGCACCCGGCTGCCCTCCCGGCCCCGGAGCTGCTGGGTGGTCAGGCGGGAAACATCCTCATCCGGGAAACGGAGCTGGTACATTTTGCGCACCACTTCCAGATGCTCCCGCTGGTTGGAAAAGCGCTCAGCCTGCCGTTCCAGCAGGCGGGAGTGCTCACTCAGGGCACGGCCATGGGCGTAGAACCGCACGCCATGCTCCCCCACCCAGACCGCTGCCACACCGGTATCCCCCATCAGCTCCATGGCACGGTGGGTCACACGGGTGCCGGGCCCCAGCAGCAGGACAGAGATGCCCGCTGCCGGAACCTGAACGATGCCCTTTTCATCCGTTACGGTAATGGCTCCATTGTCCCGGCCAAGGGTGCAGTGTTCCAGATACAGAAAGGTCATCCGGTCCCGAAGCTGCGGCAGCGCCTGCCGTTCGGGCCGCGCAATGCCCGGCATCTCAGCCATGGTCTCCTCCCCTGTGGATGATGGTCATCAGGCCAAGGCCATAGGCCTTGCCCCGGCCAACGCCCTCGCACAGCAGGGCCTTGAAGGCCTCTGGGTCCGTTACCTGCAGAATGCCCTCGTAGGTCACAGCCAGCAGGGTAACAGGCCGGGTGCCGTTTTTCTTGAAGTGATAGGTCTGCTTCCGGGTCACTGCGAAGGACCCCTCCGAGACGGCAAAGCCGTGCTTTGCGGCCTGTGCCCACAGCCATTCCTCCTGCTCTACCTCGAGATAGCAGGGTTTCAGGGTTCCTCGGGCCGTATGGTCGGCAGAGTCTTTTTTGCTGCGGGTGGGGTTGGCGGTCAGGCGGAACTGCCAGCAGCTGCCCGCTGTCACCCGTTCCAGCAGCGGGTCATAGGGCCGGGTCTCCGGGGGCGCACCGGTGCCGAACTGCGCACACAGGGCGGTCAGATCCGGCCGTTCCTCACTGAGCAGGAGCAGGTACAGTTTTTCTCCCAGCTGATCCAGCCGCCACAGCCTGCGGCGGCGCGCACCGGGAAAAGCGTTTTCCACCGCACCATGGAATTTCTGGGGCGAGATCAGCGCCACCATGGTCTCACGGCGGGTCGGGTCAAGTTCTGCGCGGGATAGATACATGATTTCTCACCTCAATTCTGCCATTGCGTCATGTTCGGTCGCGCCGGGCATTTCCGGCGGGTTTGTGTTCCACTCCCGCACTGGGCGGAAGCCGTACTGCCGGTGGATGGGACTGAACGACACCGCCAGATCACGCCGGGGCACGGCAGCAGCATCCGCCGGGTCCGCGTCTGCCACGATGCGCAAGGGGGCCCCATTCCTCTGTTTCACCAGCAGCGGTTCTGCCCGCAGGGTATCCAGCAGTTTCCCGGCCCGGATGCCAAGGCAGAGCGGCAGGGTGGGCGGGCAGGAACGCCGCCCCAGATACAGCGGGTAGACCGGATATTTCAGGGCCGTTTCCAGCTCCTGTAACAGGGCAGTGTCCTCGCTTTCCAGCCCCACCAGAAAGACCGCATCCTGCAGGTAATGGCGGTAGGTCACATAGGGAGCCTTGCCTTTTTTTCGATCCTCTTCCCGGTTGGCGGTGTGGAAATCCACCAGCAGGCTGCCCTCCCGGTCAGCACGGACGGCAAAGTGCAGGCCGTTCAGCCGGGCAAGACCTGCGGCATCGTCCCGGCGCAGGCCCAGAGCCGCCGCCAACAGGCCAATGACACCGCTTTTGGTGGGTTCCCGGTTCGTTTTGCGGGTCTCAAATTTGGAATCCGCACCCCACGATTGCAGGGGCGCGGCCAGCCGAAGCAACAGCGTTGCCATGGTCACACCTCATTTCCGGGCAGCTTCTCCTTTACGGCACGTTCCAGCGCGGTGAGCATCTGGTTCAGGGGCATGGCCGGGGCCAGCTCGTCCAGCCCGATGCCCACAGCAAAGCTCTGGGCCGGAGCATCCGCATAGCAGGCATACACCTGCTGCGCGTATTGCTTCAGCGCCGTCTTGGAGGGTTCCGCATAGCCTTCAGGGCTCTTGCGCACCGGCTTTTCAAAGGCACCGCAGAGGTTCACAGGCTGATCCTCCCGCAGGGTGACATAGACAGCATCCGGCAGAGTGCGGTTGGCAAAGCTGTTCTGCTTTCCGGTGGGCATGGAGCGGATGAAGGCTTCGCCGAACACCCGGACAGCCTGGGCTGCCTTTTCAGCCCCAAGCAGGTGCACCAGTTCCACCATGTTGACGGTAGCATAGCGATACAGGGTGGAAGAGTTGTACTCCACCGTGCCCAGATGGCCCGCGCCTGCCGAATCCTCCGGGGCACAGTCATCCACGGCGGTGAAGTAATCAAACTCGTTCTGTACGGCATGGGTGGAGATGCTGTGGGCCACCTGAGCGGCGGCATCGTAATTCAGGGAAGGATCGCTGGCGACCATCCGGCCAAACAGAGCCATATCCACCGAAGGGTTCTCCTTCAGGGCCTTTTTGTAGTCATCCTTCTCCTCGCAGTCCTCGGCGGCCAGCCGGGCCAGCGCCCGGGCCTGGGCCGTGCTCAAAAAGAGCAGGGCGGCGTTGTTGTCATCTTTCAGCTTGATGCCTGCATTTTCCAGTGCCTTTTTTGCATCCTTTTTCAGTCTGGCATTGTCCAGTTCAGGAGCCAGTGCGGCCAGTTCCCCGGCCACAAGGTCAGTTGCTTTCAGGGTACGTTTTCCGGTCTCGACCATTTCGGCCATTTCTTCGGCAAACATTTTGCGGATCGCGTGCTTCCACGCCTGAGAGGATACCCGGGCGCGGGTGGCACCGCCATAGACAGCCGTCTTGGGGCTGCCGGTATCGTCGCGGTTCACGCAGCTGGGCGGCACCGTTTGCAGCACATGAAAATCAACATACAGACGCTTGGTATCCATTTCAATTCTCCTTTTCTTCGGTTTCAGGTGTGTCGGCATTCATCTGGTAGAGGTCCCGGCCCCACTGCAGGCGGACATTGGCTGCCTGATCCGGGAGCTGGAACCGGTACAGCTCCACAGCCAGCCGGGGGTAATCCAGTTTCAGCTTCGGTTCGTTTCCCCGGAACAGCTGCACCATCCCCCGGAGGTAGTGGGACACCTCGGGCATAGAATCCGCTGTGGCCAGTGCGTTGAACCGGCGCAGGACGCTGCTCTCGGTCCAGTCCTGCGCGGCAGCTGCGGAATTCTGGGCCAGCAGGCGCACCGCCCTGCCCAGCGTGCAGCCCTTTTCATTCATGGAAACGTTCTCTTCTCCCTGCTGGTGCAGGGCGTAGAGAGTCAGGGCAAGGTAGACCGCCCACTCGGCTTCCGATGGTTCCCGGCACTCTCCTGCCGCCGTTTCCCTGCCCCAGAGCTCTTTGGGCAGTTCCTGCAGGAAGCTGCCCCACAGCGCCGGCAGGTCGCCGGGCTGATGCCCAACGCCCCGGCGCAGCTCTGCCAGCTGGGCACGCCGCTGGGGTTTGGGCAGGCTCCACAGCCCGCTCAGCTGTCCGGCCACATAATCATGGATCGCATCCGTTATCATGCTGTTCCTCCTTCTTTCTTCGGGTAGAGCTTCCGCAGATTGTACAGGAAGCTATTGTAGGCCTTGGGGGCCGTATACAGAACGGTTTTCTTTTCGTCCTTTTTACCGCCTGTTTTCACCTCCACCCTATGGCCCACAAAGGCGGCATTTCCGGCCCGCTCCACCATCTGGCGGCCCAGCTCTGCGGCCAGTTTGCGGGCTTTCTCCTGCCATTCATCGGCTTTTTCGTCCAGCTTGTCCGTTTCGGGGTCAATGCTCTGCAGCCAAAGCCGGAACGGCTGGTCGATGGTAAAGTAGAACTGGGTGCGGGCGGATTCCGCGGTCGTATCGTTCTTATCTCCCGCCGCAAGGGAGAGCTCCCAGGCAAGGCGGCCGACGCATTGCGCGGCCTGCTCGCAGCGCCCGATCTCATCCCGGATGGGCACTGTCCAGCGCCGTCCCAGTTCTCCCAGCAACGCGGCCTGAAAGGTCAGGCTGTCGCTGAAAGAATCGTTCACGAAGAAATCCTTATCGCCATACTTCATGCCGCTGATGGCAAAGCGGATCAGCCGCTTGCGTTCCAGCGGGCAGTCCGGGTCATTTTGAAGCATTTCCACCCAGCGTACAACGCCGGGCCTGCGGACGCTTTCCCCTTCCTCACAGAACACTGCCGGAAACTCCCGCCAGAACTGCTTTGCCGGGTCGTGACGGCTGGGCACAAAGGTGACCTGCCCGGTCTTTTTGCTCTTTTTGGCATCCGGGTCACGCCAGACGGTCATTTGTTCTGCAAATGCGTTCTCCCGGGGGAAGAAATCGCCGCCCAGCAGAGAAAATCCGGTCACGATTTCCCCCTCTCGGTCGAGCAGGAGCCGCCGGGATTGCAGGGTCAGCAGCTGGGCGGGGTTATCCGGCAGGGCGATCTCTGTGCGCTCTGCACTGCGGGGCTCGTCCAGCTCCCAGCAGGGCTGATTTTCCCCCCACAGCTTCACGCCATCCTGCAGCAGGGTCAGGTTCAGCATCAAAGTCTCGAACAGGTTGCTGCCCTGCGCCTGAATGTACCCCAGCTTTCCCAGCCAGCCAGCGCCCACCGAGGGCAGACCCTTACCCTTGGGCTTTGCAGAGGTGTCATCGTAGCCATTCACACTCAGCAGCCACCGCGCTGCCTGTGCATAAGTCAGGCCCTCCTTGCCCTCACCCGCATAGGATGAGAACAGCCGCAGCTTGTTGCTGCTCTCAGAAAGTTCCCCGTTCAGCTTGGAAGCGGTGTATTCTGTGCCGATCTTCGCTTCCGGCACCTGCCAGAAGGGGCGTTCCGGGTGGAAAAGCCAGAAGCGGTCACGCCACTGCTCCAGATAGGCCCGGATGGGCGCTTCCGGAAAATGCCCCAGCCGGTACAGCTTCTCCCAGCGGATCAGGGCATCGTCCGTTTCCTCAAAGGGGGCTGGAGTACCGTTTTCATCCACCCGGGAAAACACCGTGTGCAGAACCGCCAACAGCAACCGCAGCATGGCGGCATCTTGGGTGGGCAGTTCTCCGGCCAGGTCGCGGTATTCGTGGGCGTGCAGCAGGGCATCCGGCAGAGAAACTTCCTGCACGGTGTAATCCTGCCCGCGCACCCGCACCCAGCGTTCCTCCAGCAAATTATACTCAATTTGCTTCATTCTCTTCCTCCTTCCGGTAGGTCAGACCGTTTTCACGGTCGTATTGCAGCACCTGCCCGGCAAGCTGTGCGGTCAGGTGGTCATCCAGCAGTAAGATCAGTTCTCCCCGCAGCAGCGGCGACTGCCACCACATGCCAAATCGTTCTCGGGTTTCTGCATCTAATATTTCAATCGTCTTATCTATCGACCACTTTTTGCTGAAATATCCAGGCAGGCGCAGCTTCTGCCGTGCAATTTGAAGCGCCATCTCCGGCTGAGGCGGCTCGTCCGTGGGCACGCAGGCACCGGGATGCCCCGTTTCATCGGGCAGGAAGCGGACATTTCCCGCCGCATCCCGCATCAGCACCAGCACGTCAACAGAAGGGTCACCGTCACGCACCGCCGCGCGGGCACCGTTGTCACTGACCGCACCCACATCATCCATCCAATTGTCCAGCGTATTCCGGGAAGGGCGCTTTCTGTGCTCTTCCGGCGGCAGAATGGTAAAGGTCTCTGCCTTGCTCATTTTGATTCGCTGGGCCTTTTCGTACTCTGCCCGGGCCGCAGTGCTCTGCGGGCTGGCGGGCAGAGGGTCGGGCTCCCAGCCATAGACATCCTGCACCAGCGGGGCAATGTCATGGGGCAGGGTGATGGCGGTGGGCAGGAACTTGCGGGTGCGCCAGAGCAGCCATTCCCCGTAAACCGCCTTGCTGCCCTCGTCGAAGTCCTCCGTCCCAGTGTCCAGCACGGCACAGCGGGCCTGCGCCACCGGCCGGGGACGAGCCCGCCCCTCGTGGCGGTGCAGTCGTCCGATGCGCTGTAAAAGCAGATCCATGGGGCAGAGCTCTGTGACCAGAAGATCCAGATCGATATCAAGGGATTGCTCGAGCACCTGCGTGCCCACCACAATGAGCTTATCCCGCTGTTCCGGGGTGGAGTGCTTGCCGATGCGCTTCATCAGCGCCTCTTCTTTGGCGGCACGGTCGGGCATAAGGAACTGAGCGTGGAATACCACCACCTCAAACTCCGGCAGTTCTGCCCGCAGACGAGCCGCAATGGCCTGCGCCTTTTTCACGGTATTGACGATCACGCCCGCACAGCCGCCCTCCTGCAAGGCACTGCGCAGAGTGTCAGTCAGCTGTTCCTCGGTCAGCGGGAATGTCTCCACTCTGCGTGGTTCGGTTTCCAGCGGGATAGTCGTCTGCTCCACCTGTTTGCCGTCCGTCCAGGTCAGCAGCGGGTAGCCCCGGCAGGTCTGCCACGGGCCGTCCGGAGCAGTTCTTCCATTCAGGTAGGCCCTGACCAGCTCGACCCGGCGCTTGGCGGGCAGGGTAGCGGAAAGCAGGATCACCGGTACTTTGTACCGGCCCAGCCAGGTCAGCGCCCGGTCAAGATAGCAGTTCATGTAAGCGTCATAGGCGTGGCACTCGTCAATGACCGCCACCTTGCCCGCAAGGCCAAGGTGGCGCAGCATCACATGTTTTTGCTGTAATGCTGCCATCAGCAGCTGATCCACCGTGCCGATGACAAAATCAGCCAGCAGTCCCTGCTTATTGCCCCGGAACCATTGATGCACCATCACCCGGCTCTCCGGGTCAGCATCGGGGTCTGCTTCCAGATCTTCCTCCACCCGCACCGTGTCCTGCTGCAATCGGAGGTAGGCCTCGTTCAGTTCGGCCATGCCGTGGGCCAGCTTGATGGAGTGCTCCAACCCATCCGGCTGCTTTTCGGCCCATGCCAGCAGCCTCCCAAAGATTCCGTTGGCGGTGGCCTGGGTGGGCAGACCAAAGAAGATGCCGCCCTCACCACCGTGCTTGGCTAAAATCTCTGCCGCACCCAGCGCAGCTTCCGTCTTGCCCACGCCCATCTGTGCTTCCAGAATGAACATCCCCGGTTCCTGGGCCTGGCTGACAGCTTCCAGCATGGCCCGCTGGACTTCGTTGGGCGGAAAGCCGAACCGTTCCGCAAACGCCCCCGGTTCCGTCACATCCGACTGCACCTCCCACGGAGAGGTCAGGTCCAGCGCTTCCCACGCCCGATCGACACGGGCGGGATACAGGGTATCGCTGCCCACTTCTTCCACAGGGATGAGCGGAAAGTATCGGGTATTGCTGGCGATCCAGTCCGCCATGATGAGCAGACCGGTCAGCAGGATCTCAGCCGGGATGGTCAGCTGCGGCAGCTCGTCCACGCTGGAAAAGCCGCTTTCCTGCAAGGCGTAGTCAAACAGTTCCCGCCAGCAGCTCTCCCAGAATTCCTGTTCCCCCTCGGGCCAATAGTTGGATTCCCAGCTGCCTCTTTCGTTCTTATCCCCCAGTTGGTCAAGCACATTCTTCCCGGTTTGTGGCTTGCCGTGGTGTGCGCCTGCTACCGATGCAAGCCCGTCGGGGCATTCCAGCCACCGCAAGATGGCCTCACTCGCCAGTGCGTGACGTGAATACTTGCGGTTCTGTCCCCGGTAACTGAGCGTTGTGTATTTTTCCAGACACTGTCTGGGCTCCGGCAAATGCTCCATCATTGGCCCCTGGAAAGCCGCGGATACCTTCCCCAGGTCGTGGACCCACCCCAAAAAGCAGGCGGTCTGTGTCAGCAGGTCCTCGTCCAGCTCGATATGCTGACGGACGCTTTCCGGCAGCCACCTCTGCACCAGATATACCATAATACCCGCCGTATCCCGCAGATGCATCCAGAGCGGCAGCCAGAAGCCGCTGTTCACCGGGTCTGTTTTGCCTGCAAACAGCCGCACTTCGTAGGGAATACCTCGTTGTTTCACCCTGTTCCACCTCCACTGCAGTCAGGAAAATCGCTTTTTCCACATCATCGGGGTTTCTCTGAGGATAGAATAGCACGCGAAAAGTCCTATAAAGCGGATGTTTGCTGCTTTTTTCAGGTTTTTTTCAGTTTTTTCGATGTTTGCCGTTTTTCGGCTATTACCCCCGCAAGGCGGGGAAAGTGTTGCTCCCTATCAAGCATTCGGAGCACATCCGCTGATGCGGATTCCAGAGACATTACATATCATGCATTGTTCTAAATCTCTGTACACCAATATTACACCTTTTTTCCCAACTTTACAAGCGGATCCTTCAGATTCAGCAAATGACACAAAAACCGCCCCGGCTTCCTGTTACAGAAACCGGGGCGGTTCGCTCGCATTATTTGTGCTTTTTCAAGCGCTCACGCAAAACCTTGCGGGGGTTCTTGATCGCAGCCTGGGCGGGTGCCAAAATTACAGAGCGTTCGGAGTAACGGTGATACGCTA
>ERZ780190.2762-NODE-2762-length-12534-cov-4.331357_pt1 | contig 12534 bp, 6 predicted proteins | sample MGYA00510980_ERZ780190 | MGnify/ENA primary metagenome ERZ780190 (study PRJEB29588, sample SAMEA1972188) | human gut metagenome | biome: human gut; feature: human-associated habitat; material: faeces | place: Denmark | collected 2008/2010 ... | reverse complement strand
GATTTTATCAGTATTAGCATTACGAAACAAAAAACGTAAATACTCTTTCAATTGTACAAAAGTAGCAATAAAATTTAGCAATATCATTCCTTTTGAGGATATTTATCTTGTAAAGGATATTTTTCGTATAGAGCATGATAATCTAAAAAGAGAGAATTCGATATTACGGATTTGAAACTTTTGAAAAAATATTGGTATGTACAGCAATTTGAAATAACAATTTCCTATCTTTGCAATCATCATGTAGATATTTTATATCTTGACTTTTTCTTTTTATATATTAAGTAGCATGGAATTACCCAAACTGATAAATAACATAAATGAACGTGTGATAGACGATCTAAGAGTCAGATTGTCCGCTAAATCGAGAGTGTCCATAGCTGCTGCTTCATTTTCTATTTATGCTTTTGAGGCATTAAAAAAAGAATTGGAGAATGTAGAAGAGCTGCGTTTTATTTTCACATCACCTACTTTTGTTAAAGATAAAGCAGAAAAGGAGAAGCGCGAATTCTATATTCCTAAGCTAAATCGCGAGCGGAATCTTTATGGTTCTGATTTTGAAATAAAACTTCGGAATCAATTATCCCAAAAAGCCATAGCCAGAGAATGTGCAGATTGGATACGTAAGAAAGTCCGTTTTAAATCTAATTCTTCATCGGAAGTAATGGGTGGTTTCTTGCAAGTGTCTGATGTTGAATCACGTTCTTATGCACCTTTTAATGAGTTCACTACAACAGAACTTGGTTTGGATAGAGGGAACAGTGTCTATTCTATGGTACATAGCTCGCCGTCGCCTTTTGCAGAAGAATACCTGAAGATATTCAATGCACAATGGAGTAATAGCGAAAAGTTTGTAGATGTAACAGACCGGATTTTGGAATATATTGAAACGGTTTATAAGGAAAACTCACCCGATTACATATACTTTATCACACTCTATAATATCTTCAGCGAGTTTCTTGATGATATATCCGAAGATGTATTGCCCAATGAAGCTACAGGGTTCAAAAATAGTGTGATTTGGAACAAACTATATAATTTTCAGAAAGATGCAGCTCTTGCTATCATCAATAAATTAGAGAAATACAATGGTTGTATTTTGGCGGATAGCGTTGGTTTAGGTAAGACTTTCACGGCACTTTCTGTGATTAAGTATTATGAAAACCGAAATAAGTCCGTTTTGGTTCTGTGCCCTAAAAAACTGAATGATAACTGGATTACGTTTCGCAGTAATTATAAGAATAATCCTATCGCAGCAGACAGGTTACGCTATGATATCTTATTTCATTCAGACTTATCTCGTGAATATGGGACGTCTAATGGATTAGACCTCTCTCATATCAATTGGGGAAACTATGACCTTATCGTCATAGACGAAAGTCACAATTTTCGTAATGGTGGCAAGATTACAACTGACGAGGAAGATGAGAATCCCAGAGAAAACCGTTATTTACGTTTGTTGAATCAGGTGATTCGTGCCGGAGTGAAGACAAAAGTACTAATGCTTTCTGCTACTCCTGTCAACAATGGCTTCAAGGATTTAAAGAATCAATTGCAGTTGGCTTATGAGGGTGAAGTTGAAAAGATTGATTCTTTATTGGATACTAAAAGTAGCATTGATGATATATTCCGTCAGGCACAAACTGCATATAATAGATGGGTGAAGTTTGAACCGACGGAACGTACTACGGCTAAGTTGTTGGGAATGCTAAGCTTTGATTTTTTTGAGGTGTTAGATTCGGTGACAATTGCCCGTAGTCGAAAACATATTGAGCGATATTATGATACTACAGATATCGGTAAATTTCCTACCCGTCTGAAACCAATATCCCGCCGTCCATGCTTAACGGATTTGAGTGCAGCTATCAATTATAATGAAATTTACACCCAGTTGCAAACGTTGAATCTTGCTATATATACTCCTTCTGATTTTATATTGGCGAGCAGAATAAGTAAGTATGTAGACTTGGACGAGTCTGGCAGTGAAAGTGGGTTATCCATGCATGGACGTGAAAAGGGTATTCGTCAATTGATGGCAATCAATATGCTAAAACGTTTGGAAAGTTCAGTTAATTCATTTCGCTTGACTATTCAACGTATACAGGAACTTATCCAAAATACGATAAACAGGATAGATAACTTCTCGCGTGACAGATATGGACATACCTCTTTGGAAGTGGACGATTATTACCCATCAATGGTAGCTGAAGATGAAGAATATTATGGCTCTGCTTTTGTTGGTGGAAAAAAGACAAAGATTGATTTAGCTGATATGGATTTTATATCTTGGCGGCAGTATCTGGAATGGGATAATGAGATTCTTAACCTTCTTTTGGTGATGCTTCAAGATATTACTCCTCGTCACGACAGTAAGTTGCAACAACTTATTGAAGATTTGGAATCTAAATTCAGTCATCCTATCAATGATAAAAATAAAAAGGTCTTGATCTTCACGGCTTTTTCTGATACGGCTGAATATTTATATTCGGAACTGGCTGACCGTATTCATGATGAATATGGTTTGAATGTTGCTATGGTGACAGGTTCGGTGGACGGAATGTGTACTATCAAAAAATTAAAGCCTGACTTTAATACAATTCTTACACTCTTTTCGCCTCGTTCAAAGGAACGTGATGTCTTATTTCCCGATTCGAATACTGAAATAGATGTACTTATTGCTACAGATTGTATATCAGAAGGTCAGAACCTGCAGGATTGCGATTATTTGATAAACTATGATATACATTGGAATCCCGTTCGTATTATTCAGCGATTTGGACGTATAGACCGTATTGGCTCCAAGAATGAAGTGATTCAACTGGTTAACTACTGGCCTGATGTAGAGTTGGATGATTATATCAAGTTGAAAGGTCGTGTAGAGGCTCGTATGAAGGTGACTGTTATGACTGCTACCGGTGATGATAATCTTCTCTCTGACGAAGAAAAAGGGGATTTGCAATACCGGAAGGAGCAGTTGAAGCGTCTACAAGAAGAAGTTGTTGATATTGAAGATATGGATACGGGTATCAATATCATGGATTTGGGACTTAATGAGTTCAGACTAGACCTTTTGGCTTACATGAAGGATAATCCGGATATTGCTCATACTCCTTTTGGGATGAGTGCTGTTGTTGGAAGTTCAGATTTTGTGCAGCCGGGAGTTATCTATGTGCTGAAGAACCGGAACAATGGAGTAAATATCAATAATCAGAATTTGCTTCATCCATTCTATATGGTTTATATAAGCCATGAGGGAGAAGTGCTTTGTGATCACTTGTCTCCTAAAACGATGCTTGACAATATGCGTGCAGCCTGTCGGGGAAAACATGAACCAGATAAAAAATTATGTTCTGTATTCAATAAAGAAACGAAAGACGGGCGTGAGATGAGTCACTATTCTGACTTGTTGCAGGAAGCTATTCATAGCATTATTGAAGTGAAAGAAGAATCGGATATTATGAGCCTTTTCTCGGCGGGTGAAACTACTGCGCTTCGAAATAAAATATCAGGGCTTGATGATTTTGAGTTAATCTGTTTTTTGGTGATTAAATAGTGAAACGTTATGTATAATCTTCCGCAATCGACTATCGTAAACAGAGTTATCCCCAAGAAAACGTTTGTAAATCAATGGGGCGCTAATACTCGTATGAAAGACCACTTCACAAATGATGTGGTTCGAGTGGAATGGCTGGCTAAGTTAGCACCAAGTACTATTAATGTGGCAGATGGAAAAGAAGTACATGAAATCACTATCTTCCTTGTGCCTATTAAGGATGAAAATTGTCCGGATGATATTTTTTCTTTTATTGATGGTATGATACCACGGCATACGCTCTTTATTTTGCGTTGGGGAGATATGACTTGTTTGCATCTCAATTACAAAGAATGGATGGAAAACAGTACGAATACGGATAAAACTTTTCGTATTGCGAAGACGTATCGTTCTCAATGGATAAAAGATACAGAAATAAGTCTTTCCATAGAGGGACTGACAATGGATGCTATCTATGAAGCACTTGTTCGCCAAGTGGCAGGGGAGCGCATTATCATACAAAGCGAAAGTTTACGTGAGGATGTCGAGAAATCGACTCAACGTGAAATGTTGCTTAAAGAAATAGAGATTCTAAAGCGCAAAGAGGCTAAAGAGAGGCAGCCTCAAAAAAAGTTTGTGTTACATCAACAACGCATAGCATTGGAATTGGAAATAAGTAAAGAATAAAATTAGATAATATATGGATAAACTTAGGATGCAAACGCTTGACGGCGTGGCAATATAGATAAAATAGCTGCACTCTTTCCTAACTGTATTACAGAACGGAAAGATGCTGAAGGCAAAGTTACTTTAGCGATAGATTTTGATAAGTTGCGGCAGGAACTTTCTTCGGAGATAGTGGAAGGGCGTGAAGAACGTTATCAATTTACATGGCCGGACAAGAAGAAGGCGATACTTCTTGCTAATTCACCTATTAATGCTACACTCCGCCCTTGTCGTGAAGAGAGTGTTGATTTTGATAATACGCAAAATCTTTATATTGAAGGTGATAACCTTGATGTGTTGAAATGCTTGAAAGAGACGTATCTTGGTAAGGTGAAGATGATTTATATTGATCCACCTTATAATACGGGAAATGACTTTGTGTATGAAGATGACTTTGCTGAATCTACTTCTGAATATTTGGCTAATAGTGGGCAGTATGATGAACAAGGGAATCGGTTGGTTACTAATTCGGAAAGCAATGGGAGATTTCATACGGATTGGTTAAATATGATGTATCCGAGACTGAAGGTGGCGAGGGAGTTGCTGACAGAAGATGGGGTGATATTTATAAGCATTGATGATAATGAAGCTGAAAATTTATGTAAAATTTGTGACGAAATTTTCGGAGAAAGTAATTGGAAAGCTAATATTATATGGCAACATAGCGTTCAACCCAAGGGATATTTAGATAAGTTCTCTGTACATCATAATTTTATTCTTATGTACAGCAAAAGTTGTGCATATAAATTGAGAGCTTTTCAAAGAAAGGATGAGGATAATGTGGCTTATAAGAATCCAGATAATGATCCAAAAGGCCCTTGGAGAAGTGGTGATGTCAGAAATGCACTTTACCGTCCAAATTTGATTTATGATGTAATAACTCCATCAGGGAAAGTTATTAAGCCTTGTTCGAATGGTTGGAGATGGAGTCAAGAAACATTGATTGATAAAATTAAAACTGGGGAAATTATTTTTAGCAGTGATGAAACAAGAATAATTCGTAAAATTTATCTGAATTCCCTTGAAGGTCGTGCACCAGAAACTATTTGGTTTGCAAAAGAAGTAGGTAGTACGCGTGAAGGAATACAGGATTTAAAGGAGTTGTTTAATCAACCGCCATTTGATACACCAAAGCCCAAAAAACTTATTCAGCAATTAATAAAATTGTCTTATTCTGAGAATGGGATTATTCTTGATTTCTTCTCCGGTTCAGCTACCACTGCTCATGCCGTGATGCAACTTAATGCCGAGGATGGTGGTAATCGTAAATTCATTATGGTACAGCTTTCTGAAGTAACTGACGATAATAGTGATGCTTACAAAACTGGGTATAAAACTATTTGTGAAATTGGTAAAGAACGTATTCGTCGTGCTGGAAAGAAAATCAAAGAAGAATTAGCTATTAAACAACAAGAAAGCAGGTTATTTGCTGGACAAGAAGAAAAGCAAACACTTGACATTGGTTTCCGTGTACTCAAACTTGACAGTAGTAATATGGAAGATATATATTACTCTCCAGCAGAATACAATCAGCAAACTCTCTTTACAAAGACCGAGAGTATTAAGTCTGACCGTACAAGTGAAGACCTGCTCTTCCAAGTAATGCTTGAATTAGGTGCCACTCTTGATAGTAAGATTGAGAAAACAGAAATAGAAGATAAAACTATCTATAATGTAGCCACCAATTATCTTGTTGCTTGTTTTGATAATGAAATAGATGATAGTGTTGTTACTGCTATTGCCAAAATGCAGCCCCAATATGCTGTATTCCGTGATAGCTCAATGGCAGACGATAATACCGCCACTAACTTTGAACAGATATTTAAAACTTATTCTCCCAATACGGTAACAAAAGTACTATAAGAGACAATGAAACCGGAATAATCAGAAGTAAATGATGGATAATATAATAAAACGGCTGATTGGCGAGAATACCACTTGTGATTTCAAAGAATTTTTGGAACGTAAACAGTTCAAAAGTTGGTTGAAAAGTGTCAGTGCTTTTGCTAATGGACTTGGTGGTTCCTTATTCTTTGGTGTAAATGATGATGGAGAAGTAGTAGGTTTGAGCGATGTTAAATCAGATACAGAGTTTATTAGTGACAAAATAAAGACTATAATAGATCCTATACCAGACTTTGAACTGAAAACATACCAAACAGAAGACGGGAAAAATATTCTCGAACTTCGTGTACTATCGGGAAGTATGACGCCTTATTATTTCGTGAATAGTGGAAGCCGTATCGCTTTTGTTAGGATGGGGGATGAAAGTGTTGTAGCCACCGCCCATCAGTTAAGCGGTTTAGTACTCAAAGGTAGAAATGTAACGTATGATTCATTATCTACGGAGTACACCTTGAAAGAAATGAGTTTTGATGCATTGGCAAAAGCTTATGAAAAACAAACCAGTTCTCCCTTTCAGGAAAAGTTATTACGTTCATTCTCTCTGATTACTGACAAAGGCTTCTTGACGAATGCAGGTGTACTTTTTTCAGACCAATGTCCTTATAGACATTCAAGTCTTTATTGCACCAGATGGACAGGTATTCATAAAGATGATGCCAAAGACTCTCGTGAATATCAGGGAAACTTATTGTCGTTGCTTGATGCGGGAGAACAATTTGTGGATTTACACAATTTGAAAGGATGGATAAAATTGCCGAACCGGCGTCTGAACACCCCTGATTACTCACGCCGTGCAGTGTTTGAAGCATTGGTTAATGCATTTATCCATCGTGATTATTCAGAGTTGGGAAGTGAAGTTCATATTGATATTTATGATGACCGATTGGTTATTTATTCTCCGGGAGGAATGTTTGATGGAACACTTATTCAAGAGCGGGACTTGGATGATGTTTCATCCAAACGTCGTAATCCTATATTGGCCGATGTGTTTGCACAATTGGATTTTATGGAAAAGAGAGGAAGTGGATTACGAAAGATATATAATGAAACGGCAAAACTTCCGGGTTTTACTGAAGCAAAAGAACCTAGATTCCGTTCGCAAGCTACTTCCTTTTATACTGAACTGCTGAATAATAATTATAGAAGTCAAACGAATGACCCTGTAAATGACCCTGTAAATGACCCTGTAAATGACCCTGTAAAATCATTTACTTTACTGCAAAAGGACTTAATCTCATTGTTAAAAGAAACCCCGACTATAACTCGGCCTGAATTATGTGAACGTTTAAACGTAAGTCTGGCAACAATCAGAAGGGCTATAGCTCAATTAAAAGAGCTAAACATTATAGAACGAATAGGTTCAGACAAAGCAGGATACTGGAAAGTGAAATCGGGAGTGGACAAATTAATAAAAGGAAGATGATGAAACTTAAATTCAAGATACAACAATACCAAACAGATGCTGTCGAAAATGTAGTGAAGGTATTTAACGGACAACCTAACAAGGGCTTGGCAGAGTATGTAGTGGATAAAGGAAAAACGTATGAAAAGGATAATGGTAAGCTGATAGAAGTCAAGAATATACATTTCGAAGAAGACTCTACCGGATATAAAAACGGAGATATAGTCTTGACTAAAGATGAATTATTGAAAAACATTCATCAGGTTCAGACTGAAAATAATATTCGTTTATCAAATGAGGTGGTAGACAAGCTTGGGCATTGTCAGCTTGATGTTGAGATGGAAACCGGTACAGGTAAAACATACGTCTATATCAAAAGTATGTTTGAACTCAATAAACTGTATGGATGGACTAAGTTTATTGTGGTCGTACCAAGTGTTGCCATTCGTGAAGGTGTAAAGAAAAGCTTTGATATAACGGTCGACCACTTTATGGAGCACTATGGGAAGAAAGCACGTTATTTTATTTATAACAGTAATAATCTGAATCAAATAGATACGTTTTCTCAAAGTGGTGACATTTCTGTAATGATTATTAATACACAGGCTTTTAACACCTCTTTGAAAGAGGGTGCGAAAAATGCCGCTGCCCGCATCATTTACTCCGTACGTGATGAGTTTGGCAGCCGTCGGCCAATTGATGTTATATCCGCTAATCATCCGATCATCATTCTTGATGAACCGCAAAAGATGGGCGGAGCAGCGACACAAACCGCTTTAGCTCGCTTTAACCCTCTCTTTACATTGAACTATTCAGCTACTCATAAAGAAACGCACAATCCAGTTTATGTGTTGGATGCATTGGATGCTTACAATCAAAAACTGGTGAAGAAGATTGAGGTAGTAGGTTTTGAATTGAAACATCTTAAAGGTACGGATAGTTACATGTATCTGGAAGATATTGTTTTGTCCAAGACAGAAGCTCCCAAAGCTCGTCTTGAAATAGAAGTGAAACACGCCAATAACATAAAGAGAGAGGTAAAGAATATCGGTGTCGGAGATGATTTGTTTTACGTGTCTAATGAATTAGAGCAATATCGTGGTTATACTATTTCTGATATCCATATTGATACAATGGATAGTAGTCATAGTACTGTTTCATTCTCCAACGGAAAAATGATGTATATTAAAGATGTGTATGGGGATATTTCGGCTGATCACAAAGCACGTATTCAAATCAGGGAAACTATAAAGGCACATTTTCGCAAGGAAGCTTCTCTGTTCAAACGTGGAATCAAAACGCTTTCGCTTTTTTTCCTGGATGAAGTTGCCAACTATAGGAAATATGATGAAGATGGACAGCAAATGCTTGGACGTTATGGTGAAATATTCGAGCAAGAATATAGAGCGGAATTGAATAATAATCAGAATATGTTTGATGCTGATTACATGTCCTATCTAGGAAGTATTTCTACGCATGAAACTCATGCGGGTTATTTCAGCATTGATAAGAAAGGGAGAAGTGTCAATAGTGATATAAAAGGCAAATCAGAACAATCGGACGATATTTCGGCCTACGACTTGATTTTAAAGAACAAGGAACGTCTGCTTAGCTTTGATGAACCGGTTCGTTTTATCTTTTCTCATTCTGCCTTGCGTGAAGGGTGGGATAATCCGAATGTATTTCAAATCTGTTCACTTCGCCAATCTAATAGTGCAACTCAGAAGAGACAGGAAGTAGGTCGTGGTTTGCGACTTTGTGTTGACCAGTATGGTGTCCGCATGGATGCGGAAATGCTGCCTGATGAAGTTCATAGTGTGAACAAATTGACCGTTATAGCCTCTGAAGGATATGCTTCTTTTGTGACAGATTTGCAGAAGGAGATCAAGGCAGATCTCTACGATCGTCCTACCAAGGCTGATATTGATTTCTTTATTGGCAAGGTTCTCTTTTCCAATGAATGTAAGAAATATACTGTTTCCAAAGAAGATGCACAAGAAATTGTATTCCAGTTGCGTATGAACGGTTATATTACGAAAAGTGGTGAGGTTACAGATACATTCCGTGAGGACTTGAAGAATAATAATTTGAAACAACTTCCTGATGAACTGGAACCACTGACAGATGCTGTTTATAAACGTGTTCAGTCTATCTTCGATAGTAAGGCCCTTGATGATATGATTGGCAATGGTAGCAAACTACAAACACCGCCTAATACACTCAACGATAATTTTTCAAAGAAGGAATTTCAGGAGTTGTGGAAGCGTATCAACCATAAATACGCTTATAAAGTCCAATTTGACAGTAACGAGTTGATTGAAAAAGCTGTGCAAGCTATTAATAGAGAGTTGGAAGTCACTCAACTGACTTATGTGATAACGAAAGGTGTTCAGAAGGATGAACTAAAGAAAGATGATGTTGTTTCAGGTGAAATGCTTCAAAAAAAGGCGTCGCAGACGGACAGATTGACTACAGATGTGGTTAGCCATGTGAAGTATGATCTTATCGGTAAAATAGCATCCGGCACGACACTTACCCGTAAAACAGTAGCGACAATACTGACAAAAATCCGTCCGGTTAAGTTTGATATGTTTAAGGCAAACCCGGAAGAGTTTATTACTAAGGTTACTCGGCTTATTCTTGAACAAAAAGCGACTATGATTGTGGAGCATATTTCATATAATCAAGTGGATGGTGAATATGACAGTAGTATCTTTACACAGGAAAAACATACTTCTATGGATAAGGCTTTCAAAGCTCAAAAGAGTATTCTTGACTATGTATTCACTGATGGTATAGCGGAAAAGAGTAATGAACGTAAATTTGTAGAAAGTCTTGATATTTCTGATGAAGTGGCAGTATATGCGAAACTACCAAAGGGATTCCACATTCCGACTCCTGTAGGAAATTATTCACCAGACTGGGCTATTGCTTTTGAAAAAGACAAAGTGAAGCATATCTATTTCATTGCTGAAACCAAAGGTTCAATGAGCTCCATGGAGTTGCGGGAAATTGAGAAAAACAAGATTGCTTGTGCAGAGAAACTTTTTGAGCAGTTAAGCAATTCAGGGGTTAAGTATGGTAAAATTGATAGTTATGATACTTTAATGAGTTTGGTAAAATAGTGACAGTTATGGGAAAAGAATTATTTGATAACATACCAAGTAAAGTTGGAGATTTACTTAATGATGTAAAAAATGGGCGTATTGGTTTGCCTGATTTGCAAAGACCTTTTGTTTGGAAAGATAATAAAGTTCGTGATTTGTTGGATTCTATGTTGAAAGGGTATCCAATTGGATATGTAATGCTTTGGGAATCACCTACTGATTTTGAAAACAAAGGGCAGATTGGAATTAATGATAAAACCTTCAATACGGCTCGTGATTTAGTGATTGATGGACAACAGCGTCTTACAGCTTTGTTAGGAGCAATTAAAGGTATAAAAATTAAAAATGTAAACTATAAGGAACGGAATATTAAAATATCATTTAATCCTCTGAAAAGAGAATTTGCAGTTTGGTCTCAAGCTTATGAGCGTAATCCGGAATGGATTAGTGCTGTAAGTCAAGTCTTTGCTGCCCATGAAGAACAATTAAATGTTACTAAATTCCGAAAAGCATATATTAGTCAACTTAATGAAAGTCGTGTAAGAAACGAGTTGCCAAGACTTTCTGATGATGAAGAAATAGTTATAGAGGAAAATATTAATGCTCTTTTGAATTTAAATATTTATCTTCTGCCAACATTAAGAATTAGTGCAACAGCATCTGAACAAGATGTGGCGGATATTTTTGTTCGTGTGAATTCTGGCGGGCAAAAACTGACTGAAAAGAACTTTATAGAAACGTTATTAGCTGTCTATGACAATGAAATTCATGATAAAATAAATGATTTTTGCCGGACTTCACGTATTCCGGAAGCTGGAACTTCATATAATCATATTCTTGAAGTAAATCCAGTGCACTTGATACGTGCTACTGTAGGTATAGCTTTCAAACGTGCAAGATTGAAATACGCCTATATGCTTTTGAGAGGTAAAGATCTTCAGACCGGGCAATTTGCAGAAGAAATAAGAACGGATAATTTATTGAAGTTTAGAGAAGCGCTAACTTTGGTTGTTAATCTTAATCATTGGCATGCGTTTATGAATATTGTAGCAGAAGCCGGTTATCTTAATGGTTCGCTGGTTTCATCAGAAAATGCAATTGTGTTTTCATATATGTTATATCTTATCGGAAAAACAGAATATAATGTCCAGCCTATGGAGTTGAAGAAAATCATGCAACGATGGTTCTTTATGACTACGATAAAAGGATTTTATACAAACTCTCCTGAATCAGCTGTTGAAAAGCAATTTGCCGATTTACGTAAAGTTCATACATCAAGAGACTTTGTAGACTATTTGGATAATGAAATAAAATCTCAATTTACTGATGACTATTTTAAATATAATTTGCCAAATGACCTTGTCACATCCTCAACTCAATCGCCAGCATGGTATGGCTATGTGGCATCGCTTAATGTACTTGGCTATCCCATGTTATTTAGTAATACACCAACATCTAAATACTTTATCGTAGGGGCTAGTGGGGGAAAATCTTCTATTGATATTCATCATATATTCCCAAAGAATTATCTTTCCCAAATTGGTATTGAAGATGATCGTGAAAGGAACCAAATAGCTAATTATACATTTCTTGACTATTCTACGAATATTGATATTTCAGATAATCCTCCTTCTGAATATGTTCTAGCTTATAAGAGTAGGTTAGGTGTCGAAGGGTATAAAATTACATGTTTCCAAAATGCATTACCTGAAAATTTTGAGAATCTTGAATATCATGATTTCTTAACTAAGCGTCGTGTGTTAATGGCAGAATTAATTTTTAGAGCGTATAGAAAGTTATCAGAATAATATGTATGGCTTTTAGTAATATTGGGAATAGTCTTGATGTAAAATTCAATGTGT
>ERZ780190.2751-NODE-2751-length-12567-cov-9.010070_pt1 | contig 12567 bp, 9 predicted proteins | sample MGYA00510980_ERZ780190 | MGnify/ENA primary metagenome ERZ780190 (study PRJEB29588, sample SAMEA1972188) | human gut metagenome | biome: human gut; feature: human-associated habitat; material: faeces | place: Denmark | collected 2008/2010 ... | reverse complement strand
ATGTCTAATAAAACCGTGGGACACACGGGGATAGCTCGCTTATGCTTTGCCCTATAGGGCAATCGAACGAAAAGCTCACAATTCAAGTGTTGGCTAAGTGGTGGGAGTATGTAACCCCTATCATTTTGTGCACATTCTGTCTCATAAAAGATATGGAGTTTTCCCACGCATTTTTGTATAGTAGTTACAACGTATTGAAAAGGCAGGATGACAAAGACTATTATATGAAAAGGGGATTAAAATGGAAGAGAAGACATACCTGAAATGGCATAACAAAGTGGGGTACGGAAGTGGTGATATCGCAGGAAACGTAGTTTATGCGTTCCTGTCATCTTTTGTCATGATTTACCTGACAAATACAATTGGCTTAAATTCAGGAATCGTTGGCACATTAATTGCAGTATCCAAATTATTTGATGGTATAACGGATATTTTTTTTGGAACCATGATCGACCGGACAAAGAGCAAAATGGGTAAGGCAAGACCCTGGATGTTTTATGGTTTCTTTGGCTGTGCTATCACGCTCTACGGAGTTTTTGCGATCCCTACTAATATGGGTAAAACCGCGCAGTATGCCTGGTTCTTTATTTGCTATACCCTGTTAAACGCAGTATTCTATACGGCAAATAACATCGCATATGCAGCACTGACTTCTCTGGTAACAAAGAACAGTAAAGAACGAGTGCAGATGGGTTCTTTCCGTTTCATGTTTTCCTTTGGTACAAACCTTGCAATTCAGTCTATTACTGTAGGAGCAGTTGAGCTTCTTGGTAACGGTGCAGCAGCATGGAGAATCATTGCGCTCATTTACTGTGTGATCGGTATCATCACCAATACGCTTGCTGTATTTTCCGTAAAAGAACTTCCGGAAGAAGAATTGAAATCTAATGGTCCTACGGGGATTGAGGATGATAAGCTTTCTTTCAAGCAGACTGTAAAGCTGCTGTTTGAGAACAAGTATTTTTCCATGATTTGTGTGATCTACATTCTGCAGCAGCTTCGTGCAGCAATGGTTAATGTGGGAATTTTCTTTATGACCTATGTTCTTTTAAATAAGAATTTATTTGGTGTGTTCTCCTGGGCTAACAATATCCCTCTGATCATTGCTCTGGCGATCACACCAATGCTGGTAGCAAAGGCGAATGGAATGTACAAGCTGAACAAATACAGCTATGTATTTGCAAGCTTCTCCCGTCTGTTGGTAGTGTTTGCAGGTTATATGGGAAGTATCCCGTTGATGTTGTTATTTATCGCAATGACCTCCTTAGGTGAAGGTCCGTGGCAGGGAGATATGAGTGCTGTTATTGCACAGTGTTCCGAGTATACCTATTTAAAGAGCGGAAAACGTATTGATGGTTCCATGTTCTCATGCACTTCCATGGGTATAAAACTTGGCGGCGGTATTGGTATTGCTCTTTCCGGATGGTTGCTTGACATCAGTGGATATATCAATATGGACAACGCGGTTCAGCCGGCCAGCTGTATCAAAATGATGTATTTTATGTACCTCTGGCTGCCATTTATCTTTGATATCATCATTACGGTTATCCTTTCTTTCTTGAATGTGGAGGGTGCAAACCGCGAATTAATTGAAAATATGCAGGAATCATAAATCAATAGCCTCTAAAGTTTTCTTTAGGGGCTTATTTTAGAAAAGGAGAAGATAGAACATGAACGCAGATATGAAATGGTTGGATAATCCGGAAGTATTCCGGGTAAATCAGCTGGAAGCGCACAGCGATCATACTTATTATGAAAGCTATGAAGCACTGGAAAAGAAGGAAAATGCACTGATCCAGTCTTTAAATGGACAGTGGGAATTTGCTTTCAGTAAGAATGTTAAGAGCAGACCGGAAAACTTCTATGAAGAGGATTTTGATGCGAAAAACTTTGATAAGATCATGGTGCCGGGCCATATTGAACTGGCTGGATATGATAAGATCCGCTACATCAATACCATGTACCCATGGGAGGGAAAAGAATACCGCAGAGGCGCCTACAGCATGGAGAGCACCGGAGACGGAGCCGGAATGTTCAGCGAAGCTGAGTATAATCCGGTAGGTTCCTATATCAAACGCTTTGATCTGGATCCGGAGCTGTGTTCCAAGAGAGTCCGTATCTGCTTTGAAGGCGTGGAAGAGGCAATGTATCTGTGGCTGAACGGTCAGTTCGTAGGATATGCAGAGGATAGCTTTACTCCTTCCGAGTTTGATCTGACACCATTCATCCGGGAAAAGGGCAATGTACTGGCGGTACAGGTGCATAAGATGAGTACGGCAGCATTCCTGGAAGATCAGGATTTCTTCCGCTTTTTTGGAATTTTCAGAAACGTTACCCTGCGTGCGGTTCCTAAGATCCATCTGGAGGATGTGTGGTTCCGCCCGGAATTGTATAAGGATAATGCGAGCGGCAAATTATCCGTAAATCTGAAAGTATCCGCACCAGAGAACCGGAAGATCAATGCCCGGTTTGTGTTAAAGGATCAGGAAGGCAGTGTTGTGCTGGAAAAATCTGCTGCCCTGCAGGAGAAAAACGGAATCTACACTGAAGAAATTCAGACAGATGATGCGCAGGTAAAAGCCTGGGACAACCATCACCCGTATCTGTACCATGCATATGTGGAGCTGACGGATGAAAGCGGAAATCTGGCTGAAGTAGTACCGTATGACATCGGCTTTAGACGGATCGATGTGATCGACAAGGTGATCCATTTAAATGGGAAACGCCTGGTCCTGACCGGTGTGAACCGTCACGAGTGGAGCCCTAAAACAGGCCGCTGCATCAGTATGAACGAAATGAAATCCGATATTGAATGCATCTTAAGAAATAATATCAATGCCGTGCGCACCTGCCATTATCCGGATCAGATCCCGTGGTATTATATGTGCGACGCAGCAGGAATCTATATGATGGCTGAAAACAACTTAGAAAGCCACGGAACCTTCCAGAAGCTTGGTGCGATCGAACCTTCCTGCAACGTGCCGGGATCAATCCCGCAGTGGAAAGAGGCTGTGGTAGACAGAGCCAGAAGCAACTTTGAAACGTTTAAAAACCATACCGCCATTTTATTCTGGTCCCTGGGAAATGAGTCCTATGCTGGGGATGATATCGAGGCCATGAACACCTATTATAAAGAGAAACAAGACGGCCGCCTGATCCATTATGAAAGCTCCTTCTATAACAGAGCTTATGAAGACACAATTTCCGATGTGGAAAGCCGTATGTATGCAAAGCCGTATGAGATCGAAGAATATTTGGACCATGATCCGAAGAAGCCTTACCTCTTATGTGAGTTCATGCATGACATGGGAAACTCCATGGGTGGACTTGGCACCTATATGCACCTGATTGATAAATATGACATGTACCATGGTGGATTTATCTGGGACTTTATTGATCAAGCACTTTATGTAAAGGATGAAGTTACGGGGAAAGAAGTGCTCCGCTATGGTGGAGACTTTGATGACAGACCTTCCGATTATGAATTTTCAGGAGATGGAATTGTATTTGCAAACCGTGTGGAGAAGCCGGCTATGCAGGAAGTGAGGTATTATTATGGTTTATACAGATAATGGGAAATTGAGAGTGGTCTATGGTGATTATGTGCTTGGTGTACACGGAAAAGGGTTCGACTATACGTTCTCTTATGCTCAGGGCGGTCTGGAGTCTATTGTAAAAAACGGCTATGAATGGCTGTACCGTTGCCCGAAGCCGACCTTTTGGAGAGCACTGACAGATAACGACCGAGGAAGCAAATTCCATATTAAAAGCGGCAGCTGGATGGCAGCAGATACGTTTATCGACTGTCAGAATGTCGAAGTCATCATGGACGGTGAAATGCAGAAGCAGTATGCTCCGGACAATAATATCTATGAGGGCGACGTATCTGCAGATGAGATCATTGTAAAATTCACCTATAAGACCATCAGCAATCCTTCCGCGACAGTTCTGGTAAGCTATACTGTGACCGGAAACGGAAAAATCAGGGTGGATGTAGAATACCACGGAGTAAAGGGTCTCCCGGAGCTTCCTGTGTTTGGCATGAGATTCATTATGCCGACACTTGCAGACAGCTACATGTATGAGGGCTTATCCGGAGAAACCTATCCGGACCGGAAAGCAGGCGCTGTAAAAGGGGTATATCAGGTGAGTGATTTAAGCCTTACCCCATACCTTGTTCCGCAGGATTGTGGAATGCATATGGATACGGACTGGCTGGAGGTTACGAGATATACGAGTCTTGATAACAGCAGAAGGGATTATTCTTTGCAGATCTTAAAAATTGAAAAAACAGACGAGCCGTTTGCTTTTTCCTGCCTTCCATATACAGCAGAAGAGATTGAAAACGCAACACACTATGAAGAACTGCCGCCGGCAAGAAGGACTGTTCTGTGCGTTTGTGGCGCAGTAAGAGGTGTTGGTGGAATTGACAGCTGGGGAAGTGACGTGGAGGAAGCATACCGCATCAATGCAGAAAATGTTATTTCCTATTCCTTTGCCATCTGCTAAGCCTCCGCGCAACCGGAAAAATAACCATCGTGTGAAACGAAATGGAAATATCTGTGTATTGTATGGGGAATGAAAAATGAATCTGGAAGAACGTATAAAAGCAGGCATGCTGTTTTATGAATCCGGGCATGTAGATCCAGTCAATCAGGAGATAGAAGAACGCCTGGAAAATGAGCGGAAAGACTGCAAAGAATTGATGTTTGATTATAATCACTGCAGACCGGGAGATCAGGATCGGCGGCTAAAAATTTTAAAGGAACTGCTTGGTTCTTGTGGGGATCATGTGTATATCGAAGATGGGCTCCATATGTCTTACGGGAAGCATGTATATTTAGGTGATTATTTCTATGCAAATTTTAATCTGACAATCATTGATGATGGAGAGGTACACATTGGAGACCTGACAATGATCGGCCCCAATGTGACCATCTGCACAACTGGGCATCCGGTCGATCCACACTACAGGGAAATGGCAGCGCATTATTCCCTACCGATCTACATTGGTAAAAATGTGTGGATCGGCAGTAATGCTGCCATTTTGCCGGGTGTTTCCATTGGCGATAATACCGTGATCGGGGCCGGCAGTGTGGTAACAAGGGATATTCCGGCCAATGTAGTAGCAGTAGGAAATCCCTGCAGGATTTTAAGAGAAATCAGTGATCGGGATAAAGAGTATTATTTCCGGGATATGAAAGTAGATTTCCCGTATGCATCAGAAAAGAAAATGGATTAAGACAGAACCAGAAATGGCTTTCGGAAAGCAAAAGGTGGATGGATTATGAGAACGAACAAGATCATTGAGGCAATCCATGAAGGACGGTTGGATGAACGATTAACTGAGATTTATGCGGATCTGTATATTATTCCGTATGAGAAAAAGCGTTATGAGCAGGCACTTTACCAGTATAATGCCACGTTCGGTGCTGATGAAGTAGAGATATTCAGTGCACCGGGCAGAAGCGAAATCGGAGGAAACCATACAGATCATCAGCACGGGGAAGTGCTGGCAGCATCCATTAACCGCGATGCCATTGCTATAGTCAAAAAGTTAAACCGGCCGAGGGTAACGATTTTATCGGATGGCTATGCATCGGAAATTACGGTCGATATTGATGATCTGGATAAGCGTAAATCCGAGGAGGGAACAACCGCCGCACTGATCCGTGGCGTTCTCGCGAAGATACAGATCAACGGGTACAGCATAGGTGGATTTCAGGCGTATATTACAAGTGATGTGTTAATTGGCGCCGGTTTATCCTCTTCCGCAGCGTTTGAGACACTGATTGGAACGATCATTTCTTACCTTTATAACAATAACGAAATATCCGCGGTAGAAATCGCGAAAATTGGCCAGTATGCGGAAAATGTTTATTTCGGCAAGCCATGCGGACTGATGGATCAGATGGCATGTTCTGTTGGAAGCTTGGTCCATATTAATTTTGCTGATGTGAAACGGCCAAAGATCGAGCAGGTACAGCTTAACCTGGATGCTCATGGATACAGCTTATGTATCACCGATACAAAGGGTTCTCACGCAGATTTAACCCCGGATTATGCAGCAATCCCACAGGAAATGAAGCAGGTTGCCGAATTCTTTGGTAAAGAAGTGTTGGGCGAGGTATCCAAACAGGATATTCTGAGAGACATACCACAGATCCGGGAAAAAGCCGGTGACCGAGCGCTTCTTCGGGCCATTCATTTTATGAATGAGAATGAAAGAGTGCAGCAGGAAGCGGAAGCATTAAAACAGGATCATTTTTCAGAGTTTCTGGAACTGGTAAAAGAATCTGGGAATTCTTCTTATAAATATTTGCAGAATGTTTATACCAGCCGGTATATCCGCCATCAGAACCTTTCGGTAGCGCTGGCTGTAAGTGACATGGTTTTGGGCAAACAGGGAGCCAGCCGGGTGCATGGCGGCGGGTTTGCAGGAACGATCCAGGCATTTGTTCCAGAGAATATGGTGGAAGATTACCGGGAAGCAATGGAAGATATATTCGGTGAAGGCACCTGCCAGGTGCTCAAGATCCGTAAATACGGTGGTGTGAAAGTTTTATAGAAGGAGGACATGAAGATGGGTAGTATTTTGGTATTAGGCGGAGCTGGCTATATCGGATCCCATACGGTGTATGAACTGATCGATGCAGGAGAGGACGTGGTGATCGTTGATAATCTTCTGACTGGTTTTAAAGAAGCTGTGCATCCAAAAGCAAGATTTTATCAGGGCGATATCCGGGACAGAGCTTTTATGGATTCTGTTTTTGAAAAAGAGGATATTGACGGAGTGATACACTTTGCTGCAAGCTCCCAGGTCGGCGAAAGCATGAAAGACCCTCTTAAGTATTACAGTAATAATTTATGCGGTACCGAGGTGCTTTTGGAGAGCATGGTGGCTCATGGAATTGACAAGATCGTCTTTTCGTCCACAGCGGCAACGTATGGAGAGCCTGAGAGCATTCCGATCCTGGAAACCGATCCGACTGTTCCGACCAACTGCTATGGCGAAACGAAGCTGTCCATGGAAAAAATGTTCCACTGGACCTCCATCGCACACAATTTAAGATATGTTTCCCTGCGCTACTTTAATGCCTGTGGCGCGCATCCGAATGGAAAAATTGGTGAGGCTCATAATCCTGAAACACATCTGATCCCGCTGATTCTTCAGGTACCGAACCACCAGAGAGAGTATATTTCCATTTTCGGTACGGATTATGATACAAAAGATGGCACCTGCGTAAGGGATTATATCCATGTCAATGACCTCGCTCAGGCACATATTCTGGCTATGAACTATCTGCGAAACGGCGGAAAGAGCGATATCTTTAACCTTGGAAACGGAGTCGGCTTTACTGTGAAAGAGGTTGTGGAAACTGCCAGAGAAGTAACCGGACATCCGATCCCTGCAAAGGAAGAAGCACGAAGAGCAGGAGATCCATCAACTCTGATTGCTTCCAGTGGAAGAGCAAAAGGTATCCTGGGATGGAAACCGCAGTATGCAGATCTGAGAGTAATCATTGAAACAGCCTGGAAATGGCATCAGGCCCATCCACATGGGTACAAAGCTGATTAAAGGGGGAAGATTGCTATGATCAATACACAGATCAATGAACTTGTGGCTTATGGCTTAAAATGTGGTCTGGTATCGGAGGATGATCAGATTTTTGTGACAAATCAGTTATTAGACCTCTTTCGTCTTTCGGAGTTTCATGAAGAAGAAATCCTGAAAAGCCGGCCATTAGCTGAAATTCTGGAAGATATGGTCTCTTATGCTCATCAGAAGGGAATTCTGGAAGAAGATACCATCGCTTGGAAAGATCTATTTGATACCAGGATCATGGGGCTGTTAACTCCGCTGCCGTCTGTTGTCAGATCCAGGTTTCAAAGCCTTTACCAGGAAGACAGAAAAAAGGCCACAGATTATTTCTATAAATTGAGCCAGGATACAAATTATATCCGTACAGACCGCATCGCAAAAGATGAAAAATGGGTAACGGATACCGAGTATGGTCCGATAGATATTACCATTAACCTGTCTAAGCCGGAAAAAGATCCGAGAGACATTGCCCGGGCCGGCGCAGTAAAAAGTACCGGATATCCAAGCTGCCTCTTATGCAAAGAGAACGAAGGGTTTGCAGGAAATCTTTCTCATCCGGCAAGGCAGAACCACCGGGTGATCCCGATCAAACTGGGCGCAGAACAGTATTTCCTACAGTATTCTCCGTATGTTTACTACAATGAACACTGCATCATTTTCAATGAAGCGCACCGGCCAATGAAGATTGACCAGGCTGTATTTAGAAAACTATTGGAATTTGTAAAGTTGTTTCCGCACTATACGGCCGACTCCAACGCGGACCTTCCGATTGTCGGCGGTTCCATTTTAAGCCATGATCATTTTCAGGGTGGCGGCTATGTCTTTGCAATGGCCAAGGCACCTTATGAGAGTGAATTTGTCATTCCGGGCTATGAGGATCTGACAGCCGGTATCGTGAGATGGCCCATGTCTGTTATCCGATTAAGAGGAACCGATACAGAAAGGATTACTCTGGCAGCAGATCATATCCTTACTGCATGGCGCAGATATACCGATAAGGAAGCTTTCATTTTTAGTGAAACAGACGGAACACCGCACAATACGATTACTCCGATCGCAAGAATGCATGGAAATCTGTATGAACTGGATCTGGTACTTCGAAACAATGTTACAACGGATGAGTGCCCGTGGGGTGTATATCATCCGTCTGCAGACCTTCACCATATAAAGAAGGAAAACATCGGCCTGATCGAAGTAATGGGACTGGCTGTTTTGCCGGCGCGGCTGAAAAAGGAAATGGCGCTTTTGGAACAATATATCCTTGAAAAGCAGGATGTCCGCAGCAATCCGCAGATCGAAAAGCATGCAGACTGGGTGGATTCCTGGCTTGGATCCTATGAAATAACAGAGGATAACATCCATGCCATTCTGCAGAAAGAAATTGGAAAAGTGTTTGTCCAGGTTTTGGAATGCGCCGGTGTATATAAGAATACAAAAAAGGGAAGAATTGCTTTCGGACGGTTTATCGAAACTTTGTAAAAGCCGATACGAACTGACTGGTCAGCAGGCGGTTTAAATTTTATATTTTTACAAAACCTTCCTATAATGGCATGTACATAAAATCAATACTTTAGGACTTGACATTATAGAAAGGGGCCTTTACCTGATATATTTCCGGGCAAAGGCTCCTTTTTGTGAGGTCGTTGTTATTTCATTGGATATGAGTAGCTATGGTGAGATTTAGTACCATAAAAGTGTAGTTGTTAGAGAGTAATTAACTCTAGCATCTGCACTTATTTTTTTATAATAAAGGGAGTAATTGGTCTGACGAGGGGTTATTTGGATCTTTGCATCCGTCAAAAAAACTGTTATCCAACCCTTTATTATAAGCATTCGATTGAGCAGGTAGGGATTCGCTCCCGCGTAACCAACTAAACTGAATGGTAATAAGTGTGGCTGGCATGAGCAATTACAAAAAATATCGGAAGGCGAACAATGATAAGCGTAGGAATTGACGTGTCAAAAGGAAAAAGTACGATATGCATACTCAAGCCATATGGAGAGATTGTGTGTAACCCATTTGAGGTGCAGCATGTAGAAGCAGAACTGGCATCCCTGGATAGTATGTTGAGTAAGTTGGATGGTGAAATAAAGATTGTCATGGAGGCAACAGGAGTATATCATCTACCAATACTGACATTTTTTCATGAAAAAGGATATTTCATATCGGTGATAAACCCGTTTGCAATGAAGAAATACGCCAAGAATAACAGCATCAGAGGAGCGAAAACAGATAAATTAGATTCTATTACCATTGCGAACTATGGAATAGAAAAATGGTTTAAGCTCCAGAAATACGAAGGAGATGAAGAAACCTATGCAGAACTAAAGATACTTGGGCGACGATATCGTTTCTATATGGAACTTCATGTAAAGGCACTACAGGAGTTAACCCATATCTTGGATTATACGATGCCCGGAATAAAAAAGATGTTTCATAGTTGGGCAGAATCAAATGGTAAAGACAAACTGAGTGATTTCGTCGAAAGATTTTGGCATTTTGACCTGATCAAAGCAATGAAGCAGGAAGAATTTATTGAAGAGTATTTTGCTTGGACTAAAGAAAAGAAATACCACCAGAGCAGATCAAAGGCTGAAGCAGTCTATGAATTGGCATCCAGTGGTATTCCAACACTTTCTTCCGGTACCCCATCGACCAAAATGTTTGTACAGGAAGCGGTTTCAACGTTGAGGGCTGTAGATAGCTCTCTGACGAATATCTTAACACGAATGAAAGAGCTTGCAAAGTCATTGCCGGAATATTCCACTGTAAGAGAAATGGGTGGCGTAGGAGATGTTCTGGCGGTAAAACTGATTGCTGAGATCGGAGATGTAAGAAAACTACACAGTGCGAAAGCTCTAATTGCATGTGCAGGAATAGACCCGCCTCCGTATGAATCAGGTCAATTCGTTGGTTCAAATAGGAAAATAACAAAACGCGGATCTTCAACACTGAGGAAAGTTGGATATGAGGTTATGCGAGTCCTGAAAAGTCACCCAGCACCCAAGGATGATGCTGTATATAACTATATTTTAAAGAAAGAACGTGAAGGAAAGAGTAAAAAACTGGCAAAAATAGCCGGATTAAATAAATTTCTTAGGATTTATTATGCAAGAGTAAAAGAAGTATATCAGTAAAATTCATTCTATATAGTATTGGGGCGGGAAACTATAACCGGCCTTTTTGTGGTGCATAAAATAATATGCTCAAAAACAGAATATATAATCTCAAAATTCAAAACCTGCCAAGAAAAGTACTTGACTTTTGTTAGCAGGTTTTTATGTACGGGCAAGCGTGCTGCAATGAACAACACGCCTGCTTTTTTATTCCAATGTCTGTATCGCAGAGAATGCACGATCCAGATCGGTGTGTACATAGGTGTCATAAGTAATCTTTACGGAAGAATGTCCAAGGAGCTTACTTACGACTTTAATATCTACTTTGGCTTTGATAAGCCGTGTTGCAAAGGTGTGGCGCAAGGCATGGATAGTAACCGGCTTTATTCCCAGGGATTTCTGCATACGTTGAAAGATTGAGTAAAAGGAATTTTGAACAACCATTTTACCAGTTGAAGTACAGATCACATAATTAGTCTTGATGCGATTGTTCTCCTGCAACTGTTGTAGACGTTCCAGGGCGATCAGAGCGTTATTGTTAAGTGGAATCTGCCGAGTGCCAGAGCGTGATTTTGTAGTGGTGATAATCTGCTTACTGCCGGAGGCATCGGTGGTATCTCTTTTTTTGACTCTGGAAGCATTTTACCGAATGGTAAGTGTCTTGGTATGGAAATTGACATTATCCCATGTCAGGGCAAGTGCTTCTCCGGAACGCAGTCCCGTATTGAGAATAAGGGCATAGGCAGGGGCGTACCAGTATCTTAGCCGCCCTGTTTTGTAACACATAGATTGAGCAGCTTCTAAGAGTTCTACATCGACATCTGGTAGAATTGCAATCTCCTTTGTTTGAATGCTCATATTTTCCTGCTTTGGAAGTTGTACACCATCTACTGGATTGTAGCCTATATTCCTTGTTGCTACTGCATATCGGTAGCAGTTATTCAGAAGATCATAGACTTTCTTTAGAGTAGAATAGGAAAGCGTAGTGGTGTATGAATTGATCAATGCCTGGATTCCCAAACTGGTTAAAGTACCTAGCTGGCTCCGACCAACGGATGTATTTTTTATTTGCTTTAAGTAGGTTTGTTTCAGACGATCATAGGAAGATGGCTTTAAGCTGGGCATGCCAAAAGTGAAGGTCGCAGAACAGAAATTGCTCAGACGAGGGCTCGTTTGAAGTTAGCTTTATCAATGCAATAAGAGATACATAAATTATTCAAATAAAGATACCATAATTCATCATAGTATGGTAAAATAATTATATGGGTGCCACCATAACGGTAGGCGGTTGGTCCTTCTGCGGAGGGACTGTGACCCTCCGATTACATAGAAACCCTCACGGGAATCTGATAGAAGGAGGGCTTAGCCAATGAGTATTGCTGATGTAATAGCACTGTTGAGCTTATGCTTTACGTGCTTTGGTCTCGGCTACAAAGTTGGCCGGGATAGTAATAAGACACAAAAATAACCGCCCCCAGTCCAGCAACTAGAGCGGTTATTTTTTAACTAATCTTGTTCAGGACCAACCGTCTATCGGTGGTATCCTTCTATAATATAGTATACCATAGTTTTGAAAATATGCAAGTTGGATACGTTCAAATATCCTGTAAATAGTGAAAAATGGGCCTTTGAAATCAAAATAGGGCACCAATAAGGCACCAAACAGAATGCGAGGGGTGAAAACTCCAGTATTTATGCGGTTCCTGGAGGCAGAAAAGCAAGGTCTGCAATACCCTGATCACCAGTTCAAATCTGGTTGTCGCCTCTCAAATCCCTTGATTTTTCAAGGGATTTTTTCTTAGTATGACGGGCATGCCGTCAGTCTGTGGTGAAAGTCCACAAGGGGC
>ERZ780190.2734-NODE-2734-length-12687-cov-2.652866_pt1 | contig 12687 bp, 13 predicted proteins | sample MGYA00510980_ERZ780190 | MGnify/ENA primary metagenome ERZ780190 (study PRJEB29588, sample SAMEA1972188) | human gut metagenome | biome: human gut; feature: human-associated habitat; material: faeces | place: Denmark | collected 2008/2010 ... | reverse complement strand
TAGCCATAGCATTAATATTGTACGTTTCTAATAAAGCCATACTTAATACCTCATCTTTTAATCTGATAAAAGAGCGTATTTACTTAAGGCCTTAATTTCTCTCATTTCAAGGCGTTCTTACTTAAGCCGGTTTAATATTTTTCAAATTACAAACGGTTTGAAATATACCGTTTTTATAACGGCTGTTTGCAATTTTAAAATTATTTTACCTGTCTTGCTCTCTTATATTTGTCTTACATATATATAAAGTATATAAATTTAGCTCAATTTCATCAAAAGTAATCTTTGTTACATAACTTTACGAAGTTAATCACATACTCTTAGATTAAATTTGTTGTTATTACTAGTTTTTAGCCTATTTTTGTAAAGATTTGTAAATATTATTCAAAAAATCCTAAAGTTTTCAGAAAATATGCCGATATATATTATATATCATATAAGAGGTGTGTATCATGTCAAACTTCACGGTCAACGGAGTATATTCTTACACAAGCGCAAACATCTACTCTTATCTAGGCAGGGTGCCTACAAATTCTGCTGCATTAGAACGGGCTTTTGACGATTTTGATATTACCCCGACCGGCAAAACTGATGATTTAAAGAAACTAAATGCTGCGATGTATGAAGAGTATTCATCGCAGGTTCAGGAACAGATTAAAAATCAGAATAATCAGCAGGTAATACCTTGGGCAGGGTTATGTGCACAAATCGGCATACAGGCGACAGGTGATTATGACAAAGATTATGCAGCCTTTAACAACGCTATCCAATTATTAAGCCAGAGTGCAATTGACGGACAGGCTATGACATACTTTGCAGGCTTAAGAACAGAAGCACAGCAGGCTTTCGGGTTATCAAATAAACCGGGAGCACAGGATGCGCCTATTTCCTATAAAACTTATCAGGCGCAATTCCTATCATAAATGTCGGGCGGCTAATGCAGGGTTTAGCCGCCCTTTTGGTTTTTATGTTATAATTAGCTTATGAATATACTGGTTACAGGCGGGAGTAAAGGTATTGGAAAAAATATTGCCGGAGGGATGAATGGCTGCATTTTTACATGCGGAAGAAATGAAGACCTTTTGAAATCGTTTAAAAATTATTGCGTTTGCGACCTTGGAACACTTGAAGGGATGAAAAAACTCGGGGATTATATTGAAGCCAACCGGATTGATATACTTATAAACAATGCAGGAGAATATATTTACTCTCATATTGAAGAAATCGGAATAAATGAAATTGAACATATTACGCGGACTAATTTGGAAGCTCCTATGTACTTGATTTCACGTGCCGTTCCCTATATGAAAAAACAAAAATGGGGCAGAATAATTAATATTGGTTCAATAAGCGGTGTTATGGGAGAAGCGGGAGCAAGCCTGTATTCTGCGACAAAATCAGGACTTATCGGAGCAACTAAAGCTTTAGCATTAGAGCTTGCTGAATATGGAATAACTGTTAATACTATAAATCCGGGCTGGGTTGATACAGATATGGGAAATACATCTGCTAATGAAGGAGATTTTTCTAAGGAAGAAATTGTTGAATGCATTCCTCAAAGAAGATTTGTTCAACCTTCTGAAATTACAGGAATGGTTAAATATCTAATTTCTGATGAAGCAAAAGGTGTAACCGGCCAGTCAATTAATTTATGTGCAGGCTTAACCTGCGGTTGTTAATAATTAACCACGTCCTGACATAGTAAGCTCCATCATGATATTCCAAGCCTCATCAGACATATCTTTGCAATCTACAGATTTAGTTCTAATTGAATATATTGATTTGAATAACTCTGCGTCATTAATTCCTAAATCTGCATAGGAACAACAAGCAGGAACTTTATAGCGAGAAATTATAAATTTCCCGTCAGGCCCTTCCTCTGGCTTCATTCCAAAATATTCAAATATTCTTTTCATATCATGCTTTTCTATTGCTTCACCCAATTCTTTTTTAATTCCCTCTGCACCTTTTTGGGATTGTATTGCATAATCAACTTCTTTTTCCGCATCTTGATCCAATTGCAAGTTGTTTTCTTTCCTGTATTTCTCAAATATTTCGAAATAGTCCAGAGGAATTTTTCCATTATTTAAAACACCTTGAATTTCTTTCACAGCACCATCTACAAACCGTACTCCTAATTTCGGCTGTCCGTTTTCCAGATAAACATGGAAATCTCCCTCGCTCAAATACGGTTCTGCATTAAAGGATTTTGTACACCAGGTCTTGTAAGAAAGTGTTTTAAGTTTATCAACATTGGCTTCAAAATTATCAGGGTTATTCTTTTTAGAAGGGATTACTACCCAGCCGGTCTTATTTGTGCCTGTATTTGTATCATTAAGCAAATGCGACCGTAAATTATTTTTATATAACTTATTAAAGCTAAAATCTTTTTTCGGCTCGGCTTGAAGTTCGCTATTCAATCTAAATACAGTATCGGCAAGAACACCTTTGGACAACATTGGCGGCAGAGTATCATTCTTTTCTGATAACTCTGAAGTTACGCCTGCTAAGATTAAAAGCCGCATCGCCCAACTATATGCATCATTTCCTTTCGTTACGTAATCAAACCAATCTTTTAAAATCCATTTTCGCTGCGTAACGGCTTCATTGCTGCGGGCAGGAAATTTTCTTTCTGTAATAACTTGCACCTGAGTCTTTGCCCAATTTTGAAAATCTGCAATTACATCAAACTTTTCTATCGGTGCTTTAAATTTTTCCACAACAGCATAATCAATCCCCTTAAACTGAGATTTTTTCATTGCTTGAAAATTCGGATTATAATACTGATTTCCAGAAATATACATAATTGACCTTTTACTTACTACACACCCTCTATAAGTAAAAACAATCGTTAAAATTGCTTTTCTATAAAGAAATGTTAAGCAGCTTTTATGATACAATATCATAAAGGAAGGAACAAAAATATGTATACAAAAGCCGAATTATTAAACTTATACAATATGGACTTAGACTCTCTTTTAAATGAGTCTAAAAAATACTTAAAAGACGAAGTTGAGTTTTGTTCTATCATAAATGCGCGTAATGGCAAATGCTCAAAATTGCAAATATTGCGCACAAAGTTCACATTACAACACAGAAATCGAGTCTTATCCGTTGATGGAGGTAAATGAAGTTCTGGAAGCCGCTCGTGACAGCCAAAAGAACGGAGCTGACAGGGTCGCTATTGTAACCTCCGGCAAAACTCCTGATGAAAGCGATTTTGACACAATGCTGGATATGATTAAAGCTTTAAATAAAGAGGGGATTAAAAGCTGTGCCAGCATTGGGATTTTAAATAAAAACCAGGCAAAAAAGCTTGCTGAAACAGGTCTTGTTAGATTTCATCATAATATTAACACATGCCGGTCATATCATCCCGAAATTTGCACGACTCATACTTATGAGGACAGAATCAACACTGCAAAACTCGTAAAAAAATATGGAATGGAACTGTGCTGCGGTGTTATTATTGGTATGGGCGAAAGCATTGAACAGCGGATTGAAATGGCGCTGGAGCTTGCTGAAATTAATCCTGACAGTATTCCTGTAAACATTCTTACACCTATTCCAAATACTCCTTTTGCAGATTATGGTGATAAGATTGATGAAGAAAATATTCTCAGAACACTTGCCATATTTAAGATAGCCTGCCCTGAAGCTTCTATAAGAATTGCCGGCGGTAAAAAAGCCAGATTGTCTGAAGAAACTATCGAAAAGGCTTTTAGATATTGCGCAGATTCTACAATTGTAGGAAATTACCTTACAACGACAGGCTTTACGCCGGATGAAGATGAAAAATTAATAAATAAAATAGGACGGAAACTAAAAAAATGTCACTCTTTAAGCTGTTCTTAATTTTTGTAAAAATTGGAGCTATACTGCTCGGAGGCGGCTATGTCATTTTACCAATTATGACAAGTGAGTTTGTAGACAAAAGAAACCTTGTGTCGCATGATGACTTAATTAATTATTTTGCCCTTGCTCAATCTCTTCCAGGAATTATTGCGGCAAATATATCTATGTTTATCGGATATAAGCTAAAGGGTAAATGGGGTGCTGTAGCAGCCATGATAGGTGTTACATTTGTACCTTTCTGGTGTATAGTACTGCTTGCTTCAGTTTTAGGAGCTTTAACAAATAATTCATATGTACAAGGGGCGCTCTGGGGTGTCGGGATTTCTGTAATCGCCCTTATTGTCTTGACTGTCAAAGAAATGTGGCAAAAATCAAATAAAAACACTTACTTTTATACTATTTTTATTCTCACTCTTGCGACCCTGCTTGTATTTAAGCTGTCGCCAATACAAACCATTGTGTTGTTCACTATGCTCGGGGTTTTATATAAAAGGCTCAGGGAGGCAAAAGAATGATATATATACATTTGTTTCTTGAGTTTTTTAAAATAGGTTTATTTTCCTTTGGCGGCGGGTATGCAACAATACCTTTTCTATATCATATTTCACAGGTATATAACTGGTATTCGCTTGATGAATTAACACAAATGGTTGCAGTAGCATCAATTACGCCGGGACCGGTAGGTATTAATGTTGCGACTTATGCAGGCTTAAAAAGCGCAGGGGTTTTAGGTTCTGCTCTTGCTACAACCGCAGAAATGCTGCCTTCACTATTCCTTGTAATAATTGTTTCTAAACTGCTAAAAAAATTCAGTGATAATTTTTATGTAAAATCGATTATAGAAACCTTAAAACCAATAAGCTGCGCTCTCTTAACCTCTGTTGCACTAGGACTTTTAAAACCGGAAATAAAGGATATTAAGGCTATGATTTTACTTGCCGCACTTCTGTTAATAAGCTGGAAATCAAAAAAAGATCCTTTATTTTATATATTAATTTCTGCTCTGATTGGTATATTATTTAAGATTTTCTCTATCTAATAAAGGTTCCTTCATAACAACCTTTAATTCTACACGACGGCTTTTTGCATAATCTTCTTTACCGTTAACAAGAACAGGTGTGGAAAAACTTGCACCTTCTACTATAATCATTTTACGCAATCTATTGCCGTTTGCTTTATTATAAGGAGTATTTGTCATGTAATTAGCTACAGCATAAGCTCTTTTAAGGCTAAGCTCCATATTTTTCATATATTGTTCGTCATCAGAATACTTGCCTTGAAAAGTTTGAGAGTCTGTATGGCCTTGTATAATAATTCTTTCTATATTTTTATCAAGATATTCATTAGAAAAAATAGAATTCAGATAAGCCGGAGCAAATTTCGAAAGATACTGTTTACCTTTTTCAGAAAGCTCATAACTGTTAACATCAAACAGCTCTAAGTCAGAAATTTTGACTACTCCGGAAGTATCAATATTAGCCTCTATGTTCTGTTCTTTTAATGCTTGTTCCAAAGCTTCAGAAGCCCTGCTCTGTTCCATCTTACCCTGAATTTTTTCATAGTAGCTTGTCATATATGTATAGAAAAACAGCACAATAAATACCAACACAAGAGCTGTCATAAGGTCAGTCATTGTAACCCAGAATATATTATTTTCACTGCTGTCATCTTTGTGCGGTCTTATTCTCATCAGTTATCACCTGCCCCTCTAGAAAAGTTTATCCACAACATCTCCGCCGGAGCCTTTATTAAAAGATTCATTAAGCTTATTCAAACTGTATAAGATATTTTCCAGATAAGGCAGAGTCGTTTCACCGATACTCTTTTCCATAGCTTTTGCAAAATTCTCAGGTAAAGCTTTTAACAATTTCTCATTAGTTACGTTCTGAATTTTTGACTCTTTTACCAGATCAATAAGGAATTTTTCGCTCGTAACAACATCAAAAAGTCTGATAAACTCCTTTTGTATCGCCAGATAATACTTTTTACACATCCTGTTATACATAATTTTTTCTATAAACATAAATAACAGAGAAAATCCGACTGCAAAAACAGAACATAAAGCTGCTATCTGAATATTTGCAATCAAACCATTCAAAGACTCTCCAACATTGGCTTCCATTGAAAAATTAACTTCAGTAAAAGCAACCGCCATTTTCAAAAAAGTAAAAAACGGGCCTAAACCTGTTAATAGCGTAGGCATTGTTTGTATAAATTTATGGTTTATTTTTGAAAACACAAGAGTATCTTCATTAAAGAAATAAGAAGCATCAATCGTTAGATAGATTTCCGGTTTAAAATCTCCGGTATTTGTAGGATTTTTTGTTGCTATATAAAGTTTTTCAGGGAAAATCAAAGCCTTTTTAAAATCTTCCCACGATGTTGACGTAAAAGGATTATTCTTCATAAAGTTATCAAGTTCATTAAAACGGTATGACAACTCTTTTTTATTCAACGACTTTAAAAAGTTATAAACTGAATTGAGGTTCTTTTCTACATACGCATAATTTCTCAAAACAGTCATTATAAAAAACAGAAAAAATACCGTAATAATTAAAATCGCCGGCTCTGTTATAATCTTCAATATAGTCATGTCAACTCCTCAACTTCCACTTCCCAATTGTAGCATAAAGTTTAATTTTAGGCTATAATCATACATATGAAATGTCCTAAGTGTCATAAAACGATTTCAGATAATATGACAGTTTGTCCGTACTGCCATAAGGTTTTAGCTCTGGAGTGCCCGAATTGCCACTCTTTAGGAGAATCACCCGTTTGTGAAAAATGCGGTTATATAATTCTTACAAAATGTTCCAAATGCGGCAAAACAGTTTCTACATCTGCACAAAAATGTAAGTGCGGATTTCCGGTCAAAACAAGCGTTGCTTATCAGGAATGCGAAACTGATGAATTCGCCTCGCTTATTATACAGTTTTCATCCCTGAAAAATATAAGACGTCTGCTTGGCTCTCAAGAACTTTTTACAAAATTCTTTTTCAGGCTGCGCAACCTGCTAATGGCTCAATTCAAAGGTATTGACGGGAAAATTATTAATTATAATGATACGTTTATCATTAATATGAATAAAGAATTATCATTCCCGACCTCTGCTAATAAAGCAATAAGGCTTGCTATAAAAATAATAAATGCATTCTCTGAACTCAACGCCAATGTAATTGAAGAACTTAGCACTCCTTTAAAACTGAATATAACCATAATTAAAAAATCATCTGAGGAGCTGCTAGATAAAACAATCGTAGATACAAATGTAAAACTGCTTTCCGTTAAAAAGAATGAAAAACGTTATCTTAAAGGGATGCAGATTATACTAGACCAGTATGTCTGCGACTGCATAAGCAAAGATTATAAGACAGACTCACTGTATTCTGTAGAACAAAACGGCACACCGCTAATGTTTTATGAAATATTGTTAGACAGTTATGTTCTGCCCCCTTCTGAAAAAAACACAGATGTCCAACTGGAAGTTCATCAAAAAGAAATTACCAAACCTGCAAATGAGCCTTCTGATGATATATACAGCTTTAAGGTTTTTGACATTAATGCAAAGTGTAAGTTTGAAAAAGTTAACGCTGTATCTTTACTGGATAAACTTCAAAACAACAAAATTATATCAATCCGTTCTGAGAAGGACTTAGAAATACGCACCGGAGATTTGGTTAACTATCTGGAGTCAAAAGGTTTAAAACCGGTTCGCGCCATCTGTTCGGAAGAACTTAACTACAAGCCTTGGGGTGTCTTTGAGCAGCTTTTTAAAGATTATTACGGACTTTCATTCCATAAAGCTTTAATACCGCCGGATTTTGATGTAAAACGATTTAAGGCAATCATTGATTTGATTAACTCAAAACCTAGAAAAGCCTCTACGCCTGAAGATGCAAGATTTGCATATATGGAAGATTTCGGTGCATTCTTAAGTTCGCTCAAAAACTGTGCTGTAATAATTGAAGGTTTTGAATATATGGATGACACGTCCATTCAAACGCTTGAGCTTTATTTTGACAGGTTTAAAAATATTAATGCACAATTTGTATTTATCACTGACAGTGAAACCTCTCTTCATTCCAAAGTCAAAGGACTTTTAAGAACACCTTTATACACCGAATACACTCTTCAAAAGTCCAACATGGATTCTATTCTGTCAACAGTAAAAGAAGAAGCATCTGACTTTATTCAATCATTCTTTTTTGAAAAAATTAAAGAAAATTATAATGGTTCTCTTCTATATTTTGATAACGCGTTAAAATACCTGATTGAAAAAAATATATTAATAAATTTTGACGGCAGACTTATAATAAAAAATAACGGTTCTGTTATTCTCCCTAACAGTCTTGCCGGATTATTAAAAGCCAGGCTTAAAGAATTAAGTAAAGATATGGATGCCTCAATGATACTTGCCTATTCTACTTATCTAGGAGGCAGGCTTGACTTTGAAGTAATTACCAAGCTTGGCATCAAAAACACAGAGAAAACTGTTCAAACACTTATTAATACAGGTTTTGCATATTCAGAAAACAATGTGCTTTATATTAATAACTACAATCTAGTAAAACCGGTTATTCAAGCTTCTTTGAAAAAAAATGTAAATGAATTTCTTGCAAAAAATATTCTGGCAAATATAGGAAAAGGCTTGGATGATACAACAACACTGCTTATAATGGGAAAACTTTCATTGTTTAAAGAAGAGTATCTTCTCCTGTGGAGAAACTCCCAGTTTGCAATGGCTGCAGGAGATTACGATTCTTATTTAAAAAATTGTCTTGGATTCTTATCTCTGATTGAACATATCGAAAATAATATACCTGAAGAAGATATTGAAAACAATAAAAAAGAAGTGTATCAAAATATCCTAATGAGTTTGTATAACTATTCTCCGGAGAAAATTTATGCCATTGAAAATGTTCTCTTAATAGATGCAATGAATGAAAACAATGACGAGAAAATAGTAAAACTATCAAATTTGATGCTGCAAGGCGCTTTGATTGCGTCAAATTACACAGATGCACTAACTTTATTACACAATATTCTTACGAGAATGCCTAACCCGACACTTGTAGTCGACGGAAATATAAATACAAAATTTTTGCTTCTTTCTCTGGTAAATATTGAAATTCTATTTAATATCGGTGATTTTGCGCAATGTGTAGACGTTGCAAAAGATTTGCTCGGAATACTACAGCCTACAGTAATAGAAAAAATTAAGCCGGCCAGCTTCTCTACGAACCTATTCATCGGTCATATGCTTGAAACATTCAGGCTCGCAGCATTTGCAAAATTGTTCCTTATGGATGAAGGCTTAGATGATTTATTTCAGGCTATTAAAGCGTCGCTTAATACAGAACTTCCAGACAAAGACTGTATACTGGCTATAAGGGATTTTCTGAACGGACAACGTTTTTCACCTTCAAACATAGAAAGCTCTACCGCATTTGCAAAAGTTATATATCTAATTCTACAGGAATTTGAACAACACAGTGATGACTACAAAACTTTTGCACAGAATATATATCAGGCAAAGCTGCTTGCAGCTGACCTGCACCAGATACAGCTTGAAATGTTCTGCGACCTATTAATAGCATATTCTTACGCAAATATTGGTATTACGAAAAAAGCTGAAATTATTTATAATGATATACTTGAGAAAGCTGAAAACTCTGCAATATTTAACATACTTACACTTGCGCGTTATTTTATTGCAAAACTCCAGATTTCTGAATCAAAACAGGATGAAGCTTTGCTTATAATTAATGACACGCTGGCTCTTTTGCAGAAATACAATAATCAATCCAAAATAATTTACATATTATTTGAAAAACTATTTATTGACCTTGTAAAGAATGAAGAATTCTCCTCCATTGATATTGAATCAGAAGAACAAAAACTTGCTCTAATAACATCTAATGGATGTCTTTCAAGGCTTACAAACTAGCAAAAAAACTTTTTACCGGTTTTAAAAAACAAGGAGGCATAAATGAACATTAAACCAATAAGAAGTTATATACCGGTAAATACTGGATTACGCAAAGTTTTACCCGCTGCTATAGCAGTCAGTGCTGTTACCGCTCCGGCACTAACATCATGCAATATTGATAACAGACAGAATAAACATAAAGTAGATTGGTTTGCAGTTGAATTTAACCGCCTGAGTGATGAAGATGTAAGAAAAATCAATAAAACAAGACAGGCGCCGCAAAACACTGTATTTGCAAAAATTGATGAAACCAAGACTGAATATTATACAGACAGTGAAGGTAACAGACACAGTCGTGAAGTCGAAACCGGCAGATGGCATTATGAGCTTGTTAACAACCGAAGCGGAATGGAAACCGGCACAACAACTCTTCCTGAAGGATTTAGTGTTGAAAAAGATGTTATGGGATTCATTCATGTAGTTGAAACAGGTACAAAAGGCTTATTTATGAAAGGAAACAAAAAGCCGGAAACCCAAAATCAGAGTAAAATTGGTTTTTTGGAAGCAGCAACCGGATTACTATCAGATGAACAGATTGCTCAAATTAATTCCACACGTCAGGTTCCGGAGGGAACAATTATTGTCAAAACTGAAGATGGGGACTATGACATAGAAAATGACCGCCTTAATTTAACAACCGGAACAAGAACGCTTCCGGAAGGGTATGAAGTACGAAAAAATATCCTCGGTGCTGCAAAAATAGTTCCAATTGACCAGAAATCAATTTTCTTAAAGAAAAAAGAACAAACTCAAACGCAAAATACCACACCAATCTCAGTTCTGGAGGCTTTTACAGGAATACTCAGCGATGAACAAATTGCTGAGATTAATAAAACAAAGCAAATGCCCGAAGGTACCTTAATTGCCAAAGATGAACTCGGCAATTATTACATCACAAACGATGTTCTTGGTATTGATACCGGAACCCGCACACTTCCTAAAGGATATGAAGTCAAAAAAGACCGCCTCGGTTTTGCAATTGTTGTACCGGAAGGCACAAAGGGGATTATGATTAAATAATCCCTATTTAAACCTTTCGCACAGAGTCGGAATGCCGATTAATGCCAGGTAGAATACTGCGCCAAATAATACTAAATTTAAGATTTCCATAACTAAATCCTCCTTATACTTTTTCTATTCCACATTTTTGATAATTAATAACACTTTTTAGAAAAATCGTTACAAAACTTCACATATTGTTGTTTACATTGACATACATTTGAGTGTACAATTATATAAGGAGGCTTTATAAATTTTGAGTAAAGGCTACGAAAATTTCAACAATATGGAAACTTCCTTTAGAAAATCCACACTAATCCAGGAACGCATAGGGCTTGTATCTACGCATATGTACAAGCAGTTTCTTGATTATCAGCATGCAACGATGAATACAACAGAAATCTTTGCAGAAATGATTGATAATTTGAAAGCTACAGCAGATTCTTTAAAGCAGTCTTTTGCTGCACGCGGAGTTACTACCGAAAATATTTATGTTAATCATGACAAGGACAAAACAGTCGTTGTTATTAATATTTTGTGGCATACAATAAGCCTTACAACAAGATGTAATTACGAACCTCAGGCTTTGTTTAGAGAAAGTGCCCCGCCAATGTTTTCCGGACGTATTATGGCAATAAACGGCAACTACAATGAACTTATGGAAGGTATTACATCAAGAAGTGATATGATGCAGGTTCTTCTTGATAAAGAAGTTGCATCACTCTTTGTGCCGGCTGATAAAACACAGAACTCTATTTTTAAAATAAGACACCTTGCAAACAGAGAATTTTTCTTGAACTCTTCTGATGCATCAAGAGAATTTGTATTGAAAGTTATTGAAACAATCTGCGGCGGCGGTTTATACCACGAAGAAGGCTCTAGAAAAAGCTTTAACATTTGATACAACAGGTGGAGCAGCCAGACTGTCAAATCCGCTGGTTTCATTTACCCCTTTGATAAGAATTAGCATTCACCTCTTGATTTACTACTTTTTTTGTGTTTATTTATAAATGGATAAGTCGTATCCTCTTAGACTTATTCAAGTATAGCGGCTAGGAGTAGATATTCAAGTTAAGCTGCTCCATATACTAGAAAAAAGAAGGAAATTGAAATGTTAAAAATCAGATTAAAAAGATTAGGCGCTAAGAAAGCTCCTACATACAGAGTTATCGTTATTAACTCAACTACAAAAAGAGAAGGTAAACCAATTGAAGAATTAGGTTACTACAATCCAAAAACAAAAGAAATGAAACTTAACAAAGAAAGCGCTCTTGCTTGGATTTCTAAAGGTGCACAGCCTACAGATACAGTTAAGTACTTAATTACTAACTGCAATGAAGACGGTACTTTAAACTACAAGAAATCCGAAGTTGTTAAACTGTCTAAAAAAGCTCAGGCTAAAAAGGCTGAAGAAGAAGCAAGAAAAGCAGAAGAAGCAGCGCGTGCAAGTGAAGAGATTGATATAGAGACTAAGAAGAAGTTAGAACAGCTTAAAAAGAAGATGAAATAATACAAAGGGGGATCAGCTATGGGATTCATAGGACTTGTGGCAGATGCAGCCACAACAATCCAGCAGGAAACAGGTGAGATAACCAGATTCTTTTCTATTGCCCATGTTAAGCAGCTTCTCAATGATTTAGGAAACTGGTCGGTTTCACTTATTGGTAAAATTGTTATTGCTGTCTTAATATGGTTTATTGGCAAGAAGATAATCAGGGTACTTGATAAGCTTGTAAAGAAGATACTGGACAGAAGCACGCTAGATAAAGGCGTTGTTAATTTTGTGGTATCAGTGCTTAAGTTTGTAATGTATGCAATACTTATCATGATAGTTGTGGATAAGC
>ERZ780190.2730-NODE-2730-length-12703-cov-3.077008_pt1 | contig 12703 bp, 7 predicted proteins | sample MGYA00510980_ERZ780190 | MGnify/ENA primary metagenome ERZ780190 (study PRJEB29588, sample SAMEA1972188) | human gut metagenome | biome: human gut; feature: human-associated habitat; material: faeces | place: Denmark | collected 2008/2010 ... | reverse complement strand
TATTTATTTGTGGTGGAGCGTTCGATGGTTTGGAGAAGATCATAGAGGGACGTATCGGTCAGAAATCCATTGGATTTAATGCTGAGATCGCAGATAAGCGTGATGAGACAATTGGAGATCTGTTCCGACAGGTATTGCCGGAAGATTTTGTGAAGTTTGGTTTGATCCCTGAGATCATTGGTCGTCTTCCGGTTACGGTAGCATTAGATCTTTTGGATGAGAAAGCACTGGAAAAGATTTTGGTAGAGCCTAAAAATGCGATCACAAAACAGTATCAAAAACTGTTTGAACTGGATGGCGTGAAATTGTCGTTTGAACCGGAAGCGATCCAGGCTGTTGCAAAACAGTCGTCAGAACGCAAGACCGGCGCAAGAGGACTGCGTGCGATCATGGAAAATGTAATGCAGAATGTGATGTATGAGGTTCCATCCGTGGATGACATTAAAGAATGTGTTATTACAGAGCAGTCAGTTTTAGGTGAGGAAGAACCAAAGTTGATCACCAAAGAGGACGAAGTTAAGCAGTTGACAGTGGATAAAGATGCAACTGCATAAACAAACTTTGTGCTTTTTACGAATGTTGCAGGGGTAACGTAAGATGCGTTGCCCCTTTTGTGGATAAGATACAAGGAGAGAATGGAATGAATAATCAAAAAATTCCAATGATCATCCTGTCAGAGTGTGTTGTATTTCCGGGAAGTTCTGTGTATTTGAATTTGTATGACAGTCGATCCGAAAATGCGGTATCACAAGCTATTGGACCGGGCGGAAAACTGGTTGGAGTCACAAGGATGCCGGCAGAAACGGCAGACGATGATCATTCAAAATTATATTCGGTGGGAACGTTATTGGAAGTCAAACAGATGAATACGCCGAGAAAAGGACATCCACAGGCTGTTGTGCGTGGCGTTTGCCGTGTTATGATTGAAGAAGTCCATCGGGAATCGGATTGTTATTATTGTGAATATAGTGAATTTCAAGAAATAGAGTCAGAGGAAGATTCCCAGACGATCCTTGCGATGGGCAGCATTCTCAATGCCCTGCAAAGAAAATATGCGGAATTTAGAGAAGATGTTCCTGCTACAGTATGGGATGCTATCGCTGATGAGAAGGACCGCGGGGCTTATGTCGATCAACTTAGCGGATTGTTAGAAAGTGATTATACACAAAAACAAAAGCTTTTGGAGGAGCCATCCATTGACGAACGCGAAAAGCGGCTTGCTGTCTACATGACGCAGGAGATCAATCTGTTTATTGAACAGGAGAAGATTCAAAAAAAGATCAGAGAAAATATAGATAAGAAGCAGATGGAGATGTATCTGCGAGAGCAGATCGATGCTATTCATGAGGAACTTGGTGATGATGACGTAGGCTCTCAGGCAGCTAAATATCTTCATAAATTAGAGAAACTAAAGGCTCCTAAGCGTGTTAAAAAGGCGATTCGTGAAGAAATTATGCGTTATCAGCGTTTTGCCAAAAATCCATCGGAAAGTGAAATGATCCGTGATTATCTGGATAATCTGTTTGCGTTTCCATGGAAGAAAAAGTCTGAGGAGAGCTTAGATATTGCGTATGCAGCACAGGTGTTGGATGAGGATCATTATGGTCTTACTAAAGTAAAAGAACGTATTTTGGAATGTTTGGCGGTAAAGGCAATGAAGAAAGATGCAGTGAGTCCGATCCTTTGTCTGGTCGGTCCTCCGGGAACCGGTAAAACCTCGATCGCCCGTTCAGTCGCAAGGGCATTGGGACGCAGTTATGTTCGCATTTGTCTTGGCGGTGTCAATGACGAGGCGGAGATACGTGGACACAGAAGAACGTATGTCGCATCTATGCCGGGACGGATCGTAAAGGCGTTTTGTCAGGCAAAAACCAATAATCCATTGGTTTTGCTGGACGAGATCGATAAGATCGGAAAAGATTATAAAGGGGATCCGTCCGCAGCGTTGTTAGAGGTGTTAGATCCTGAACAAAATAAGCATTTTTCGGATCATTATATGGAAATACCGATCAATTTGTCTCATGCGATGTTTTGGTGTACTGCTAATTCATTGGAGTCAATTCCGCTGCCGCTTCGTGACCGTATGGAGATCATTCAACTGTCCGGATATACGGACAATGAAAAATTTCATATCGCCAAAGAATTTTTGTGGAAAAAACAGAAAAATGCCAATGGTTTGACAAATTCACAGATTACAATAACGGATAAGGCAATTCGTATGATTATTGCTCGTTACACCAGAGAGGCAGGAGTGCGTGATCTGGAGCGCAAACTTATATTGTTGTGCCAGAAGGCAGCGAAAAGCATTGCAACAGGTGAGAAAGATAAGGTTCGTATATCGGAACGCAATCTGAAAGAGTATCTTGGCAAAGAAGTGCATACCATCCGGATGGCGAATAAGAGAGCGCAAGTCGGTATTGTTCGCGGATTGGCATGGACGGCTGTTGGTGGAGAGACGTTAGAGGTCGAAGTTGGTATTATGCCCGGAAACGGTAAGCTGCTGCTTACCGGCAAGTTAGGGGATGTCATGAAGGAATCAGCGCAGATTGCATTAACGTATGTGCGAAGCCAGACCGCAAAGCTGGTGAAAGACTCTTATTATGCAGAACATGATATTCATATTCATGTACCGGAAGGCGCCGTGCCGAAGGATGGACCATCTGCAGGTGTTACAATGGCAACGGCCTTATATTCTGCAGTGACAGGATGGAAAGTCAGAGCAGATATTGCCATGACGGGAGAAATCAGCTTACGTGGATCAGTGCTTGCTATTGGTGGCCTTAAGGAGAAAATGCTTGCGGCGAAAGCAGCCGGGATCGCTCAGGTCTTCATTCCGAAGGATAATGAGAGTGATCTTGCGGAATTTTCGGAGGACATTTTAGAAGGGATCACGGTTACTACGGTGTCCTCGGTAAAGGAAATATGGAAGCAGAGTATAGAAACTGCCTCCGGCGAAGCATAAGAACATGGAAAGGCATGGAATAATAGAATGAAAGTAACGAGTGTTAATTTAGAGACAGTTTGTGGTATTACAAGTAAATTGCCGGAAAATGACAAATTGGAAGTCGCTTTTGCCGGGCGTTCCAATGTAGGAAAGTCTTCCTTGATCAATGCACTGATGAATCGTAAATCTTATGCACGTACTTCGCAGCAGCCGGGTAAAACACAGACGATCAACTTTTATAATATTAATGAATTGTTGTATTTTGTTGATCTTCCGGGATATGGTTATGCGAAAGTGTCACAGGATACAGTCAAAAAGTGGGGGAAGATGATTGACGGATATCTGCACCAGTCAAAGGTGCTGCGTCTGGTTTTTTTGCTGGTGGATATACGGCACAAACCTAATCAAAATGATATGCAGATGTATGAATGGTGTGTCAATTATGGATTTAATCCGATCATTATTGCAACTAAATCGGATAAGATCAAGCGTTCACAATTGCAAAAACAGATCAAGCAGATCAAAGATGCGCTGCAGGTAGTAGATGGAACGCCGGTTATTCCGTTTTCTGCGTTGAATAAAAGCGGACGGGATGAGATCTGGGAATACATTGATATGATGTATGAAGGATTTCAGGCAGAGCGATCACAATAGGGGAATCGATGTCTGATACCAGTGATAATTTAGGGCAGACGGATTATTTACAAGGTGAATTAAATGTAAGGAGGAAACATGGAGGCAACAAAGAAAACACAAGGGAAATGGCAGATCATGTGTCTGGTACTGCTGCTTGCAGGAATGATTTTTGGAATCAGCAGAGATGCGGCTGCTTTAGAACGTATTTTTACCGAAAATGAGCAAAGCGTTTATGTGGGAGATCAATTTGATCTGATGAATCTGGTAGAACCGGATATGAAAGCAGGAACAACATTTCACTTGACAGAAACATCAACGGAAACGGCGTCAGTGACAGAAACCGGAATCTTGACTTGTTTGAAAGAGGGAACGGTGACGGTTGAGGCGGAGCGCAAAAATGACGATGATACATCATATAAAGATACGATCGAGATTAATGTGATCGCACCGGAACAGGTCAAACTTGCTTATGGTCAGAGCGTTTCTAAGCCGATGCAGGAATATTTGCTGCAGATGGGTTATACGTTGTCGGCAGATAGAAATAGTGTCACAATTAGTGAAGACGGCTCCCTGCAGGCAGTGGGGTTTCGCCCTTCCGTGATCTACGCGGACAATGGACGTGGCAGCCGTTTTGCGATAGCAGAAGTAACGATTGAGACACCGAGCTATTCACAAGAGTATGTTACACGTGCTGTTGGCAGCAAGGCAACCGCTGTCGGTGTTGACGGTTTTTCCTTTATCGGAAGTGGCAGTGAAAAGATTACTTATGCAACCGGAGATGATAAAGTAGCTGTTTGGACAACGCAGGGAATACAGGCTGTAGCTAAGGGGCAGACGACACTGAAAGCGACGCTCACTGCATATAACAAGGACACGATAACACTTACGATGCCGGTATATGTGACAACACCAACGGTATCCGGTAAGACAGTGATCTTGGCATCCGGCTGTGTGAAGAAGCCTTCGATCAGCGGAACAATCGCACAAAGTAAGATTACCTGGGATCCTGAAAAACAGGGTGCGGCATATTTTACAGAGCAAGGTGATATTTTTGCAAATTATAAGGGATCGAAAAAACTAACATTGAATATCGATGGATTGGATTTTTCTATTTTGGTTCGTGTCAGTGATCCTGCCTATGCGGCTTTCAACATTATCATGTACAAAGGTATGGGAAAGACGCTGAAGCTTAAAGGACTTGTGCCAGGAAGTAAGGTTAGCTTTTACTCTAACAATAAGAAAAAGGTAACGATTACATCCAGAGGCAAAATGAAAGCGAAGAAGATCGGTCATACAAATATTACAGTAAAGGCGGATGGACGCACGTTTAAGATCTGGGTTGAGATTTCCAGTAAACGGGGTTATCGGGCATCCAAGAAAGCGATTGCGATCTCTAAGACGAAGACGACATACAGTCAGGCACGTAGAATGTCTAAGAGATTTTACGACTGCAGTTCGTTAGTTTCTCGAGTATATCGTAAATATGATGTATATTTTGGATCGAAAAGCGGCTGGTCACCGGTTGCCGCAGATATTGGAAAATGGTGCACCAGAAATCATAAAGTTATTGCAAAAAAAGCGGTTTCTTATAAAAAACTGCTTCCGGGAGACTTGATCTTTTTCTCCGGCTGGCGTAATGGAAGATACAAGAATATCACGCATATTGAGATATATACCGGCGGCGCAAAGGATGTGTCTGCAAGCAGTCGTTACGGGAAAGTGGTTCATTATGGATATGGCAAAGGAAATTCTGTGGTGTTGGTAGCACGTCCTACAAAATAGGAAATTGTTTGTTAGAAGCAGGAAGGGCAATGCATTAGCGTTGCCCTTTTGCATGTAGTGTGCTAAGATAGAGTGGCGTAAATAATTAGCATGTAAAACAAAAATGGAGGCACAGTTATGAACATCATCGTATTGGCTGGAGGACTTAGTACAGAAAGAGACGTATCGTTTAGCACCGGAGAAGACGTGTGCAAAGCGCTGCGTGAAAGGGGACATCAGGCAGCAATGCTGGATGTTTTTTTAGGATATGAAGGAGATGTTTCAGAGGATTTTTTTGTAAGAAATGATGCGATCCGCTCGGACGATAAAAAGATCAAGTCCATTGACCCGGATCTGGATCAGATCAAGCAGATGCGCGGAGATTCCGAGGATGGTTTCTTTGGACCGAATGTTCTGGCACTTTGCCGAAAGGCAGATATCGTATATATGGCGTTGCATGGCGCAGATGGTGAAAATGGTAAAGTACAGGCAGCGTTCGATCTGCTTGGCATTCGTTACACAGGTTCCGGCTGCGTAGGCAGTGCGGTTGCCATGGATAAAGGATTGTCCAAAAAGATCTTTTTGGAGGCAGGGATCCCAACGCCGAAAGGATTTTCCGTTCGCAAAGGACAGAGTGGCGATCTGCCGGAAGATATGGCATATCCGATCGTTGTGAAACCATGTTGTGGTGGTTCCAGTGTTGGTGTCAGTATGGTACAGAGTGCTGAGGAATATGAGGCCGCGCTTCAGACTGCATTTCGCTATGAAGATGAAGTCGTTGTGGAGGAGTGTATCAAAGGAAGAGAGTTTTCTGCCGGCGTGCTTGGTGAAGAGAGTCTGCCGATCATAGAGATCATTCCGAAAGCAGGATTTTATGATTACGAAACGAAATATCAGCCGGGGATGGCAATGGACGTATGTCCTGCGGAATTATCAGAAGAAAAAACAAAAGAGATGCAGAATTTTGCAAAGAGAGTATATGATGAGTTGAAGTTAGAGGTGTATGGACGTATCGATTTTCTGATGGACGCAGACGGAAATCTGTTCTGTCTGGAAGCAAATACACTGCCGGGAATGACGCCGACTAGTCTGCTGCCACAGGAAGCTGCAGCGATTGGTATGGATTATGGAACGCTGTGTGAGAAGATTATCTCGCTGGCTATGGAGAAGAAATGAGGTTTCGTATGTTGACAATGACACCTAAAAAGATTGCGGAAATATGCGGTGGTACCTATTATGGGGATCGGGATTTGGCTACAAAGGAGATCACCGGAGTTGTGACGGATAACCGGCAGGTGACAGAAGGTGGAATGTTTGTGGCGATCAAAGGGGCAAAGGTGGATGGAAACCGTTTCGTTCCGGCTGCCTATGAAAGCGGGGCACTTTGCTGCATGTCAGAAGATGAGCCTGGTGAGCAGAAAAAGGCTTATATTCAGGTCAAAGACTGCCTGCAGGCGATCAAAGATATGGCAGCGTATTACAGGACAATATGTACCTTGCCTATAGTAGGAATTACCGGAAGTGTTGGAAAGACTACGACCAAAGAGATGTTAGCGTCTGTGCTCTCAACACACTTTAACACATTAAAGACATTAGGTAATTTTAATAACGAATTGGGAATGCCGCTTACATTACTTCGCCTGCGTGAGGAACACGAGGCAGCCATCGTGGAAATGGGAATCAGTGATTTTGGAGAAATGAGCCGCATGACAGCGATTGCCAGACCGGATATGTGTGTGATCACCAATATCGGCTGCTGTCATCTGGAACAATTGGGTGACAGAGATGGCGTATTAAAAGCCAAAACCGAGATATTTCAAGGAATGAAAGAAGGCGGCACTGTTTTTTTGAACGGCGACGACGATAAATTGATCACGGTAACGCAGGTACATGGAAAACGACCGGTATTTTTCGGCTTGAATGACAACAACGATGTGCATCCGTTGAAAATCACATCTAAGGGATTATCCGGTACGGATGTGACTGTGCAGACCTCTAGGGGAACGCTTCAGATCACCATTCCGGTCCCGGGTCGTCATATGATCACCAATGCGCTTGCTGCAGTAGCGGTAGGTCAGCAGATGGGGTTGTCGGACGAGGAGATCGTTCAGGGGATTGCAGCGTTTCGTCCGGTCGATGGTCATGGCAGTGTGTTTGCAACGGAACACTTTACGATCATGGATGACTGTTATAATGCTAATCCGGTATCCATGCAGGCAGGGGTTCGCCTGTTATCTGAAGTGCCGGAACGTAAAGTCGCCATTCTTGGTGATATGTTTGAGCTTGGCGCAGAGGAAGAAAAGCTGCATTACGAAACGGGAAGATATGTGGCTGGATGCGGTCTGGATCAGATCATATGCATTGGAACGTTGGCAAAACAATATCTTGCCGGAATTACGGATGTCGATCCTTCTGCCAATGTGATCTGGTTTGCGACACTGGAGGAGGCGATGGCGAAATTGCCCGATCTGCTGAAAGAACAGGATGCCATTTTGGTAAAAGCTTCCCATGGTATGCATTTTGAAAAGATTGTTGCGTATTTTAAAGAAATGTGATAAAATTTGGATTTGAGAAAAGTGATGATCGTGTTTAGTAGTTTGCTATGATTCGATGAAGAGAGAGGATGTCCCCGGCTGTAAGCATCCTGTGCGTTCCCATAGTAAATGAATTTCTCACGGGAGCTGCAGCTTTGAAGATTTTTTGTGTAGAGGCTGACGTTTGCACACGTTACGTGTAATGAAGAGTTTATGTGAAGTAGAGAGGATATTCTCTTTCCATAAAAAGCAGGGTGGTACCGCGGAGAGATCCGTCCCTGACGTAGGATGACTGCGACAGGGCAATGCTTATATTTTTGAGAAGAAGCAGGAAAGTTCTGGCAGCAGAGGTTTCTTGCTTGTTTTTCTTTAACGGCAGGGAATTTACTGTTTGGACTTACGACAGCGTCAGCAGTCTGGTGCGGCACAAACCGCGCAAACATTTCAACATAAGAAAGGAACTGATATGATGAAAGAAAAGTTGACCAAAATTTTAGAGGATGCACTGGGCCAGATCGACCGCACAGAGCAGTTGGAGCATTTGAATGATGTGAAAGTGGCATTCTTAGGCAAGAAGGGTGAATTAACTTCAGTGCTAAAGTCAATGAAAGACGTTGCGCCGGAGGATCGTCCAAAGGTCGGACAGCTTGTCAATGAGGCGCGCGCTAAGATCGAGACGAGATTGGAAGAAAAACGGGCCGCTTTTGAAAAAGCAATTCAGGAAGAAAAGATTAAGAGCGAGACAATTGATGTAACATTACCGGGCACAATGTTGCCAAAGGGCCATCGTCATCCGAATACGATCACTTTAAAAGAAGTAGAGGATATTTTTGTTGGTATGGGATATGAAGTCGTAGAAGGGCCTGAGGTTGAGTATGATTACTATAACTTTGAAGCACTTAATATTCCGGCAAATCACCCGGCAAAAGACGAGCAGGATACGTTTTATATTACAAAAGATATTTTACTTCGTTCCCAGACATCTTCGGTACAGGTGCATGAAATGGAAAAGGGCAAACTGCCGATCCGTATGATCGCACCGGGACGAGTATTTCGTTCGGATGAAGTAGATGCAACCCATTCACCGACTTTCCATCAGATTGAAGGTCTTGTCATTGATAAAAATATCACGTTTGCGGATCTGAAAGGAACGCTGCAGGAGTTTGCAAAGCGTTTGTTTGGTGAAGAGACCAAAGTAAAGTTCCGCCCGCATCATTTTCAGTTTACAGAGCCTAGCGCAGAGATGGATGTTACCTGTTTTAAGTGTGGCGGTAAGGGCTGCCGTTTCTGCAAGGGTTCCGGCTGGGTTGAGATCTTAGGCTGTGGTATGGTTCATCCACATGTATTGGAAATGAGCGGAATTGATCCGGAAGAGTATACCGGTTTTGCCTTCGGTGTCGGTTTGGAGCGTATCGCATTGTTCAAGTATGAGATTGACGATATGAGACTGCTTTATGAGAACGACACACGTTTCTTGAAACAGTTTTAAATAGGACATAAGATTAGGAAGATGTTCACAGGAAACAGACAACGAGAATGAAGAATGCAGCGGTCGGATCATTTATACAGACTGCGGAAAAGAGGTAAATAAATGGATACATCATTATCATGGATAAAAGCATATGTGCCGGATCTTGATTGTACGGCACAGGAATATACAGATGCAATGACATTGTCAGGAACAAAGGTAGAGGGATTCACAGAGTTTGATAAGAATCTCGACAAGATCATTGTTGGCAAGATCAATAAGATCGAAAAACATCCGGATGCGGATAAGCTTGTGATTTGTCAGGTACAGATAAATGAAGAGGGTGAAGAAGTTCAGATCGTAACCGGAGCAGCAAATGTCAAAGAAGGTGATAAGGTTCCGGTCGTATTGGACGGCGGACATGTTGCAAGTTCACATAAAGATGGGGAAAACGAGAATGGTTTTAAGATCAAAAAGGGAAAACTGCGTGGCGTAGAATCATTCGGAATGATGTGTTCGATCGAAGAGTTAGGATCTACGACGGACATGTATCCGGATGCAGCCAAAGACGGAATTTATATTTTAAGCGACAATCCGGAGTACAAAGATGCACCGATTGGATCAGATGCGATAGAACTGCTGGGATTACACGATGTGACATTTGAATATGAGATCACATCTAATCGTGTAGACTGCTTTGGCGTTCTCGGTATTGCACGTGAAGTAGCAGCTACGTTTGGTAAAAAATTTGTTCCTCCGGTTGTAACGAAAACAGGAAACGATGAAGATGTGAATGATTATATCTCCGTTGATGTACAAAGTCCGGAATTGTGTCCACGTTATGTTGCCAGAGTTGTCAAAAACATCAAATTGGCACCATCACCTGAGTGGATGCAGAGAAGACTGGCGTCTGTTGGTATTCGTCCGATCAATAATATTGTTGATATTACCAACTATGTTATGGAAGAGTTTGCGCAGCCAATGCACGCATATGATCTGGATACGATCGAGGAGCACAAGATCGTAGTCCGTAAGGCAAACGCCGGTGAGCCGTTTAAGACATTAGATGGACAGGAGCGCACCTTAGATGACAGTATGTTAATGATCTGTGACGGTAAGAAACCGATTGGTCTTGCCGGTATTATGGGTGGTGAAAATTCCATGATTACAGAGAATGTACACACAATGCTTTTTGAGGCAGCATGTTTTGATGGAACAAATATCCGTAAATCTTCCAAGAAGATCGGTCTCCGTACCGATGCTTCTGCTAAGTTTGAAAAAGGATTGGATCCAAACCTTGCCATGGAAGCGATGAACCGTGCATGTCAGCTTGTAGAAGAACTTGGCGCAGGTGAGGTTGTTGGTGGAGCCGTAGATATTTATCCGGTGAAACGTGAAGGTATCCGTATTCCATTTGAGCCAGACAAATACAACAAACTTCTCGGCACTGATATTGACAAAGAGACCATGATTGGGTATTTCAAGAAGATTGATCTTGGGTATGATGAAGCTACAAATGAAATTCTTGTTCCTTCCTGGAGACAGGATTTGCTTTGCGATGCAGATATGGCGGAAGAAGTTGCAAGATTCTATGGATATGACAATATCGGAGTAACACTTCCGAGTGGAGAGTCCACTGCCGGCGGTAAGAGCTTTAAGCTTCGCATGGAGGAAAAAGCCCGTGAGGTTGCAGAATTCTGTGGATTTTCACAGGCTATGACATATTCGTTCGAAAGCCCGAAGGTATTTGACAAGTTATTGATTCCGGCAGATTCTGATTTGCGCAAAACAGTTGTTATATCCAATCCATTAGGAGAAGATTATTCTATTATGCGTACATTGCCGTTGAACGGAATGCTGGCTTCTCTGTCAACGAACTTTGGCAGAAGAAACAAAGATGTACGTCTGTATGAGATGGGTAATATTTATCTTCCAAAACAGGTACCGCTTACAGAACTTCCGGAAGAACGTATGCAGCTTACTTTTGGTATGTATGGAGATGGAGATTTCTTCAACATGAAAGGTGTAGTGGAAGAGTTCTTTGAGAAAATCGGTATGAAGGGCAGAGAGAAATACGATCCGAATGCAGGAAAGTCATTCCTTCACCCGGGACGCCAGGCAAACATCATTTATGATGGAAAAGTAGTTGGATATCTTGGAGAAGTTCATCCGGAAGTTGCTGATATCTATGGAATCGGTGAGCGCGCATATGTTGCAGTTCTGGATATGCCTGAAATCATCCCATATGCTACATTTGACAGAAAATACACAGGAATTGCAAAATATCCTGCAGTGACAAGAGATATCAGTATGGTTGTTCCGAAAGAAATCCTTGTCGGACAGATTGAAGATGTGATTGAGAAAAAGGGCGGCGCTCATTTAGAGAGCTTTAACCTGTTTGACATCTATGAAGGTGCTCAGATCAAAGCAGGATTCAAGTCAGTTGCTTATTCTATTGTATTCCGTGCAAAGGATAAGACACTGGAAGAAGCTGAAATTACAGCAGCAATGGATCGCATTCTTTCCGGTCTGGAAGAACTTGGTATTGAGTTGAGAAAGTAAGAAGAGAGGGTAAGAGCATTGAAAACAAGTGATTTTTATTATGATCTTCCGGAGGAGTTGATCGCGCAGGATCCGCTTGAAGACCGTTCCTCTTCCAGACTTATGACAGTGGACAAAGAAACCGGTAAGATCGGACATCATGTATTCAGTGAGATTATCGATTATTTGAATGAAGGCGATTGTCTCGTGATAAATGATACAAAGGTAATCCCTGCCAGATTGATCGGAGCAAAAGAAGAAACCGGAGCGAAGATCGAAGTGCTTCTTCTGAAACGAAATGCAGATGATGTGTGGGAAACACTGGTGAAACCGGGCAAGAAAGCAAAACCGGGTACGAAGATCAGCTTCGGTGACGGGCTTCTTGTAGGAGAAGTAGTAGATGTTGTAGAGGATGGAAACCGGATGATCAAATTCACCTATGATGGTATCTTTGAAGAAATCCTGGATCAGCTGGGACAGATGCCGCTTCCACCCTATATTACCCATCAGCTGAAGGATAAGAACCGCTATCAGACGGTTTATGCGAAACACGATGGTTCTGCAGCGGCGCCGACGGCCGGACTTCATTTTACACCGGAGCTTTTACAGGCCATTAAGGACAAGGGTGTCAATATCGCCCACGTAACCCTGCATGTAGGCCTTGGTACCTTCCGCCCGGTAAAGGTGGAAAATATCAAAGAGCATCATATGCACTCCGAGTTCTATATGGTGGAAGAGGATCAGGCGAAACTGATCAATGAGACAAAGGCAAAGGGTGGGCGGATTATCGCAGTGGGCACTACCAGCTGCCGCACGCTG
>ERZ780190.2718-NODE-2718-length-12774-cov-35.261499_pt1 | contig 12774 bp, 7 predicted proteins | sample MGYA00510980_ERZ780190 | MGnify/ENA primary metagenome ERZ780190 (study PRJEB29588, sample SAMEA1972188) | human gut metagenome | biome: human gut; feature: human-associated habitat; material: faeces | place: Denmark | collected 2008/2010 ... | reverse complement strand
GAAGGTGCTGCTGCTGCTGAACAGACCGAGTTCGACGTAATCCTGAAATCAGGTGGTCAGTCTAAACTGGCTGTTGTGAAGTTAGTGAAAGAGCTGACCGGTCTTGGACTGAAAGAAGCTAAAGAATTAGTTGACAAAGCTCCGGCTCCTTTGAAAGAAAAAGTTTCTAAAGAAGAAGCTGCACAATTGAAAGCTCAACTGGAAGAAGCAGGAGCTGAAGTTGAACTTAAATAAGTCATAAGACCCTCCATGGGTTTCGAGGTTTAGAGTCACTTTTTGACTCTAAACCATTTTGTTGTTATTATTGTTTAGGTTCCAAAAAATTATTAGATGTCTTCAAATACTTCAAACAAAAGAATAAGCTTTGCCTCCACGAAAAATCAGTTGCAATATCCTGATTTTCTTGAAGTGCAATTAAAGTCTTTCAAGGACTTTTTTCAATTGGGTACGACGCCTGAAAACAGAAAGAACGAAGGCCTGTATACTGTTTTCAAGGAGAACTTCCCAATCACCGACACCCGGAACAATTTTGTTCTGGAATTTTTGGACTACTTCATCGACCCGCCCCGTTATTCGATAGACGAATGTCTGGAGCAAGGATTGACTTACGGAGCTCCGTTGAAGGCCAAACTGAAGTTGTATTGTACGGATCCCGAACACGAGGATTTCGACACGGTGATTGAAGACGTATATCTGGGGAATGTTCCGTATATGACGCCCAAAGGCACCTTTGTGATTAACGGAGCCGAGCGTGTGATCGTATCTCAGTTGCACAGATCACCGGGTGTATTTTTCGGACAGAGCGTTCATGCTAATGGTACCAAACTTTATTCCGCCAGAATTATCCCGTTCAAGGGTTCCTGGATCGAGTTCGCGACAGACATCAACAATGTGATGTATGCTTACATCGACCGGAAGAAAAAATTGCCGGTAACGACTTTGTTACGTGCTATCGGCTTTGAGACGGATAAGGATATCTTGCAGATATTTGACCTGGCGGATGAAATAAATGTTTCCAAAACGGGATTGAAAAAAGTCGTTGGCCGTCGGTTGGCTGCGCGTGTTTTGAAGACCTGGGTGGAAGATTTCGTGGATGAAGATACCGGTGAGGTGGTTTCTATCGAACGAAACGAAATCATTGTGGACCGGGAAACTGTTCTGGAAAATGAACATATTGATGCAATCGTCGATTCAGGTGCAAAGACGATTCTGTTGCATAAAGAAAAGCAAAATCTGGCAGATTATGCCATTATATACAATACACTGCAAAAAGACCCGTGTAACTCGGAAAAAGAAGCAGTGATGCACATCTATAGACAGCTGCGTAGCTCAGAACCACCTGACGAAGCGACTGCCCGTGATGTTATCGATAAATTGTTCTTCTCTGACAAGCGCTACGACCTGGGAGATGTTGGACGTTACAAGTTGAATAAAAAACTGGGACTTTCTACCGATCCGGCTGTTCGGGTGCTGACCAAAGAAGATATGATCGAGATTATCAAATATCTGATCAAGCTGTTGAATGCCCGTACAGATGTAGATGATATCGACCACTTGAGCAACCGTCGTGTACGTACTGTAGGCGAACAGTTGTACAATCAATTCGGTGTCGGGCTGGCCCGTATGGCCCGTACAATCCGTGAACGGATGAACGTTCGTGACAATGAGGTGTTTACTCCGGTAGATCTGATCAATTCCAAGATCCTGTCTTCTGTGATCAACTCTTTCTTCGGTACGAATGCGCTGTCACAGTTTATGGACCAGACGAACCCGCTGGCTGAGATTACACATAAACGTCGTATGTCGGCCTTAGGACCTGGCGGTCTTTCCCGTGACCGTGCCGGATTCGAGGTGCGTGACGTTCACTATACCCACTACGGACGACTTTGTCCGATCGAGACCCCGGAAGGTCCGAATATCGGTTTGATTTCTTCACTTTGTGTATATGCAAAAATCAACGATTTAGGATTTATCGAAACTCCTTACCGGAAGGTGGAGGCCGGAGTGGTGGATCTGTCACCGGAAGGGGTGAAATATTTATCGGCAGAGGAAGAAGAAGGACTGGTAATCGCTCAGGCGAATGCGAAGATCGACGACGAAGGTCACTTTGTGAACAAACGGGCTAAATCCCGTAAAGACGGAGACTTCCCGGTTGAAGAGATCGAGAATGTTAATCTGATGGACGTTGCACCTAATCAGATTGCTTCTATCGCCGCTTCTTTGATTCCGTTCCTGGAACATGACGATGCTAACCGTGCGTTGATGGGATCGAACATGATGCGTCAGGCAGTTCCTTTGTTGAGAAGTGAAGCTCCTATTGTAGGAACCGGTATCGAGCGTCAGCTGGTTAGGGATTCACGTACGCAGATTACGGCGGAAGGTGACGGTGTGATTGATTACGTAGATGCAACCACTATCCGTATTTTGTATGATCGTACGGAAGATGAAGAGTTTGTAAGTTTTGAATCGGCTCTGAAAGAATATAGAATTCCTAAATTCCGCAAGACTAACCAGAATATGACTATTGACCTTCGTCCGATCTGCAACAGAGGTGACAGGGTAACAAAAGGCCAGATATTGACGGAGGGTTATTCTACTGAGAACGGTGAATTGGCATTGGGTAAGAATTTGCTTGTTGCTTATATGCCGTGGAAAGGTTATAACTATGAGGATGCCATCGTATTGAACGAACGTGTGGTTCGTGAAGATTTGCTGACTTCTGTCCATGTAGAGGAATACTCGTTGGAAGTTCGTGAGACAAAACGTGGTATGGAGGAATTGACTTCTGATATTCCTAATGTGAGTGAAGAAGCAACTAAAGATCTTGACGAAAACGGTATTGTGCGTATTGGTGCACGTATTCAGCCGGGTGATATCATGATCGGAAAGATTACTCCGAAGGGAGAATCAGATCCTTCACCGGAAGAAAAATTGCTTCGTGCTATTTTCGGTGATAAAGCCGGTGACGTGAAAGATGCTTCTTTGAAAGCTTCTCCTTCATTGAAAGGTGTGGTGATCGATAAAAAACTCTTTTCTCGCGTAATCAAGAACCGTAGTTCCAAGTTGGCAGATAAGGCTTTACTTCCTAAAATCGATGACGAATTCGAAGGTAAAGTATCTGATCTGAAACGTATCTTGGTGAAGAAGTTGATGACGCTGACTGAAGGTAAAGTTTCTCAGGGGGTCAAAGACTATTTGGGTGCTGAAGTTATTGCCAAAGGTTCTAAGTTTAGTGCTTCCGATTTTGACTCACTTGATTTTACATCTATCCAGCTGAGTAATTGGACAAGTGACGAACACACTAATAGTATGATTCGTGACTTGGTGATGAATTATATTAAGAAGTATAAAGAACTGGATGCCGAACTGAAACGTAAGAAGTTTGCTATCACGATCGGTGATGAGCTTCCTGCCGGTATTATCCAGATGGCTAAAGTATATATTGCTAAGAAACGTAAGATCGGTGTAGGTGATAAGATGGCGGGTCGTCACGGTAACAAGGGTATTGTTTCACGTGTTGTACGCCAGGAGGACATGCCGTTCCTTGAAGATGGAACTCCGGTTGATATTGTTTTGAATCCGTTGGGTGTACCTTCACGTATGAATATCGGACAGATATTTGAAGCTGTTCTCGGACGTGCCGGAAAAACGCTGGGTGTGAAGTTTGCAACTCCTATCTTTGATGGTGCTACCATGGAAGATCTCGATGAGTGGACAGACAAGGCCGGTTTGCCTCGTTACTGTAAGACTTATCTTTGTGATGGTGGTACCGGTGAACAATTCGACCAGCCGGCAACTGTTGGTGTGACTTATATGTTGAAACTCGGTCACATGGTTGAAGATAAGATGCATGCTCGTTCTATCGGTCCGTACTCGCTCATTACTCAGCAACCTTTGGGTGGTAAAGCTCAGTTTGGTGGTCAGCGTTTCGGAGAAATGGAGGTTTGGGCACTCGAAGGTTTCGGTGCAGCGCATATTCTTCAGGAAATTTTGACGATTAAGTCAGATGATGTTGTAGGACGTTCCAAAGCCTATGAAGCGATTGTGAAGGGCGAACCTATGCCGCAACCCGGTATTCCGGAATCTCTGAACGTGTTGTTGCACGAGTTGAGAGGTTTAGGATTAAGCATCAACCTGGAATAATTATTTAGTTGAAAGTTGATAATTGATGCTGGAGTGATTCTGCTTTCAATTATCAATCTTCAACTTTCAACTTTCAACTTTTAATTTTCAACTATATTATAGTATGGCTTTTAGAAAAGAAAATAAGACGAAGAGCAATTTCTCGAAAATCTCTATCGGTTTGGCTTCTCCCGAAGAAATCCTTGAGAATTCGAGTGGTGAAGTTTTAAAGCCTGAAACCATTAACTATCGGACGTATAAGCCGGAACGCGACGGTTTGTTCTGCGAGCGTATCTTCGGTCCTATTAAGGATTATGAGTGCCATTGCGGTAAGTACAAACGTATCCGTTACAAAGGCATTGTGTGCGACCGTTGCGGTGTGGAAGTGACAGAAAAGAAAGTACGTCGTGAGCGTATGGGACACATCCAGCTGGTTGTGCCGGTGGCTCACATTTGGTATTTCCGTTCGCTTCCTAATAAAATCGGTTACTTGCTGGGTTTACCGACCAAGAAACTCGATGCTATTATTTACTACGAGCGTTATGTAGTAATCCAGCCGGGTATATTGGAAGGCGAAGTGGCACAGTATGATTTGCTTGAAGAAGGAGAATATCTGGATCTGTTGGAAAAGTTACCAAGCGATAATCAGTACCTTGAAGATTCAGACCCCAATAAGTTTGTTGCCAAGATGGGTGCAGAAGCCATTTATGACTTGCTGTCGCGCATTGATCTTGATTCATTGTCTTACGAACTGCGTAACCGTGCAGGCAGCGATGCTTCACAACAGCGCAAGAGCGAAGCTTTGAAGCGTTTGCAGGTAGTTGAGTCTTTCCGTGCATCACGCGGACGCAACAAGCCCGAATGGATGATTGTACGTATCGTACCGGTTATCCCGCCCGAACTTCGTCCGTTGGTTCCGTTGGATGGCGGGCGTTTCGCCACTTCCGACTTGAACGACCTTTACCGTCGCGTTATCATCCGTAACAACCGCTTGAAGAGATTGATTGAAATCAAGGCTCCTGAGGTGATTTTACGTAATGAGAAACGTATGTTGCAGGAAGCTGTCGATTCATTGTTCGATAACTCTCGTAAGTCAAGCGCAGTGAAGACTGATGCCAACCGTCCTTTGAAGTCACTTTCCGACAGTTTGAAAGGTAAGCAGGGACGTTTCCGTCAGAACTTGTTGGGTAAGCGTGTCGATTACTCTGCACGTTCCGTAATCGTTGTAGGTCCGGAACTGAAAATGGGTGAGTGCGGTATTCCTAAACTCATGGCGGCCGAGCTCTACAAGCCGTTCATTATCCGTAAGCTCATCGAGCGTGGTATTGTGAAGACGGTGAAGAGTGCCAAGAAGATTGTAGACCGTAAGGAACCTGTTATCTGGGACATTCTGGAACATGTAATGAAAGGACATCCGGTATTGTTGAACCGTGCTCCGACACTGCACCGTCTGGGTATCCAGGCGTTCCAGCCGAAGATGATTGAAGGCAAGGCAATCCAGTTGCACCCGTTGGCATGTACGGCATTCAACGCCGACTTCGACGGTGACCAGATGGCCGTTCACTTGCCTTTGAGCAACGAAGCTATTCTGGAAGCACAGATGCTGATGCTCCAGTCACATAATATCTTGAACCCTGCCAACGGTGCGCCTATTACAGTGCCCGCACAGGATATGGTACTCGGTTTGTACTATATCACCAAACTGCGTAAAGGAGCTAAAGGTGAAGGCCTCACTTTCTACGGTCCGGAAGAAGCGCTTATTGCCTACAACGAAGGTAAGTGCGACATTCACGCACCTATCAGCGTTATCGTTAAGGACATTGACGAAAACGGTAATGTGGTAGACAAGATGATGCACGACACATCGGTAGGTCGTGTTATTGTAAACGAAATTGTACCTGCCAAAGCGGGTTATATCAATACGATTATCTCTAAGAAGTCACTTCGTGACATCATCAGTCACGTAATCAAGGTTTGTGGTGTGGCAGAAGCAGCCGAATTCCTGGATGGAATCAAGAACCTCGGTTATCAGATGGCATTCAAAGGCGGTCTTTCGTTCAACTTGGGAGATATTATTATTCCTGAAGAGAAAGAAGCGCTGGTGCAGAAAGGTTACGAAGAAGTAGAGCAGGTAATCAACAACTATAATATGGGTTTCATCACCAACAACGAGCGTTACAACCAGGTAATTGATATCTGGACACATGTAAACTCCGAGTTATCAAACATTTTGATGAAAACTATTTCGAGCGACGATCAGGGATTCAATTCCGTATACATGATGTTGGATTCCGGAGCCCGTGGTTCTAAGGAGCAGATTCGTCAGCTTTCCGGTATGCGTGGTTTGATGGCGAAACCCCAGAAGGCAGGTGCTGAAGGCGGTCAGATTATCGAGAATCCGATTCTTTCTAACTTTAAGGAAGGTCTTTCCGTGTTGGAGTACTTTATCTCTACTCACGGTGCTCGTAAGGGTCTTGCCGATACCGCTTTGAAGACGGCCGACGCCGGATATTTGACCCGTCGTCTGGTTGACGTATCTCACGATGTGATTATCAACGAAGAAGACTGCGGTACGCTTCGCGGACTGGTTTGTACAGCTTTGAAGAATAACGATGAGACAATCGCTACATTGTACGAACGTATTCTGGGACGTGTATCCGTACATGATATCGTTCACCCCACAACCGGTGAATTGCTTGTTGCAGGTGGTGAAGAAATCACTGAAGCCATTGCACAGAAGATTGAAGACTCTCCGATTGAGAGCGTTGAAATCCGTTCTGTATTGACTTGTGAATCCAAGAAGGGTGTTTGTGCCAAGTGCTACGGCCGTAATCTGGCTACAAGCCGTATGGTTCAGAAAGGTGAGGCTGTCGGTGTAATCGCTGCGCAGTCTATCGGTGAGCCGGGTACACAGTTGACGTTGCGTACGTTCCATGCCGGTGGTACGGCAGCCAATATCGCTGCCAATGCAAGTATTGTTGCCAAGAATCCTTCCCGTCTGGAATTTGAAGAACTCCGTACAGTAGATATTATTGACGAAGCAGGCGAACCGGCTAAGGTGGTAGTAGGCCGTCTGGCAGAAGTACGTTTCGTAGATGTCAATACAGGTATCATACTTTCTACGCATAACGTGCCTTATGGTTCTACACTCTATGCAGCGGATGGTGAAGTAGTAGAGAAAGGCAAACTTATAGCCCGTTGGGACCCGTTCAACGCAGTTATCATTACCGAAGCTACCGGTAAGATTGAGTTTGAAGGCGTTATTGAAAACGTTACCTATAAGGTAGAGTCCGATGAATCTACCGGTTTGCGCGAAATCATCATCATTGAGTCTAAGGACAAGACGAAAGTGCCTACAGCGCACATCATGACTGAAGATGGCGAACTTATCCGTACCTATAACCTTCCTGTGGGTGGTCACGTAGTAGTGGAAAACGGACAGAAGGTAAAAGCTGGTGAAGTAATCGTGAAGATTCCGCGTGCCGTTGGTAAGGCGGGTGATATCACGGGTGGTCTTCCCCGTGTTACCGAATTGTTCGAGGCACGTAACCCGTCCAATCCTGCTGTGGTTTCCGAAATTGACGGTGAGGTCACAATGGGTAAGGTGAAACGTGGTAACCGCGAAATTATCGTTACCTCTAAGACCGGAGAAGTTAAGAAATATCTCGTACCGCTGTCCAAACAGATACTGGTACAGGAGAACGACTACGTGCGTGCCGGTACTCCGTTGTCCGACGGTGCCATTACCCCTGCCGATATCCTTGCCATTAAAGGTCCTACGGCAGTACAGGAATATATCGTAAACGAAGTACAGGACGTTTATCGTCTGCAAGGTGTGAAGATTAACGATAAGCACTTTGAAATTATCGTTCGTCAGATGATGCGTAAGGTTGAAATCGATGAACCGGGCGATACCCGCTTCTTGGAACAACAGGTAGTGGATAAGCTCGAATTCATGGAAGAGAACGACCGTATCTGGGGCAAGAAAGTTGTAGTAGATGCCGGAGATTCTCAGAACCTGCAACCGGGACAGATTGTTACTGCCCGCAAGTTGCGTGATGAAAACTCCATGCTGAAGCGCCGTGACTTGAAACCCGTTTCAGTACGTGATGCTGTGCCTGCTACCTCTACACAGATTCTTCAAGGTATTACCCGTGCGGCTTTGCAGACTTCAAGCTTTATGTCTGCCGCTTCTTTCCAGGAAACGACGAAGGTGCTCAACGAAGCTGCTATCAACGGAAAGGTAGACCGTCTGGAAGGTATGAAAGAAAATGTTATCTGCGGTCACTTGATTCCTGCCGGTACAGGTCAGCGCGAATTCGAGAAGATTATTGTCGGTTCGAAAGAAGAGTACGATCGTATGCTTGCCAACAAGAAAACGGTGCTCGATTATGCAGTTGATGATAAGGTAGAAGAGTAATTACTACGTTAATACAATCAGTAATTTTTATAGTGAAAGAAGAGGATCTCCCGGGATTCTCTTCTTTTTTTATATTTGTTGCAAACCGGCTCTCTTTTCGGTCTGATGTAAGAAGAGTGTAATGTAATAGTAAAATAAAGATTTGCATGCCCCCTTCACAACCTTTTATTCATGGATGTTTGAGGGTGAAGGGGAGGAGGGGGAAGCATGCTATTGCCTCAAATAAAACAGACCATCGGTTTGGGGTAAACGCATGGTCTGTTCAGGTAAATCAGACGATGTGTTCTATCCGAACAGACCATGCAATTTCAGGACATATCAAGTGCCTTTTTTGTTCAGGTCGTACTGTTACTTTTATCTTGGAGTATTTTGTGTGTCGGAATGAAAGAAGTATATTTGTCATTCAATTATAATGATATACGATAATATGGAAAATCAGGAAAATAATAACGGACAGTTACAGATAGAGCTGAAAGAAGAAGTGGCCCAAGGCACGTATGCCAATCTTGCCATTATCACTCATTCCAGTTCGGAGTTTATCATGGATTTTATTCGGGTAATGCCGGGAATGCCCAAAGCCGGGGTTCAATCGCGCATTGTATTGGCACCCGAACACGCCAAGCGTCTGCTGCGTGCGCTTGAAGAAAATGTTGGTAAATATGAACGTGCTTTCGGCCCTATCCGCATGCCGGATGAGCAACCTATTCCGCCATTGCCTAATATTAAGGGTGAAGCATAAAATCAAAAAAAAACTTGTAGTGCATTGATTATTCAAAACTTATTAGTATCTTTGCAGCCCAAAAGTGTATAGTTTTGAATTAATATAAACATAATATATAACTAAAAACAATTAAAATGCCTACAATTCAGCAATTAGTAAGAAAAGGACGCGAGGTTTTGGTAGAGAAAAGTAAGTCTCCAGCCTTGGATTCTTGTCCTCAAAGACGTGGCGTTTGCGTGAGAGTGTATACAACCACTCCGAAGAAACCGAATTCAGCTATGCGTAAAGTAGCTCGTGTACGTTTGACTAACGGTAAAGAGGTGAACTCTTACATTCCGGGAGAAGGTCACAACTTGCAGGAACACTCAATCGTATTGGTTCGCGGCGGTCGTGTAAAAGACCTTCCGGGTGTACGTTATCACATCGTTCGTGGTACTTTGGATACCGCAGGTGTTGCTAACCGTACTCAAAGACGTTCTAAATACGGTGCTAAACGTCCGAAACCGGGACAGGCTGCTCCCGCTAAGAAGAAATAATTAGGCGGCCAAACTGATAAACAGTAAAATTAAAAGTAATAACTTACGTTTTAGTTTGTTGGAAATGCTAAAGGTTGAGTAAACACTCCGGAGGGAGAGTTGAAGAAGACAGAAGTAAACAACCAAGAACGAAAAACATTATTCTTTCAGACAAATGAGAAAAGCAAAACCTAAAAAACGTATCATCCTTCCGGATCCCGTTTTTAATGATGTGAAAGTTTCCAAGTTCGTTAACCACCTGATGTACGACGGAAAGAAGAATACTTCTTATGAAATCTTCTACGCCGCTTTGGAAACAGTGAAGAACAAAATGCAGAATGAAGAGAAATCAGCTCTTGAAATCTGGAAAAAAGCTTTGGACAACGTAACTCCTCAAGTGGAAGTGAAGTCTCGCCGTGTAGGTGGTGCTACTTTCCAAGTTCCTACTGAAATTCGTCCTGACCGCAAGGAGTCAATTTCTATGAAGAATTTGATTATCTTTGCCCGCAAGCGTGGCGGTAAATCAATGGCTGACAAACTGGCTGCTGAAATCATGGATGCTTTCAATGAACAAGGCGGTGCTTTCAAACGTAAAGAAGATATGCACAGAATGGCCGAGGCTAACCGTGCGTTTGCTCATTTCAGATTCTAATACTATAAGAGATAACCAATCAAAGATTAAAAACTTAAAGTAAAAGGAATTAGAAAATGGCAAAGAATGATTTACATTTGACACGTAATATCGGTATCATGGCCCACATCGATGCCGGAAAGACAACAACCTCTGAACGTATTTTGTTTTATACGGGTTTGACTCACAAAATCGGTGAGGTGCACGATGGTGCCGCTACAATGGACTGGATGGAGCAAGAACAGGAACGTGGTATCACTATTACTTCCGCTGCTACTACCACTCGTTGGAAATATGCCGGTAATACTTATAAAATCAACTTGATTGATACTCCGGGACACGTTGACTTTACCGCTGAGGTAGAGCGTTCTTTGCGTATTCTTGACGGCGCTGTTGCTGCTTATTGTGCAGTTGGTGGCGTTGAACCGCAATCTGAAACTGTTTGGCGTCAGGCTGATAAATATAACGTACCGCGTATCGCATACGTTAATAAAATGGACCGTTCGGGTGCCGACTTCTTTGAGGTTGTTCGTCAGATGAAGGACGTTTTGGGTGCTAATCCTTGTCCTATCGTTGTGCCTATCGGTGCTGAGGAATCTTTCAAAGGTTTGGTAGACCTTATCAAGATGAAAGCTATCTACTGGCATGACGAAACTATGGGTGCCGACTATACAGTAGAGGAAATCCCTGCTAATTTGGTAGACGAAGCTAACGAATGGAGAGATAAGATGCTCGAAAAAGTAGCTGAGTTCGACGATGCTTTGATGGAGAAATATTTCGATGATCCTTCTACTATTACAGAAGAAGAAATATTGAGAGCTCTTCGCAACGCTACAGTACAGATGGCTGTTGTTCCTATGTTGTGTGGTTCTTCATTCAAGAATAAGGGTGTACAGACTTTGCTTGACTATGTTTGTGCATTCTTGCCTTCTCCGCTGGATACAGAGAATGTGGTTGGTACAAACCCTGAAACCGGTGCTGAAGAAGACCGTAAGCCGAGCGAGGATGAAAAGACTTCTGCTTTGGCGTTCAAGATTGCAACCGACCCGTATGTAGGCCGTCTGACTTTCTTCCGTGTTTATTCAGGTAAGATTGAAGCCGGTTCTTATATTTATAACTCTCGCTCTGGTAAGAAAGAACGTGTTTCACGTCTGTTCCAGATGCACTCAAATAAACAGAATCCTGTTGAGGTGATTGGCGCCGGTGATATTGGTGCCGGTGTAGGCTTCAAGGATATCCATACCGGTGATACGCTGTGTGACGAAACCGCACCGATCGTATTGGAATCTATGGACTTCCCCGAACCGGTAATCGGTATCGCAGTTGAGCCTAAGACTCAGAAGGATATGGATAAACTGTCTAACGGTTTGGCTAAATTGGCTGAAGAAGACCCGACGTTTACGGTTAAGACTGACGAACAGACAGGTCAGACAGTTATTTCCGGTATGGGTGAGCTTCACTTGGATATTATCATCGACCGTCTGAAGCGTGAATTCAAGGTTGAGTGTAACCAGGGTAAACCTCAGGTTAACTATAAGGAGGCTATCACGAAGACTGTTAACTTGCGTGAAGTTTATAAGAAACAGTCTGGTGGTCGTGGTAAGTTTGCCGATATCATCGTGAACATCGGTCCGGTTGATGAGGACTTTACTCAGGGCGGCTTGCAGTTTGTTGACGAAGTGAAGGGTGGTAATATTCCTAAGGAATTTATCCCGTCTGTACAGAAGGGTTTCACAACTGCAATGAAGAACGGTGTATTGGCCGGTTATCCGTTGGATTCACTGAAGGTGACTTTGATCGACGGTTCTTTCCACCCGGTTGACTCTGACCAGTTGTCATTTGAAATCTGTGCTATCCAGGCATACAAGAACGCTTGCGCTAAGGCAGGTCCGGTATTGATGGAGCCTATCATGAAGCTGGAAGTTGTTACTCCGGAAGAAAACATGGGTGACGTTATCGGTGACTTGAACAAGCGTCGCGGTCAGGTAGAAGGTATGGAATCAAGCCGTTCTGGTGCTCGTATCGTGAAGGCAATGGTTCCGCTGGCAGAAATGTTCGGTTACGTAACTGCGTTGCGTACTATCACTTCTGGTCGTGCAACTTCTTCAATGGTATATTCTCACCACGCCCAGGTTTCCAACTCTATTGCCAAGGCAGTATTGGAAGAAGTAAAAGGTCGTACAGACTTAATCTAAAATAATAACTAAAGTCCGTAGGTTAGCGAATGACTCTTAACCTACGGGACTTTATCTTATATAATAACACTATTAATAACTAAGACAGTAATGAGTCAAAAAATTAGAATCAAACTGAAATCTTACGACCACAACTTGGTTGACAAGTCAGCTGAGAAGATTGTAAGAAC
>ERZ780190.2715-NODE-2715-length-12786-cov-9.884298_pt1 | contig 12786 bp, 11 predicted proteins | sample MGYA00510980_ERZ780190 | MGnify/ENA primary metagenome ERZ780190 (study PRJEB29588, sample SAMEA1972188) | human gut metagenome | biome: human gut; feature: human-associated habitat; material: faeces | place: Denmark | collected 2008/2010 ... | reverse complement strand
CGGCCAGCCTCGGCAGCCAGGCTGCCGCCGGGGGCCAGCACCAGCACGGTCTTGCCCGCAAAGGCCCTCTGCAGGGCGGCCAGTGCGCCTGCATCGTCGATGCGGCGGTTCTTGTACTCGGTGTAGAGCGTGTCGGCGTAGGCGGCATCAAACACAGTCTTTTTGTTCGGCGCGATGGCCGCCAGAATATGGTTGATATCGCGGTTCGTCAGATCGCCCTTGCCAAGGTAATGCTCGGCATAGTTGCGGTGCAGATTGAACCTGGCCGACAGAAAGTACGCCGGAGTGTAGCCCCACGCGCAGTTGCCCTTGATGGGCGCAATGTGGTCCTGAATGGCATCCATGAGGTCGTCAATGTTGTAGTGGCCGCCGAAGTACTCGTTCATATAGTCGGCGATCAGCTCAATGGGCAGGTTGCCGGGAATGCGCCCCATGCCCATCAGGCTGCCGTCCACAGTGGTATCGCGGCCCAGGTGCTTGTCCAGAAATTCCTGCGCCAGGCAGAAAGAGAGCGCCATGTTCTCATGCAGGTGCAGCCCCACGCGGATATCCGGGGCCAGGTTGTGGTCCACCAGACTGACGATGCGCTCTAAGTCACGCCGCCGCATGCTGCCGAAGGTATCCACAATGGAGAACTGGTACGGGTGAATCTCGTTTACCTGGTCTAAAATCCACAGCAAGTCTTTGTCGGCATAGCCCATAATGTTGATGGGGTTGATGGACAGCTTGTACCCGCGGGCCTTGACTTCGCGGGCAAAATCCATGCCTTCGCGGATATCGTAATCGTGGGCGGTAATGCGCAGCATCTCAATGCCGTGCCCCTCATAAGGGGACAGCTTGGCAATATCGTAATTGGAGCGCATGGCCATGCCGCTGTACATGGTGCTGCCGGTGTGGGCAGGCAGCAGTCTGTTCAGCTCTTCAATGGTGTTGCAGACGGTCACATCGGGGTTGTAGCCATCCACATTGCGCAGAAAGCCCACTTCCACAATGTCAGTCCCGGCACGGGTCAGCGAGGCGATAATATCTTTGGCTGCAGCGAAGCCCCAGTTCCAGCTGTTCACATAGCCGCCGTCACGCAGGGTGCAGTCCAACAGTTTAATATCGGGCATTTATTCTTTTCCTTTCAGGATTTCGCTCACAAGGGCAAGGTCCTTGGGGGTGTCAACGCTCACAGTCTTGTATGGGCTGACGATGGCATGTACCTTGTGGCCGTTTTCCACAAAGCGCATCATATCGTTCTCTTCGGCTTTTTCCAGAATGGACTTCGGTGTTTCGTGGTAGAACGCCAGCGCCCGGCGGGAGTACAGCTGGATGCCGGTCACCTTCTCGTATTCAAAATCCAGCGTGCCTTTGGGGTAGGGAATGGGGCTGCGGGAGATCATCAAAATTTCCCGTGCGGCGTTGGTCACGACCTTCTGGTTGGAAAAATCGATCACATCCGCGGGGTGCTCCATCCGGTTGGTCAGCACGGCAACATAATACGGGTCCTCCGGCAGGGTATCCGGCAGAATCAAATCAAACGCTTTTACGTTGATCAGCGGCTCGTCACCCATGATCTGCAGATACAGGTCGGCTTCTACCTTGGTGGAAACCTCCCAGATGCGCCCGGTGGGGGTGTCATGGTCGGGGCTGGTCATGCAGTATTCCATGCCGTAGGTGCGGCAGGCTTCGGCAATGCGCTCATCATCGGTGGCGATAAACACATCATCGAGCTTTTTGCACTTTTTGGCTTCCTGGTACACCCACCAGATCATGGGCTTGCCCAAAATATCCGCCAGCGGCTTGCCCGGCATCCGCGTGCTGGCATAACGGGCGGGAATAACGCCGATAAGTTTCATATAGTAACCTTCTTTATATCAAAATTCAGTGTAAAACAGGTCATTCAACCATTTCTGGGGATTTTGTTGAATATAAAGCCAGATTTCCTCATAGTCAAAGTGGTTGCGAATAATATGGTCGTGGTAGGATTTTTGCCATACGGGGAACCCTGCTGCGCGAGACACCCCGGACTTATATTGCCCAATTATGGTTGGCAGTGTAGGGAACGGTCTCGACCGTTCCGAAAGCTCGTTACAGCCGATTGCTAAAATGCAGTGGATGTGGTTTGGCATAATGACATAAGCATCCAGCGCAGTGGAAGTGAAATGCACAGGAACTTCCAACAGCATTTTCTCGGCAGTCTTTCCAAGTGAGGATAATTCCATGGCGGCGGAACGGTCAAGACCGTTCCCTACAATCTGCCCAAACAGACGGGCGCGATTTTTGGTGCAGATGGTCACAAAGTAATACTTCGCGGAAGAATAATCGAAACTTTGCAGCCGCAGATTTTTACGTTGTTTCAGCTCCATGGAATCACCTGAACAGGTATTTTCAAGGGGAGGCATTACCCCTGCACCAACTTTTCTGCCTCTTCCAGCCCCACAAACACCTTTTCTTCCGCGGCGGTAAAGCCGCGCAGGACCCAGCTTTGCACGGTGACGGCGCGCTGGAATTTGAAGGGCAGGCAGAAATTGAGAACCTCGCTTGGCATGGTGCGGGGCAGGATAACAGCAGTAGGGAACAGCTTGGAATAATCCGTGGTATCCCGCGGGTGGGTTTTGATAAACAGCGGTTCTGTGCAGTATTTCTTGGCAACAGCCGCAAACATGGCGTCCTGGGTGGGCTGATCCATCAGGCCGTCCAGCACAAAGCTGCGGGGCAAAAGCAGGCAGGCACCCTGCACATGCTCCGGCAGGGGAACGGCCAAAAACACCCGGCGGATGATGGCTTTTTCTTCCTCCGTCAGGCTTTCCAGCAGCTGCGCTTTGGATACCGTTACCAGCTTGTCTACGCCAAAAATGCTGCACCGCGCGGCGTCTTCGCTTTCCACCGTGCGGCAGCAGGGGCTGTCGCCCCAGTAGCGGTAGGGGCCGCGGGGGTTGGCGCGCTGCTCGTCCAGCAGGTGCTGGTCAGGGTCCAACGTGCCGCCAAAGGTATCTTCGCACAGGGTATAAACCCGGCGCTCCCGCTGCAGGTAGCGCCCTAAAGCGCTCCAGTCATTGCTGATGTACACATGCCCCTTGGGCAGCGTAAAATACGGCTTGCGGAACGGGTGGCGCAGGCGGTAAAAGTCGCTTTCGCTGTTCTGTGCGTCCAGCTTTTCCTCGTCCACGATCAAAACAGCGTCCCACAGATCCGGCGCGGCGTCCAGCAATTTAGCGCGCAGGGTTTCGGCTTCCGGCACACAGGTGCTCAGCACAAGGGTGGACTTGCCGGGGCGGCTGCGCAGCGCGCGCACCAGCGCGATTAACACATGATACAGCGTGTGGCAGATGAAAATATCACCCATCGTATCCATTCTCCAACACTTTGACCGGCGGGAAGTGGATGCGGCCCCAGCCTGGTGCCCATTCCGGCATGGTCAAATCGCCGGAGGTTACCTCAAACGCAAACTCGGTCACTGGCTTGTCCAGGCAGACAGCCTGGGCCAGCACGCCGTCAAACACATCCACATAGAAGAAATACTGGCCTTCGCCCAGCAGGCTGGGGTCAAACTCAAACTCGGTGGTATACAGCTTGCCGGGCACGGCGGCGCCCAGGTTGACCGGGTGGGTAATGCCCACGGGGGTCGAATCCCGGAAATGCAGGTTCAGCTTTAAGTGTACCCCGGCAAACGGCTCCGAAACACGCCAGGTAATGCGCACCCGAATTTTTTCGGTGTCCGCAAACACACTGGATTCCTTGCCCACAAAGTCCAGCGTTTCCAGCCGCATCCGCTTGCCTGCGCTGGCGTTCATGCGGGAAACATCCAGCAGGTCATAGTGGACCACGTTCACATCGGTGGTTTCCATATACACGGCAATGGCCTGTTCTACATCGCCGTCAAAGATCACGCGGCCCTGGTCCAGCACCACGCAGCGGGTGCACAGTTGGCGGATGGTGCTCATGTTGTGGCTGACGTACAGGACGGTGCGGCCCTCCTGCCCGGCAACATCGCTCATTTTGCCCAGGCATTTCTGCTGGAACTTCATATCGCCCACGGCCAGCACTTCGTCCATTACCATGATCTCGCTGTCCAGGTGGGCGGCAACGGCAAACGCCAGCTTGACGAACATGCCGCTGGAATACCGCTTGACGGGGGTATCAATAAAATCTCCGCACTCCGAAAATTCAATGATCTGGTCGATCTTGGAATCGACCTCGGCGCGGGTCATGCCCAGAATAGCGCCGTTCATGTAGATGTTCTCGCGGCCGGTCATCTCGTTGTTAAAGCCGGTGCCCACTTCCAGCATGGAAGCCACCCGCCCGCGCAGCCGGATCTCGCCCTCGGTAGGGGCGGTAATGCGGGACAAAATTTTGAGCAGGGTGGATTTGCCTGCGCCGTTGCGGCCGATAATGCCCAGCGCTTCGCCTTTGTACACGGTCAGGTCCACGCCGTTCAGCGCCATAAAGGTTTTGCCAAACAGGCGGGCGTCCGTGCCGATCACAGTGTTGGGGTCCTCTTTGCCGCGCACACGGGCCCACCAGCTTTGCAGATCATGCGTCAAAGTGCCGCCGCCGATCTGGCCCAGTTTGTATTGCTTTTTCAAGCCCGATACCTGAATGACGGGTACGCGCTGGTTTTGTGCATGTGTCTGGTTTTCCATCTGCGCCCCTCCTTACACGGTATCCATAAAGGTTTTTTCAATGCGGCTGAACAGCACCACGCCCAGCACAAGGGCGGCTGCGGTAACAATCAGGCTGTAGATCAGGCTGCCCACTTCCACGGTGCCGGTGCCAAGGGTGCCCATGCGGAACACCTCGATCGGTGCAGTCATCGGGTTCAAGCGCATCAGCATCTGCAGCCGGGGGGATTCCTCCAAGCTGGAAAGGGGATAGACCACAGGGGAAATGTACATCCACAGCTGCACGCCAAAGCTCACAGCAATGGCAAGGTCACGGTACTTGGTGGTCAGGGCGGAAACGATAATGCCCACGCCCAGGCCCAGCAGCATGACTTCCAGCACCACCAGCGGTACGGCAAACGCCCAGGCCGTCAGGTGTACACCGGACCCGGTCACGGCAAAGTAGACCCAGAACAGAATGTACATGACAAACTGGATAAAGAAGTTGATCAGGCTGGTCAATACCTGGCTGATGGGGGTGGTAAGCCGTGGGAAATACACCTTGCCGAACACCTGGCTGTTGGCCACAAAGGTGTTGGCCGTGCCGTTGATGCAGGAGGCAAAAAAGGTCCACACCGTATTGCCTGCCATGTAGAACAAAAAGCTCGGCGTACCGTCCGTAGAAAGCCCGGCAATGCCGCCGAACACCACGTTGAACAGCACCGTGGTGATAAGCGGGTTCAGGATGATCCACAGCGGCCCCAGGATGGTCTGCTTGTACATGACGGTAAAGTTGCGCTTGACGAACATGACAATCAGGTCACGGTAGCGCCACAGCTCTTCCAGGTCCACATCAAACCAGCCGGTGCGCGGCCGAATGATGGTGGTCCATTGCGTGTTATCCCCGGCAGGGGTCTGGTTGCGTTGCTCTGCCATAAAAAGCCCTTTCAAAAATAGATATTTCAGGGGAATCCCCGATACATACTTATAGACAATTCATTGTACCATAATCCGCGGTAAAAAACAATGTTTGCACTGTGCAGAAAGCGCTGCCAAAACAAAAGCCGCCCTGCAGGCCCGGAACAGGGGATGCAGAACGGTTCAAAAAGTTTATTTTGCGGTCAGCCTGCGCCAGCCGGTGCGCAGCAATGTCCAGCAGCCAAGCAGCAGCAGGGAAAGCAGGATGTCCCACCCGATGCGGCAGGGCAGCGTGAACAGAAGGCGGTCTTTTTGCCAGATGGCACTGGTAAACACATCCATATGGTGCACAAAGAACAGCCACAGGCTGTGCCGCCCCAAAAAGCTGAGCGCCGGCCGCAAAGCGTTATTGGCGTTCAGTTCACGGCACAGATGGCAGAAGATCCAAATGCCGCATACACTGATGGAAGCGCACAAAATGTAGTTGGAGTATGTGCGGGAAGCAAGTTCAATATAAATGCCCTGCTGGCAGCACCATGTCCAGGGGATCAGCATGGCAAGGAAAAGCGGGACCCGGTAACGGTCCAACAGTGCCTGATGCTGGCGGAACAGCTGCCCCAATGTGAGGTACATGACAACGACCATTGCAACATCCAGACATTGGGGAAGATACTGTACCTGCCCGATGTATGCCCCGAACAGCATGACAATGAAACTGACGGCAAAATCCCCTTTGGGGAACAAAAGCCCCAGCAGCTCCCAGATTAGCTTGCCCCAGAACAGTGCAAACAAAAACCATGGCATGCCGCAGCTGGGAATGCCGTCGGCAGGGTTACCGCTGGCCCAGAACAGGGTGATGGCATTGTAGCGGGCAATATCCCACAGGTTGGTCAGGCTTCTGTCATCAGAAAGGAAAAAGTTCAGCAAAACGTTGAACACCTGCACCACACCCAGCACGGGAACGATCAGTGCAACAAAGTCCTTCCTGACCCGGCGGGCAAAACCCTGCCAGGTATCCGGGCGGCGGGCCGTATAGCCGGTCAGAAAGAAAAAGGCCGGCATGTGGAACGAAAAAATGAAATTGCGCATCAGGTTGCCGTAGGGCAGGGTGTGCCCCACAATCACCAGAATCATGCACAGACCTTTGGCGGTATCAATCCAGTCAATGCGCTGGCGCACGGCAGGGTGCGGAGCGGCGGATTGTTGAACAGCAGTCATACGGCGGTCTCCTTCGGTCTGGACATCACTGCTGCTTGGGCGGGTTCTTTTTCTGTTTGTCATTGCAGTGTTCCTGGCAGCTGGCGCAGTTGCCGGTGCAGCCGCCGTGCCAGCCCTTTTCGCTGTTGGCAATAAAACCGATGGCAACGCCGAGCAGAACAAAAATAATAACCAGAACAAGGATACTTTGAAGTGACATGGAAAAAACCTCCCTATGGGTTAAGCGAAAACAAAGTGACAGGTGAATACGCTGCCCTTATGCCAACCCCAGCAAAACCCCTACGCAGTGCACGGCAAACGCCACAACCCAGGCAATGCCGCACTGCATCAGTACCACACCCAGTGCAGCCCGGCCACCGCCCAGTTCCCGCTTGACAGCGGCAATGGCTGCAACACAGGGGGTATACAACAGCGTAAAGATCAGGAAAACCAGCGCAGTAAACGGGGTGAACAGCATGTTCAGCGCGCCGGTATCGCCGCCCAGCAGGACGGTCAGGGTGGAAACAACGCTTTCCTTGGCGGTAAAGCCGGTGATCAACGCAGTGGAAATGCGCCAGTCGCCAAAGCCAAGGGGCTTGAAGATGGGGGTGATCAGGCTGCCAACCAAAGCCAGAAGGCTGGAATCCGGGGTGGCAGCAACATTCAGGCGGGTGTCGAACGTCTGCAGGAACCAGATCACGACGGTTGCAACAAAGATAATTGTAAAGGCACGCTGAATAAAATCACGGGCCTTTTCCCAAATCAGCTGGCCGACGCTTTTGGGCGAAGGCAGGCGGTAGTTGGGCAGCTCCATCACAAAGGGTACCGGTTCACCGCGGAAACAGGTCTGCTTGAGGATCAGCGAATACAGTATACCACACAAAATGCCGAAAAGATAGAGGAAAATCATGACCGGTGCACGCCATACCCGCGGGAAAAACGCGGCGGTGAACAGCGCATAAATGGGCAGCTTGGCGGAACAGCTCATGAACGGGGTCAGCAAAATCGTCATGCGGCGGTCACGCTCACTGGAAAGGGTGCGGGTTGCCATAATGGCGGGAACCGAGCAGCCGAAGCCCACCAGCATGGGCACAAAGCTGCGGCCCGAAAGCCCAATGCGGCGCAGCAGTTTGTCCATAACAAAGGCCACGCGGGCCATATAACCGGTATCTTCCAGGATGGACAAAAAGAAGAACAGGATAACGATCGTGGGCAAAAAGCTCAGCACGCTGCCCACACCGGCAAAAATGCCGTCGATCACAAGGCTGTGCACCACCGGGTTGATCTGATACGCCGTCAGGGCGCGGTCCACAACGCCGGTAAACCAGTCGATGCCAAGGGTCATCCAGTCCGAAAGGGTGGAGCCCACTACGCCAAAGGTCAGCCAGAAAACAAGTGCCATAATGCCCGCAAAACAGGGCAAGGCAGTGTATTTGCCGGTCAGGATCTTATCAATGGCAATGCTGCGCTTATGCTCCAGGCTTTCGCCCGGCTTCACCACCGTGGCGGAGCATAGCTTTTCAATAAAGGTAAAGCGCATGTCCGCAAGGGCGGCTTCGCGGTCCAGCCCGGTCACGGTTTCCATTTCAGCAATGGCGTGGCCCAGTATATCTGTTTCGTTGGGGTTCAGCTGCAGGGCTTTTTCAATCAGGGTGTCTCCCTCCACCAGCTTGGTGGCGGCAAAGCGCAGCGGCAGCCCGGCGGCAGCGGCATGGTCCTCAATCAAATGTGCGACAGAATGGATGCAGCGATGCACCGCGCCCCTGGGGTCTGCTGGGTCACTGCCTGCCGTGCAGAAGTCGATGCGGCCCGGCAGCTCCCGGTAGCGCGCCACATGGATGGCATGTTCGATCAGCTCGTCAATGCCCTCATTTTTGGCGGCAGAAATGGGAACAACCGGAATGCCCAGCATTTCTTCCAGCTGGTTTACCATGATGGTGCCGCCGTTGGCGCGCACTTCGTCCATCATGTTCAGCGCCAGCACCATGGGGGTATCCAGCTCCATCAGCTGCATGGTCAGGTACAGGTTGCGCTCAATGTTGGAAGCATCCACAATGTTGATAATGCCGGACGGGTGCTCGCTCAGGATAAAATCCCGCGTGACAATCTCCTCGTTGGAGTAAGGGGACAGGGAATAAATGCCCGGCAGGTCCGTTACGGTGGCTTCCTTGTGGTTGCGGATCACGCCGTCCTTGCGGTCCACCGTAACGCCGGGAAAGTTGCCCACATGCTGGTTGGAGCCGGTCAGCTGGTTGAACAGCGTGGTTTTGCCGCAGTTCTGATTGCCGGCCAGGGCAAAGGTCAGCGGTGCACCGGCGGCAATGGGGGCGCCGGCTTTGCGCTCGTGGTAGCTGGCGGCTTTGTCCAGCTCGCCAACGCCGGGGTGGGCTACCACCTTGTGGCGCTCTTCGCTGGGGGCGGCGCGATCCGTTGCGTGCACGCTGTCAATTTCAATTTTCTGCGCATCAGCCAGGCGCAGGGTCAGCTCATAACCACGCAGCTCCACTTCAATGGGGTCCCCCATGGGGGCCGTTTTGCGCAGCGTTACCTCGGTGCCGGGGGTCAGCCCCATATCCAGCAGGTGGTGGCGCAGCTCGCCCTCACCGCCTACCACGCGGATGATTGCATCCTGCCCAATGTGCAGGTCACCTAATGTCAGCATATTGATTCCTCTTTTTTGTACGGCAAGGTAATGCAAGCCGGTTTATTTCGACTGAAAGGCATGAATTTCGCTCATGAACGCGTAAAGTTTACCACGTTTAACTTGCGGCGTCAATATATCAGGAAAAACTGTGAAATGCAGGCTTGAAAAATGCACAATTTCTGGTGGGGCGGGCAGCCATCTTGCCGCAAAATGCTGAATTCGATATTTATACATTGACTTTGAATATTTATGTATTATACTAGAATTTATCCTGATGCAGCTCCGGAAAGAGGGAAAGTTCCGCCGCTGCGCTAGGGTGTATCTGAAAAGTCGAAAGTATCGTCTATTTCTACAAACGCAGCCGGATTTTGCGTTAAAAAGCCTTGGGCAATACCGCATAATTCTAAGTGCCGATACGGCGAGCGAGGTGCGGCAGCTGCTAAGCCAAAAGCGCAGATAATACTGGATGCTGCAAAGGTGAGCGCCGCCAGTGGCGGAAACAGCGAACCGAAGCAGGGGCAGCGGTCGCAGAGTGCGAGGGGCTTTTGCCCCCGAAGCACGATGCGGGTACCGCAACCCGACATTATCGAGCATTTTGGCAACGCAGATGCCGTGCCGCAGCCGCCGAAGCGGTGCTTAAGCCGTCAGGCGGGAATTGTGCGGTGTTGCCCTTGGAATCCACAAAGGATTCCTGCGGCTCCTTGCCTTACATCCTGCTTGTGTTTGCGAAATGTCCGTCATTTTCCTTGTTTTCAGATACGCCTTGAAAATCAGAGAACCATGAACAAAGAAGGTATATTGTAATGAAAAAAGCATTGTCTTTGATGACTGCCGCTGCCTTGGTCCTGAGCCTGGCTGCCTGCGGTTCCACCGCTTCTTCTGCTGCATCTTCCGAAGCCGCTTCCCCCGAGGCCGCTTCCAGCGATGCTGCATCTTCCGAGGCTGCTTCCTCTGAAGCAGCCAGCGAGACTGAAACTGCTGAGCTGTCCACCGTTGAGCCGGGCAAGCTGATCATGTCCACCAACGCAGCCTTCCCCCCGTACGAGATGACCACCGATTCCGGCGAATTTGAGGGCATCGACATTGAGACCGCACAGGCTATTGCTGACAAGCTGGGCCTGGAGCTGCAGATCGATGATATGGACTTTGACGCTGCCCTGCTGGCTGTACAGCAGGGCAAGGCCGATATGGTTATGGCTGGCGTTACCGTTACCGACGAGCGCCAGAACGTGATGGACTTCACCGATTCTTACGCAACCGGCATCCAGTCCATCATCGTCAAGGAAGATTCCGATATTGCCAGCGTGGATGACCTGGCTGGCAAGAAAATCGGCACCCAGCGCGGTACCACCGGCTACCTGTACTGCTCTGACGACTTTGGCGATGAGAACGTTGTTGCTTACGACAACGGCCTGACTGCCGTGCAGATGCTGAACAACGGCCAGGTTGACTGCGTTGTTATTGATAACGCTCCCGCTAAGGAATTTATTGCTGCCAACCCCGGCCTGAAGCTGCTGGACACCGCTTACGTGGAAGAAAGCTACGCAATCGGCGTTGGTAAGGGCAACACCGAACTGAAGGATGCCATCAACACCGCTCTGGAAGAGCTGAAGGCCGACGGCACCCTGCAGGCTATCGTGGACAAGTACATCACTGCTGAATAAAGCAGCTTTTTCACAAGTGCCACAGGGAGGTGGCCCACAGGGGCGCCTCCCTTTTGTTGGTAAGACCGTAAAATAAACGCCCGGTGCCCTGGTGCCGGAACACAGGAAAGGTGTGGAATGCGGATGGCCGCACAATACGAAATGCTGACCCAGCTGGCGAAAGCTGGTACAAAGCTGGATTTCGGGCAGGATCTGTTCGTCAAATTCTACCAGGCATTTATTGCCTCAAACCGCTGGCAGCAATACCTCAAAGGGGTCATCCCCACGCTGTATGTAACGGCAATTGCTTTGACGATCGGCGTGGTGCTGGGCAGCGATGGCATTCCCCTGTGCCTGAACGCTGTGGAGGTGGGCAAGGTGATGGCGGGCATCTACCGCAACTGGGACGCTGGTGACTACACGGCGTTTTGCCGGAAATTTGACCTGCCGCCGGACAAAAAGTATAAGGATTACTCCGCTGGAATGCAGAGGAAGCTGTGCATTGCGGTGGCGCTGGCGCACCACCCGAAGCTGCTGCTGTTGGACGAGGCCACCAACGGGCTGGACCCGGTGGTGCGGGACGAGGTGACAGACATGCTGCTGGATTTTGCCCGGGATGAGGAACACTCCATCCTTATCTCCTCCCACATCGTCAGCGATTTGGAAAAGCTGTGCGATACCATCGCCTTCCTGCACAAGGGCAGGCTGCTGCTCTGTGAGGAAAAGGACGCCCTGCGAGAGGAATACGCCTTGTGGCACGGCACGGCGGCGCAGCTGGCGGCACTGGATGTACGGGTGTACGGCAAGCGGGTCACCCCCTACGGGGCAGAGGCGCTTGTGCGCCGGGACGCAATGCCCGCCGGAGCAGAGCTTGCCCCGGTAAGCATTGAGGAATTGTTTGTGTTGATGGTGAAAGGGGAGTGTGCAGAATGAAAGGCTTGCTGCTAAAGGATGCTTATCAGATATGGCACTATGCCAAAGGTGTCATTGTGGCCGCCGTGGTCATGATGGGCGCAGGCGTGGTTACCATCATGAATGGGGCCAATTTCTTTATTGTATATGCGGGCTTTCTGATGGGCATGATGCCCATGACCCTGCTGGCCTATGATCAGGCCAGCAAATTCAGCGAGTACAGCGGCGTGCTTCCGGTGACAAAAGAACAGCTGGTGGGCAGCAAATACATCATTGGCCTGTGCGGGCTGGTGCTGGCGGAACTCTTCGCCGCCGCAGCCCTTGGCGTGGCAAGCCTGCACTGGACAGCTGTGGACCATGCGCTTGTGGTTTCCACGCTGGTGCAGGTAGGCATGACAACGCTGCTGAACAGTGCCGTTCTGCTGCCGTTGAATTACCGTTTTGGCTACGAAAAGGCAAAATATGCGTTTTATCTTATGGTCGGCCTGGTTGCGGCTCTGATGGGGTTTGGCGTGTCCGCCAATGAGGACGGTCTTGTGAGAAACCTTCTTCCGCAGGGCATCTCGCCGCTGGGGCTTCTGGGCATTGCGGCGGTGCTGGCGCTGTATGCCCTCTCGTGGCGGTTGTCCGTTGCATGGTACGGAAAGGCAGAGCAGTAAAATGAAGAAAAGTCAGATCGCGGGTATCCTGTTCGGCGTTGCCATGGGCGTTTTGTTCAGCGTGTCGATGGGGACAGTGGGTTTTGTGCTGGGTGCCAGCTTTGCAATTCTGGGTATGGTGATGTTTAAAGGGCTGGATGACCCACAGGATAAAAAGTAAGGTGTAAAAAGTGCGACGCCCCTGCAGGAAAAGCTTTTTCTGCAGGGGCATCGCTGTATTTATTTCT
>ERZ780190.2710-NODE-2710-length-12816-cov-3.725100_pt1 | contig 12816 bp, 11 predicted proteins | sample MGYA00510980_ERZ780190 | MGnify/ENA primary metagenome ERZ780190 (study PRJEB29588, sample SAMEA1972188) | human gut metagenome | biome: human gut; feature: human-associated habitat; material: faeces | place: Denmark | collected 2008/2010 ... | reverse complement strand
GCTGGTTGGCTTGCGAACTTCTTAATCTCCTATGGGGCTCTCAGGAGATCATGGCCGACTGATAAAATGGCATCAACCAGATAACTTCGCGTTTGTGGAGCGAAGCAGAACAATGAAAGCCCCAGTGGGGCTTTGCCCCGACAAGTTCCAGTTTGCCGTACTCGGTTCCAGCAGGTTTTGGGGCAGACGCTCTCCAACAAGAGCACCATCGAAGTCCAACAAATGTCCGAACGCTGACCCCGAACAGCAACGACCAAAGGCAGGGTATCATCATGGCGATTTTTGTGCTATATCCGCCTGTTCTTTCATGGGAGAGTGTGGTATACTCGTCTTGGTTCAATAAATCGGAATTTGAAAGGAGAAAACTCATGTATCCGTTAATATCTGTTTTTATTATAGTAGTTGGTGCGCTACTATTGGTTTTTGCAAATAAAATTATAAAAAATAACAAGGTTAATCGAATTGGCATTAAAGTGGTTGGCGGTATTCTAATTATAGTTGGTTTACTCCTGCTGTATTTTTTATTATCAGGAAAATTGACATTGCCATTATCTAAGTAAGTGAAATTCGCGTTTGCGAAGCAATGAAAGCCCAGTGGGGCTTTTAAGTGACCGAACGGTCTGCGAGAGCAGATGGAGGGGCCTCGCCCCGACAAGTTCGCGTTTGTGGAGCAAAGCGGAACAATAAAAGAGCAGTGCTTCCGGTGGGTGGACCCATTGGAGAGCACTGCTCTTTCTTTGTGGGAAAATTCAGCTGGCAGGAGCGTTACAGTGTGCCGTAGGGTGCAATGCCGATCATGTACTCAACGCCAATGGCGACCAGAACGACCAATGTGGAGATGATGAAGCCGTGCAGCATGGGTTTTGCGCCGGAACGGCAGAGTGATTTAAAGTTCGTGTTCAGACCGATGGCCGCCAGGGCCGCGACCATCAGAAACTTGCTGATGGTCTTCAGGCCGGAAACCAGCCCGGCGGGCAGAAGACCCAGACTGGTCAGCAGGGACATGGCAAGGAACGCAAGGATGAACCAGGGGAAAATGGAACGGATGCTCACCTTGACACCGTTGGCCTGGGCGCTCTCTTTCTTTTTCAGGTGCAGGTTGATGGCGGCAAAGACCAGAACAGCCGGAATGATCGCCAGCGTGCGGGTCAGCTTGACCATCGTTGCAAAGTCACCGGCTGCTTCACTGAAAGCGTAGCCGGTGGCTACAACGCTGGAGGTATCATTGACCGCCGTACCGGCCCAGAGACCGAATGCGGCATCGGAAAGCCCAAGCCACCGGCCAAGGAGCGGGAACACAACGATCATCACCGTATCGAACAGGAAGGTGGCGGACATACCGTAGGCGATATCCATGTCATCGGCCTCGATCACCGGCGCAATGGCGGCAATGGCAGAGCCGCCGCAGATGCCGGTTCCAGCGTTGATCAGGCTGCTGGTTTTCCAGTTGAGCCCGAGCGCTCTGCCAATCAGCGCGCCCAGTCCAAAGCAGGTGGCCAGGGTGAAGAGCATGACCGTCAGCGAAAAACGGCCCACGGTCAGCACGGTGCGGATGTTCAGGCTGGCACCCAGAAGGACGATGGCGAATTTCAGGACCTTCTTAGAGGTGAATTTGATGCCCGGCGCGGTTGTTTTGTTGGGCTGGAAAAACGCATTGATGGCCATGCCGATAAACAGGGCGATGACTGATGCGCCAATGAGGTGGAGCCCGGCGCTGCTTTCCAGCGTTTCCAGCCACTTGGCGATGCAGGCGATGCCCAGTGCCAGCGCGGCTCCGGGGATCAGGGCGGTGATCTTCTTTGACATTCGTTGGGTTTCCTTTCTTTTGCGAGTTACACGGAAATAGAAACAAGTGAAAACCACCGGCAGAACCGGTGGTTTATTGCTGGAGAAAAGGGCGCTCAGAACGAGCCGCCGGAGGAGCCGCCAAAGCCGTCGCTGTCCACGGAGGAGCCGCCGGAGCTGCTGCTCTCCTCGTGGGGCGGGTCGTAGACCTGCACACGGTCGGTGTGGGTGTAGTTGTCCACCTGTACCCGCAGCTTTAAGCCTGCGCCGATATAATCGTTGGCCTCGGTCTTGAGCCGGGCTGTTTTCATCTGACTGTACAGCACGCCGCAGACGATACCGGCAATGATCATGGGCACGCCGATGACGATGAGGAGCAGGATGGGCCAGCCGCTGGTGTCGTTGTCAACATCCAGAGGTTCGCCGTGCTCGGCGTAGAAATCCAGTGTGTCGGCGCACATGGAGAGGTACTCGGAGGCGGCCTCGGCCCAGTCGTTGTCCGAGAGATAGGGAACAACGGCATCTTCGATCTGCTCGATGCGGTAATCGGTAAAGGCCGTCACGCCGCCGCCGTAGGTGATGGTGACATACTTGCGGGAGCCGACTGCCAGCAGGAAGAGGATGCCGCTCTGTTCAGAGCCGCTGCCCAGACCGTTGGCAAGGTAGTAATCTTTGGCGTACTGGCGCTGGTCGGCATCGCCGATGCTGTCCACCACCAGAAAATATACGTCGCAGTCGTGGCCGTCGCTGGCGGCTTCGGCGGAAGCTTCCAGCTGGCTGTAAGTATCCGCATCGAACAGGCCCATCTCGTCCCGCACCAGCGGTGCGGCGGCAAAGGCGGGGATGCTCAGGCAGAGCGCCAGCACCAGAGCGGCCAGCAGGGCGGCAAAGCGTTTTGCAGTGTGTTTCATTCTGCCACCCCCTTATAACAACAGCAGGAACGCCAGCACTGCCATCAGGGGCAGGCTGATGCCCGCAAACCACGCGGCCACCCGGCTCTTGTCCACCGGCAGGTCGCCGATGAGCCGCCCGGTCTGCCCGTTCATGGCGAACAGGAAGTCCTTGTCCTTCCACCGGGTGTGGAGCATCCAGACCGGCAGCAGGGCGTAGTGGGCGTGGGTCATATCCACGTTGATGTTCTCGGAAATGGGGTGGATCTCGCTGTAGCCGCCGGTGGTGGCGTGGAGCGCATCGGCCGTGGAGTTGTACATCCGGCGGTAGGCGCGCTCGGCGCAGGCATCGGCATCCTCGTCATACCGGTCGGCCAGATAGCCGGGCAGGTAGGCCGTGGAGAAGGGCATCAGGTCACCGTAATCAAAGGGCTCAATGGCATCCATGTGGGTGTTGGGCATCTTGCTGGAGCCATCCACCGGCACCTTGGCAAAGGCGGCCGAGCCCTCGCGGCGCACATCGTAGTGCTGGGTGGTGGTCACCATGTAATCGCCCTCGCGGTGGCTCTCGGAGTTCTGGCCCTCGTACCGGCCGCGCGCGTCGGCCTTGGCATCGTAGAGCCAGAAGGGAACATATACGCCCTGGATCTCTGCGATGTGGTTCTGGCTCTTGAACGCCTTGGGCAGGAAAGCCTTGCCCTTGTAATATCTGGTCAGCTGGGCAATGGCGGTCTTTTTGTCCAGCTTGAAGGGCAGGATGTATTCCGGCTTCAGCTTGCCGGAGAGCTTGCCGCCCAGCACTGTGGGGTTGCCGCAGTAGGGGCAGGTGGTGGCGGCGGTGGTCTCATCACAGACCAGCTCGGCCCCGCAGGTGGGGCAGGAGTAGCTGTTCAGGCCCTCCGCCTCGGCCTCGCTCCACACCGGGCTGTCCTGCCGGGGCAGGCGGGCGGCTTTTTTGGCATCGCCCTCGGCGGCAGTGTCGGCAGCGGCCTGCTTTTTGGCGTAGCGGGCCTCGATGTCCTTTACGTCGTAGGCCGAGCCGCAGTAATCGCAGACCAGCTTGCCGCTGGCACCATCGTAGTGCAGGGGGCCGGTACAGGCCGGGCACTGATAATTCGTTGTCTTTTCAGCCATGCGTCAGACCCCTCTCAGACCCCAAAGGGCTTGCCGCACTCGGGGCAGAACTTGGGCGGGTTGGCCGGGTCGGCGGGCACAAAGCCGCAGTTGGCGCACTTGGCGGCGGGCCGGGGCTTGCCGCACTCCGAGCAGAATTTGCCGCTGTTCCTTGCACCGCAGCTGCACACCCAGACAGCCGGGGCTTCGGGCCGGGGCTTGCCGCATTCGGCACAGAACTTGCCCGTGTTGCCGGTGCGGCCGCAGCTGCAGGTCCAGCCAGCGGCCGGTGCGGCCTGAGGCTGCGCGGCGGTCTGCTGGCCGCCCATCTGGTAGAGATCCCGGGCGTTGACACCGCCCGCTGCAGCGGCCTGGTTCATCCCCATAAAGGCCATGGCGGGGCCGGCGGCGGTGTTGGAGGCGGCAGCCTGCATGGCGGAGGCCTGTGCGCCCACCAGATGCGCGGCGGCGCGGGTGGGGTCCATAAAGGCCGCACTGCGCTGCAGCTCCTTGATCATCTGCTCGTCTTCTTCGCTGGCTTTGACGCCGGACACACCGAGGGAGACGATCTCGATGCCGCGCAGCTTGCTCCACTTGCCGGACAGCTCCTGATTCAGAGCCTCGGCCAGCTCGGTGGTATGGCCGGGCAGAGCCGAGTAGCGGATGCCCATCTCGCTGATGCGGGCGAAGGCGGGCTGCAATGCGGTCATCATCTCGGTGCGCATCTGGCCTTCCAGCGCGTCACGGGTGTACTCGTTTTCCACATTTCCGCAGACATTGGTGTAAAACAGGATGGGGTTGACGATGCGGTAGCTGTACTCGCCGAAGCAGCGGATGCTGACGTCAATGTCGATGCCGGCACGCTGATCCACGACGCGGAACGGCACGGGGCTGGGGGTGCCGTACTTGTTGCCCATCAGCTCCTTGGTGTTGATGTAATAGATGCGCTGGTCGGTGGCAGCCTGACCGCCGAAGCTGAACCGCTTGCCGATCTCAGCAAAGACTTCGTCGATGTTCTTGGCCAGACCCTCGCTCAGCAGAGAGGGCTGGGTGCCGGTGTTATAAGTGTACTCGCCGGCCTCGGCGCAGAGGTCCACCACCTTGCCCTGCTCCACGATGAGGGCGCACTGGCCCTCGGCCACCGCCACGATAGAGCCGTCGGTGATGATGTTCTCGGCGCCGTGGCGGTTGGAAGAGCGCCCGGAGACTTTCTTCTGTCCCTTGACAGCCAGCACCTCCGCCGGGAGAGCACTGCAGTAAAAGTATTCTTTCCACTGGTCGCCCATCACGCCGGATGCTGCGCCCAATGCCGCTTTGACAAGACCCATAAGCCATATCTCCTTTATCTGCCCGTTTTTTGCAAATGCGGGCTTTTTTCAGTATACCACAAAACGCGCCGCAAAAAAAGAAAACCCTTATCCGGCAAACCACCAGATAAGGATTTCCTCCATTCTTTATACTTTTTTAGGATGACAACATTTTTATTACAGTGTGATCAGAGCATCTGTAATATTTGTAATTCTGCGGTATCCATCTTCTGTGATCAGGAAATCATCTTCCTGACGGACTCCGCCGATTCCCGGAATGTAAATTCCAGGTTCGATCGTATGAACCATTCCCGGCTGAAGGGTCACTTTACTGCCGGTACAGATATACGGCTGTTCATGAATATCCAGTCCGAAGTTGTGTCCCGGACCATGTGGAATATGATAGCCTGCATCTTCTACTACCTTCACGATGATATCTCTGAGCTCGCCCATAACCATTCCCGGTTTCAGGCTGTTCTGACCAGCATCCTTTGCTTTTCTGACTACGTCAAACATCTTGTAAAGCTCCGGATTTTTGGCTTTCCCTACTGCAACAGTACGGGTAATATCCGAGCAGTATCCGTGATAATAAGTTCCGAAATCAATCGTCACAAAATCACCAAGCTGGATTTTTCTATCGGATGCTGTCGCATGACAGTTTGCTCCGTTATCCGGACCAGATGCTACGATCGTCTCGAAGCAGAATCCGGAGCCGCCACGGCTTCTGAACTGATATTCCAGTTCATTTGCAATATCAACAGCACGTACAACAGGACGTTCCTTGCTGAGCATTAAAATAGTTTCAAGATAATTTTCCGCAGATTCATGTATTGCCATAATAATTTCTCCATTTAAAAACCGATTAATTTGATGTTATTAGTATATCATAAAAACAACAAATAGGCAAATTTATAATGATATTTACAATTTTATGGGCGGAAGGAATTGTTTTTATGATAAAAAAATGGTAAATTATAAAGATGAATATACAAAATTTAAACTGTTTAATAGATTTGCATCTGCATTTAGACGGCTCTCTGCCATTGCATACGGTAAAGGAACTGGCAGAGCAGCAAGGAATCACACTGCAGATGACAGACGGGGAATTAAAGAAAAAACTCTCCGTGCCTGCAGGCTGCCGGGATTTGAATGAGTATCTGACAAAGTTTGAATTTCCGCTGACGCTGATGCAGACACCGGAGGCACTTGAAAAATGTATGCACGATCTGCTGACTGAATTAGAAGGGCAGGGTGTGCAGTATTGTGAGGTCCGTTTCGCACCACAGCTTCATACACAGAAAGGGATGAGTCAGAATGAAGTGATTGAAGCAGTGAAAGCGGGGCTTTACAGTGTGGCAGGTGTGAAGCCGGAGAGTATTCACGCGGGTATTATTTTATGCTGTATGCGTGGCAGTGACAATGGACAGCAAAATAAAATTACGGTTGAAGAAGCTGCAAGACATCTGGGAAGCGGTGTGTGTGCAGTAGACCTTGCCGGAGCGGAGGCATTGTATCCGACAGAGCAGTATGCGGATTTATTTGCCTATGCAAAGCAGTTACGCATACCGGTTACGATTCATGCAGGTGAGGCAGCAGGTACAGAGAGTATCCGTGCAGCAGTGGCAATGGGTGCTGCGCGTATCGGACACGGAATTCGTGCCGCATATGATGCGGAAACGATGGAACTGTTAAAAGAACATCACATTACACTGGAATTATGTCCGACCAGTAACTTAAATACGAAAGTTGTCGATTCCATTGGACAGTATCCCATCCGTCAGTTAATGGATGCCGGAGTGGCAGTGACAATTAACACCGATAATATGACGGTATCGGATACCTGCATACAGCACGAATATCAGCTGCTTGCAGATACATTTGCATTTGGGGATACGCAGATAAAAGAATTTCTGTACCATGCGGCAGAAGCATCATTTACAACAGAGGATATAAAACAGCTGCTAAAGGCGCGGATTACATATACGTTTTAAAAGATACAAGGGGGAAGTTTATAGTTTATGCGTTATGTTGCGATAGAAAAGGCAAAGGATAACATGGTACTGGCAATGCCCATATATGACAGTATTAACAGAGTACTGCTGGCAACAGGTACCATTATGACCAGGGATTATATCAGAAAATTAAAAGCGCGGGGACTGCCGGGTTTTTATGTGGAAGATGAACTGGCAAAAGACATTGAAGTACAGGATATCGTTACACAGGAACTGCGCAATGAAGGGGTAGAAGCCTTGCAGCGTGGTGATCTGGATGCCTGCATGAAAGTTGCGGAACGGATTGTGGAACAGATTCTGTCACGGCCGCCAATCCGTCTGGATATGATTGATTTAAGAATGTTTGATGATTATACGTACCGTCATTCTGTCAATGTGGCGGTCATGAGTACAGTCATTGCGCTCAATTTAGGGTTTAATAAGAAAAAATTAAAAGAGGTCAGTATTTCCGCCATGCTGCATGATATTGGTAAACTGATGTTAAATCCGGAAATTTTAAATAAGCCCGGACCGTTAACGGAGAGTGAGTACGAACATATCAGGCAGCATCCGCAGATAGCTTTTGATTTTCTGCGGCAGCGCATGGATATTAGTTCAACAATCCGTGCCGGGATTCTGTCCCATCATGAAAATGAAGACGGCAGCGGGTATCCGAATGGATTCGTAGGTGATGATATTTACATTTATGCAAAAATCATTCACGTAGCGGATGTGTTTGATGCACTGACATCCAAAAGACCGTATAAAGTACCTTATGCACGTTCGGAAGCAGTTGAGTATCTGATGGGCGGATGCGGCAGATTTTTTGACAGAGATGTGGTAGAGGCGTTTATTCAGTCTGTGGCAATCTATCCGTCCGGGACGGAAGTGATGCTCTCAGACGGCAGAGAAGGCATTGTGGCGGCAAATAAATGGAATCCGCTGCGGCCGTTAATCAGGCTGTGGGATGGGGAAGAAATAGACCTAAATGATTCGTGTAATTATCGTGATCTGACAATTGTTCCGGAAACCGATGCGATTTTGGTGTAAAATATTCGTTATAAATAAACGGGGGCGTGTAACTTGACGTTGTGCTTTGTGTCGCAGGCACCATAAAGCCGCTTTTTATCGCAGAACTGAATAAATTCGGTTTGCGACTCCTCCGGTATTAAAATGCCTGTGGAATGGGGATTAGTATGGATAATAAGAAAATAAACCCGCTGTTTACCAAAGAAAATGTTGAAAAAATTGTTGTACCTGATATTGTGAAAGTAGATTTGCTGAGTATTCTGGAAGAAAAGTTACAAAAGGCGGGGTTTTATTACAGAGTGGCATATCGTGTTAAAGCGGTAGATTCGATGGTCAACAAGCTGATATTTAAGGATTACCGGCGGAAAGGCACGGAAAACGAAGATAAGAAAATGCAGGATTTAATCGGAATCCGGATTATGCTGTATTTCAGTGATGATCTGGAAATCTGTATGAGGCTGCTGGATACGCTGTTTGTCGAGCCCGGCAAGTGGGAAACCACGGAAAACAATGAATATGAGTTTAAGGCAATGAAGGTCAACGGAATTTTTAAGCTGCCGGCATATTTAAGCAAGACGATTGTCAATCCGTCACTGGCAGATTATGTTGACAGTACTTTTGAAGTACAGGTCAGAACCAACTCCTTTGAAGGGTGGCACGAGATTGAACATGATCTGCGCTATAAAGGTTCGGCATTCGGTATCGGTAATGAAGCGCTGGCACGCAAGATGAACAGTATTCTGGCAACACTGGAGCTGTGCGATGATTCTATTGTACAGCTGCTAGAGGATCTGGGACACCAGCACTATAAGGATAAGCTGTGGTGCGACATGATACGATGCCATTACAGGCTGAAACTGGACAATACGCCGATGTATCCTGAAATTGAAGAAATTTTAAACAGAGATACGGAGCTTGCAAAGCAGTTTTACCGTTTTGACCGCGGAAAAACAATTGCACAGCTTTGGAATAATACATCGGATAAGGGTGTGCAGTTAAATGTTAATAATATTATCCGTATTGTCAATCAGATCGGCCCGAATGATGAGCGGTTGAAGGAAGTTTTTGCAAAGCGCGACAGGGCAGCTCATCAGGAAACGGAAAACAGCGGCAGGCGCAAGCGTTTTGAACCGTTTAAGACACTGGGAAGATATAAAGTTTTTCAGGCACAGACATACATAGAAACGGCTAATTTAAAGACAGAAGACGCGTTCCGCAAGGCGGCAGGATACATTTATTCATGGGTAAAGTCCCGCTTTAATGAGGTCTTTTCTGATATACCGGAGCAGGTTGCCGGTTACAGCGGCAGTACGCCGGGATACAGTGTGCTGGTTGACTATGATGAGGAAAAATGCTATTTTAAAGAATATACCACGCATTTTGATACCAGAATATCTTCCCGTATCTGGATTTCAGAGGCGGTTGTCAAAAAAGACGAAAAAGGACTGCTTTTTACGGTGCTGAATGAATATGCAGAGCCAAAGGAACGGTACCGGGATAATGAAAATATTTTATTTTCCAGACCGAATTTTTATGGTGAAATTGCGGACAATATCGGAATCTGTGATGTGGTACGGCTCCGCGAGAGTGTTCATCATGTTGATACGGAAAATGCGGCGGAAATGGACAGCCTGATTGCCAATCCGGACAGAAAGTTTCCGGTGATTGTCTTTATGGCAGCAGACAAGGAATGGACGGAAAAATTTGACGTGGATTATTTTTCTTATCTGGTTGGCTATTATGCGCACATTATGTTTGTAGAGAAAGCGGAATCAGAAGCTTTTGCTCATAAATACGGACTTCATGCGGGATATGAAGATTCAATTACGGTATTTTATCCGGGCGAAGCACCGCAGACCAGCTACAAATCCGATATTCTGGAAACGCGCTTTGAAGTTATCAAGTTGGAACAGAAAAAATACTGGAACGAATTCGGGTGTCGCGCGTACAGACGCCAGCTCGTATCCCAGATTCGTGAAAAGAATGTGGCTTATGGGGCTGGGAAGGAAACAAAACAGTAAAACAGACATAAAAATAAAAATCCTCCCATACGTTAAAACAGATGAAACGCTGTCAGACGCATGGGAGGATTTTTTTATGGCAGATTGTAAAAATGAGCAGATGGGTATAGTGCAGATTGCAGATAAACAGGGTACAGATGAACGAATAAACATGTCAATAACAGATGTGATGTACTGGCTTGACAAAATGCAGGAAAAAGACCGGCTGATTTACACGAAGGAAGAAATAGAGCGGTTAAATCGGCAGATTTATTGCAGGTGTCTTGAAACGGGAGATATGTTTGATATTAAAGAAATAGTAAAAGAATATTCACCCGCGGTTTGGCCGGGAATCTGTATCAGCCGTGCAGATGTAAAAAAGAAGCTGGGTGCATGGCAGGAAAGTCCGTGTGATTGGACAGAAAAAGATGGGGACAATCAAATTACGGTGTTATTGCCCAATGAGCCGGTAGTGATTGTGCGCGAAAGCTTGTGTAAAGAATGGTACTATTTGTATGCACGTAATGCCGCAGGCTGGGTACGCAAAGACTGTATTGCGGATTGCGGTGGCAGTGACTGTGACATACAGCAAAGAAATGGACGACAACCGGATTTTTATGTGATTACGGCAAGCCGCTGGAGGACAGAGTGTAATCCAAAAGATAAGTGTGTATCACAGATACCGCTTTATATGGGAACAATATTGAAAAAATGTAATGAAAAAGAATTTGCGGGAATTCCCTATAATGGAAATATTGCCGCATTATTTCCGGTAAAAAATCAAAACGGTCAGTATGAAGAAAGAGCGATACAGCTGACACAGGCGGCGGGAGCGGTTTGCGGCTTTTTACCGTGCACGGCAGAAAATATTCTGAAACTGACTTTTTCAATGCTGGGTGAAGTCTATGGCTGGGGCGGCAGTCTGGACTCGAGGGATTGCTCCATGATGGTACACGATATTTTTGCGTGCTTTGGTATCTGCCTGCCCAAAGACACAACGGGGCTGCAAAGTCTTAAGGGACTGGATATTTTTATGGATTTGACATCGTATTCCAAAGAAGAAAAAGAGCAGATTCTGACCCGTCTGCGTCCGGGTGCGGTACTGGGCTTTCCTGGACATGTCATGATTTATCTGGGAAAGACAGGACAGGATTATTATGTTATCAGCCAGACCGGGCATTTTTATCAAAAGACGGATACCGAATTTGAAAAAGTGACTGTTAATTCCTGTGTTGTCAATTCTTTATCAGTGTATCGGAAAAATGAAAAAACATGGCTGAATTCGCTGACATATTGCCTGTTATATGATTTTTAGCATGAAAATATTTTAATGAGTATTGACACATTTTTAACCGGACGGTATAACTGCGCAAAGCATGTATCAGGTATATAAAGTGTATTTGTCAATTATTTGTTTAAAAGTTTTATCAATATTAACCCCCTTTTAATAGTATTTTATAACCCCCGGTGTTATACTTACCATATAAACTACATACAAAGCGGTGAAGGATATGGAAAAAGAAGTACAGACAGATGTTACAAAAAACATAGAAAATATAGAAATACAGCGGATAGAGCCGACCCAGCTTGAGGTGGTGCAAAACGATGCACTGACTATAGAAGAAATCGAAACCGGTCTGGTCTATAACGGTAGTATGGTGCGCGTGGCAGATATTTCGGAAGAATTCCGGAAAGTCATCGAGCCGATTTTAAGAATGTACAATGCGGCAATGAATGTGACAACGGCGCGGATTGAAATTATCAAAGATGAGTCGCGCTATAAAAATGTGCGCTGTCCGGTGCATCATATTGATACCCGTTTGAAATCTGCGGGCAGTATTCTGGGAAAATTACAGAAGAAAAATCTGGATTTGACGATTGGTGCGGCGTGCAATAACATTTACGACATCGCGGGTGTAAGAATTGTCTGTCCGTATATTAAAGATGTATATTTTATACGTGACAGAATTCTGGCGCAGGACGACATTGAAGTTATGAAAGTCAAAGATTATATCGAACATCCGAAGGAAAACGGCTACCGCAGTTATCATCTCATTATCCGTGTGCCGGTCTTTTTTATGAATAAAAAGCAGATGGTTCCGGTTGAGATTCAGATTCGGACAATGGCTATGGATTTGTGGGCAAGCTTAGAACATGATATCAGCTATAAAGCGATTAACAGCAAAGGCGAATATCAGGGGGATTATTCGGAATTCAGAGAGGAATTAACCGAATGCAGCCGTCTGATTTACGAAGCAGAAGAAAAGATGGAGAGAATGAACAGTATGCTGGAATAAACTTGATTTTTTACATTAAATGCAATAAACTATATAAGTGTGAAAAAAGATGTATTTTAGCATAATGGAGGAAAAAATGGATAATCAAAAACTTGCTGAATTATTATTTCCCGATGTAACCAAAACACCGGAATACTATGAGGAGAAGTACCCTTATAGAAAACTGCCAAATAAAGCGGAGGTAACAAGACTCGCACCGAGTCCGACGGGATTTATTCATCTGGGAAATCTCTATAGTGCATTGACGGATGAACGTCTTGCACATAGAAACGGTGGTAAGTTTTATTTAAGAATTGAAGATACAGATGCCAAAAGAACGGTAGAAGGTGCGGTTGATACCGTTATCAATGTACTGCGTTATTTTAATATTGAATTTGATGAGGGCGCAGGCTACCCAGACGATG
>ERZ780190.2707-NODE-2707-length-12844-cov-2.912738_pt1 | contig 12844 bp, 8 predicted proteins | sample MGYA00510980_ERZ780190 | MGnify/ENA primary metagenome ERZ780190 (study PRJEB29588, sample SAMEA1972188) | human gut metagenome | biome: human gut; feature: human-associated habitat; material: faeces | place: Denmark | collected 2008/2010 ... | reverse complement strand
CCGTGCCGCCGATGGCCCAGATGGCTCCCGAACCGTCGTCGTTGAGCGTGGCAAGCTCCGTCGCCGACTTCATGGCCTCGATCTTCAGGTAGCGGTGCTTGAAATTGGCCGTCACCTTGTACATGCCCGTCATCGGCAGGAAGGTCAGCGTCTCGGGATCGGAAACATCGGCGCGTTCGAAGAAGTCGCGGTCCACATCCCAGTCGGCGAAGTCCGAAACGCCCGTCAGCTTGTAGGTCCGGCCCTCGGTCAGCGTGGTGACGATGCTGTAATTGTCATTGTCGACCATCGTCATCTCCGTCTCGCCGAAGAGCAGTTTGATGAAAGGAGAACCCTCGAAGGTCAGCAGGTTGAAGGTGATCGTGAACTCCCCGGCATTCGAATTGGCGAAGGGAATGGCGTCGGTGGAATCGGAGACGATGCCGCCGGCTCCAGAGTCGTAGCCGAAGGTCACCACCGAGCCAGCGGCGTCGAGTTCGGGCGTCGCGATATAGCCCTGCGGCTTCTGCGGGAACTCGTCCGTCACGGCGTATTCGTAGTCGTTACCCGTAGGCTCCATGCGGTACTCCGCGTCATCGAGGAAGAACGTCAGGTAGGCGGGCTTGGGACGCGATACGGCGAGCGGCCGGTCGACGGTCGTCGTTCCGAAGCGCACGTTCTGCCCCACGAAGCGCAGCGTGGCCTCGCCGTCGGGAATGTTCTTGTAGAAGGGAAGCGTCACAGCCCCCGTGTAGGTTCCGTCGCTTTTGGTGCGGATCACCTCCTCGGCGACCATCTCGTCGTCGAAGAATACCTGCGCCTTGAGCGTCGAGAGCGCATAGCGGTCGGTCATCGTCACCTCGAAGTCGACCTTGCCGCCGTAGACGCCCGACGCATCGGCCGAAACGACGGTCATCTCGGGACCGACGTCGGTGGTGAGCAGTTCGGGATCGTCCTTGCACGCCGTCGTCGAGGCAGCGACGAGCAGCGACAGTGCGATGTATTTCAGCGTTTTCATGTTCTGCGAATTTTAAAGGTTAGTTTTCGGCTCCGGCGCCCCAGCGGAACGAGGCGATCGACTTGGCCGGGATGGTGTATTTGAACGAACGGTCGGCGTTTTCATACACGGCGACGGTCTGTTCGCCGGCGCTCCTGTTGAGCGCCACGAAGGCTTTCGATCCGTCGGGATTCCGGAAGGCCAGGTAGGTCAGCCCCGACGCCGTGTAACCCGACGCGCCGATGCGCACGGCACCCGGCCGGATGACCTTGGCGCACTGGGCCAGGTCGTAATAGTGGCTGTTGTACTTGAGCGTCTTGTAATCCGACGAACTGATCTCGATGGCCCCGTAGCAGGTCGTACAGCCTCCGGGACGGTTCGGAGCGCCCTTGTCGTCGAGCATCAGGTTCCACAGCAGAACCCCTTTGCCGTAGCGGCTCAGCGTCCCCAGGAAGATCGACTCGAAGTCGTCGATCACGCAGCTCTCGAAATTGTAGTTCCACGTGCCGATCGAAGCCTCGGTGAAGTAGATCGTCTTGTCGGGCGCGGCGGCGCGGATGTTGTCCAGCTCGCTCACGCTGCCCCCGTAGTTGTGCCAGGCCGAGCCATCGACCCACTGCGCAGCATCGGCGTCGGCGTAGATGTTGAGCGGGTAGTTCTGCTGGCCGGCGACGTTATCGTAGTTGTAGTTGTGGTCGTAGCAGAGGATCTTGGTGTCGATGCCCGCCTTGCGGAATGCCGGGCCGAGCTTCTTGACGAAGGCCAGCTGGTCCTCCCACGGCATGTAGAGCGACATCGAATTGCCCTTGTTCAGCGGCTCGTTCTGCATCGTGATGGCATAGATCGGGAATCCGTACTCCTCCATCTCGGTCACCCACTGCACGAAATACTCGGCGTAATCGTCGTAATAGGCGGGATTGAGACGACCGCCGGTCCACGAATCGTAGGGTTTCGAGGGGTCGGCGACCGTGCCCTTCATCCATTTGGGGCACGACCACGGCGAACCCATGATCTTGATTTCGGGATTGATCTCCAGAATCTCTTTCAGCACCGGAAAGATGCCATCCTTCTCCACGGCGGGAATGGCGAAGAATTCGATGCCCTCCCGGTCGCAGCAGGTGTATTCGTCCATCGAGAAGTCCGAGCCGCCGATATGCACGCGGATAAAGCTGAAACCGGCTCCGGTCTCGGGGTCGAAGCACTTCCGGAGGATCGCCGTGCGGTCGGCCTGCGACATTTGCAGCAGGTTGTAGCACGTGGCGCCGGTGATGGCCGGGCCGAAACCGTCGACGGTCTGGTAGGTCGTCGAGGGGTCGATCGTGACCCGGTAGGGCGACATCGAGACCTTCGAGTAGTCGAGTCCCTCCTCCGTGAACAGGCGGTTGCCGTCGGCCGAGGTGACATAGGCGAGAACATCGCCCGTCACGGGCGAGGGATCGGGGCCAGGACCGGGAGCCGGCGTGTCGCCGTCGTTCCCGCTGGAACAGCATACGGCTCCGGCGAGCAGCAGCGGGCAGGTCAGCAGGCGCAGGTTGTTATTGATCGTGAATTTCATGGCAGAATCGCAATTTTAAGGTTAATAGCCCAGGTTTTGTTCGATGTTGGTGTTATCCTCCAGCACTGAAGTCGGCACCGGCATCAGCACGCGGTTGTCGTTCATCGCGCGGCGGGTCTGGAAGTAGGAGTCGTAGGACGCCGAGCCTTTGATGTTGACGCCGTCGCAGATTTCGAACAGTTTCGAATAGTCGTCGCCGTAACGCATCAGGTCGAACCAGCGGAAGCCCTCCATGGCCAGTTCCAGACGGCGTTCGTGGAGCACGGCTTCGCGCATCAGGTCGGCCGACGCGCGCTGCGCCGCAGTCAGCTTGCCAATGCCGGCGCGGCCGCGGATCTCGTCCACGATGTCGGCGGCGCCTCCCGGATCGTCCGTATTGGCCAGCGCTTCGGCATGCAGGAGCCGGATCTCGGCCAGACGCATCAGGTAAACCGGGGTCACGTTGGTCGGGAACTTGTGCATGAAAGCGTATTCGTCGCTCGGATAGTGGTACGACCAGCCGCATTCGTCGTAGACGACCGACGCATTCTTGCGCTCGGTGTCGCCCTCGGCGTCGTAAGCCTTCGTCAGGTTACGCGACGGCGTGCACCACTTGGCCCACGAGAAACTGTCGCCCGGGACATAGGCGTTGCGGTGGAACATCATCCACATCCACGAACCCGAGGTCTGGCTGGTCCACTGCACCTCGAAAATCGACTCGCGGGTGTTCATCGCAGCCATGCCCGTATCGCCGGTGGTGTAGGCCCACAGGTCGCCGTACTTGTCGCAAAGGCTGTACCCCATCCCTTCGACCGCTTCGCAGGCCGAGACGACCTTCGACCAGTCGCGGAACTCGCGCATGGAGTAGAAACGGGCCATCAGGCCGTAGGCGAAACCCTTGGTGATGCGGAACTTGTTCGAAGCGTCCATGTCGGGGGCGTATTTGCAGGCATACTCCTCGATGTCCTTGACGATCTGCTCGCCGACGGTCTGCTTCGACACGCGGGCCGGGAAATAGAGCGGATAGACCTCCTCGACGTTCCCGGCGTTGATGGCGGGCGGGATTTCGGTCAGCATCGGGATTTCTCCGAAAAGCTGCATCATGTTCATCCAGATATAGGCGCGCCAGCAGAGCGCTTCGGAGAGCCACTCCTGGTACTCCTTGTCGGTGAGCGACGGATCGTTCTCCTTCACCAGATCAATGTTGCAGATGACCTGGTTGGCATAGTCCACGGCGTTCATCGAGTAGTTCCACAGGTTCGAGGCGAATTCGTTGTCGCTGTCGATGTGGTTCGACTCGACGCTGACGACCTTCGTCTCGGCCATGTTGCCGCCGTAGGCATTGTCGGCGCGCGCCTCGGCGAGCGTGATCAGCTGATACCAGTAGGTCTGGAGATCGCCCTTCATGTAGTTGTACATGGCCGTAAGCTGGCCTTCGAGCAGTTCGCGGGTGTTGATGGCCGTCTCGCTGTCGCCCGTGCCGGAGGTGTTGTTCTCGGCATACATCGTCTCGGGGAATTTCTCAAGGCTGCACGACGTGGTGGCAACCCCCAGCGAGAGACCCGCGGCAATTAAAAATATCTTTTTCATAATCGGTTCTTTTTTCAGCGGTTAGAAAGTAAGATTCAGACCCACGACGACCGTGCGCACGTTGGGATAGGTTCCCCAGTCGATGCCCATTTGCGTGGCGCTTTCCGACTGGCTCACCTCGGGATCATAGCCCGAATAGCCGGTCCAGGTGATGAAGTTCTGGAGCGAAATGTAAGGCTGGATGCGCGTGATGTTGATGCGCTTGAGCTTCGGCGAGGTGATGTCGTACGACAGGGTGATGTTCTTCACCTTGAGGTAGGAGCCGTCCTCGACCCAGTAGGACGAATTCTTCACGTTCCAGGCGGGGTTGTCCGAGCGGAACACGTCGGTCTGCTGGCCCGGAATGCGCCAGCGCCGCAGGACCGTGGTGGTCTGGTTGTTGGCCGAGGCCATGCCCTCGGTCTCGATGCGCGAGGCGTTGAAGATGTCGTTGCCGTAGGAACCCGTGATCAGAATGTTCAGGTTAAGCCCCTTCCACGAGAAGTTGTTGGTCATGCCGAAGGTGAACTTGGGATTGGCGTTGCCGATCCAGGTCTTGTCCAGCGGCGTGATCTCGCCGTCGCCGTTGCGGTCCTCGTAAACCAGGTCGCCCGTCTCGGGATCGACCCCCTTGGAGACATAGCCCCAGAACATCGAAAGCGGGTGGCCCGGGGTCATGCGCACGACGTTGTCGTTGGTCGCGTCGGAGGTCGTGGCGTAGTAGTATACCTGCTTCAGGTTGAGTTTTTCGACCTTGTTGCGGTTGAGCGAAACGTTCAGGTCGGTCGACCAGTTGAAATCCTTCCGGGCGATGTTGACCGACGAAAGGGTGATCTCGAAGCCCTGGTTCGACATCTCACCGTCGTTGCGCGTGATGTTGGGATAGGGCGAGGGCAGAGGCACGCTCATCAGCATGTCCTTGGTGTACTTGTAGTAATAGTCGAGCGAGAGGCTCAAACGGTTGTTCAGCAGCGCGAAATCGAGTCCGACGTTGGTCTGCGAAGAGGTCTCCCACGTAAGGTCCTCGTTCTTGATGTTGCTGCGACCGCCGACCGTCGGCACGGCCTGCGCGTTCTCGGTCAGCGTCCAGTCGTAGTAGTTGGTGCTGTACTGCTGCATCCAGCCGTACTCCGCCAGACCCGCCTGGTTACCGGTCTGTCCCCAGCCGGCGCGCAGTTTCAGGTCGTTGATCCACGACACGTCGCGCAGGAACTTCTCGCCCGAGATGCGCCACGCGGCCGAGAACGAGGGGAAGTAACCCCAGCGGTGGCCGGGAGCCAGCTTCGAGGAACCGTCGGCGCGGAAATTGGCCGTCACGAGGTACTTGCTGTCGTAGTTGTACGACACGCGCGCCAGATAGGACATGATCGACCACTCCGATTTGCCGTAGCTCTGGCCGCGGACGCCGCCGTTGTTACCGCCGTTCAGGTTGGGAATGGCGTTGTTGTTGGTCGAGGAGAAATAGGAGCGCGAGCCGCTCAACTGCTCCCACACGGAGGTCGTGGCCGACGTGCCGGCCATCACTTCGAGGCTGTGGCGGTCGAACGATTTGTTCCAGGTCAGGATGTTGTCGTAAATCATGCGCATATCGTCGGAACGGGTGTCCGAGGCGGTTCCGTGCTGCGTCCGTCCGTAGGAGGTGCGGATCGGGTCGAGGAACGACGACGAGTGGACCCAGCGGCGGTCCATCGAAACCGTCGACTTGAAGGTCAGATCCTTGGCCAGGTAGAACGTCAGGCCGCCGGAGAGCAGCAGGCGGTCGGTGACATCCTGGTTGTAATCCGTGCGGGCCATGTTCTCACGCGGCGAGGTGAGGTTGGCGCCGTAAAAATTATTGTAGAACTGCTGGGGATTCTCGGGGTCCCAGATCGGAGCGTAGGTCGGAGTCGTGATGGCCGACACCACCACGCCGGCGCGGTTGGCGCCCTGACCCGAGATGATCGTGCCCTTGGTGGTGTAGTGCGAGAAAGTCGTCGAGGCGTTGGCCGAAACCCATTTGAAAATCTTCTTGTCGAAGCTGGCCTTCACGTTGTAACGGTCCGAAGAGGTGGTGTTGATGATGCCCTTTTCGTTGGTGTAGCCGCCGCCGAGGTAATAGGACGAGTTTTCATCGCCGTTGGAGACCGAGAACTGGTAGTTCTGGTTGACGCCCGTCGAGTAGGTTTCGTCGAACCAGTCGGTCCGGTCGGTCAGATCGGCCGGAAGCCCCGACACGGCGCCGTTCTCCTCCATCAGGTCGCGGTACTGCCGGGCATTGAGCACGTCGTAGCTCTTGGTCACCTTCGAAATGCCGACGAAGGTCGAGAACGAAATCTCGGGGCCCCGTTTCCGGCTGCCCTGCTTGGTGGTGATGAGCACCACGCCGTTGGCGGCGCGCGAACCGTAGATGGCGGCCGACGAGGCGTCCTTCAGCACCTGCATCGACTCGATTTCGTTGGGAGAGAGGTAAGCGATGGCGTAGTTTCCTTCGCCCACGGGAACGCCGTCGACCACATAGAGCGGGTCGTTGCTCGACGAGATGGACGAAGCGCCGCGGACGCGGACCACCATGCCCTGTCCGGGCGAGCCGTTGGGCTGAATGACCTGCACGCCGGCGGCTTTGCCCTGAAGGGCGCCCGAGGCCGAGGTGATCGGGCGGCGGGCCAGGTCGTCGGTCTTGACGACCGAAACGGCCGTCGTGAGGTCCTTCTGCTTGACCGTGCCGTAACCGATCGCCACCACGGCGTCGAGGGCCACGGCGTCTTCGGCGAGTTTCACGTCGATCTTCGTGCGGCCGTTCACGGCGACCGTTTGCGAAACGAATCCGAGCGACTGGAAAATCAGGTTAGCAGAATTCCCCCCCCCCTCGCAGTTTGAGGGAATAAGAGCCGTCCACGCCCGTCGTAGCGCCGTTCGTAGTTCCCTGCTCGATGATCGTGGCTCCGATAACGGGCTGTCCCGACTGGTCGGTGACCGTTCCCGTCACTGTCGGCGCCGACTGGGCGAAGGCCGCCGGCGCAAAGACGATCAGCATCGCCGTCAGTGCCAGCATCCACCCTCTCCGGCAGTCCGCTTGCAGTTTCTTGCAAAAATGTGCCATAGGAATTTAAGGTTTTTAAGTTTTAAGTTAATATTATAAATAGGTAAGGCGCAGTTCTTAAAAAATCGACACTTCATCGCCTTATTTCCGTTTAAATAAAAGTAACTATCCTCCGCGACATGAAAAAAATTTAAACAGCAAATTGTAAACTCAAAACCCGTTTATAAAAATACACCTACTTGATATTCAATATATTAATTATTTGACGATTGCAAAAAAAAGTAGATTGATCGGAATTTTCACAACCGCCTCGGAACCCTGGAAACGGCATATAATAAAATATTTTAAATAAATCCGGCTCCCGGAGCACGTTCCGTTCGCCGGGCCGGCCGCCTGTCCTGCCGGGAAAAACGGCCGGACGGTCCGACCTGCGGAAAGCGCGCCGCCCGGCATTGATTTTCCCGGGATTATTCCTATCTTTGGTGCCGTAACGACACTTTTATCAGCCGGAAAGTACCGCACCGTACCCGATTCGGTCTTGGAACCATCCGTCCTTTTTCCGATCTTTGTCAGGAACAAACCGTGAACCGTCCGCACATGAGAAACCTTCTGTCAACCGTACTGCTGCTCGCCGCAACGCTCGCCGCCTCGGCCCAAAACGACCTGAAAAGCGTGCTTTCACAGCTCGACGCCACCCTTTCGCACCGGGACTCCTACATCGCCGGACGCGAACAGCGGATCGAATCGCTGAAAAACATCCTCCGGAAATCGGATTTCTCGGACGCCCAGCGCTACATCCTCAACCAGCAGCTGATCGACGAATACACCCCCTACCAGGCCGATTCGACCATCGACTACCTCTACCGCAACATCGCCCTGGCGACACGCATGAACGACGCGGGGCACCTCAACGAGAGCCGTATCCAGCTGGCCTACCTGTACAGTTCGGCGGGTATCTACCTCGAAGCGGCGAACATGCTGAAACTGGTCGACACCACGGCGCTGGACCGCAGGCAGCTGGTCGACTACTACATCGCCCGCCACAAACTCAACGACGAACTCCAGCTCTACTCCCACGACTCGGCGCAGGGACACGAATCGTGGCGGCTTACGGTGATCTACGCCCAGCTGATCGTGGAGAACACCGAACCGGAGTCGGTCACGCACCTCAACTTCCGGCTCCGCCAGGCGATCGGCGCCCGCGACTACCCGCAGGCCGTGGAGATTTCCGAACGGCTGTGCAGCACCCTGCAACCCCTTTCGCGCGAATATGCCGAGGCGTCGTACATGCGCGCCCTCGTGGCGGACCTGATGGACGACACGCCCACGGCGCAGGTGTGGTTCGCACGCTCGGCGATGACCGACATCCAGCTGGCGATCCGCGACAACGCCGCACTGAAAAGCCTCGCCAACACGCTGCTCGACGACGACAACATCCAGCGCGCCATGCGCTACATGCGGATCGTGATGGACGACGCACGGTTCTTCAATTCGCGGCTCCGCCCGTGGCAGGACGCACTGGCGCTGCACGTCATCGAAGAGGCCTACCGGGTCCGGCGGCAGCGGATGGACGCCATGTACAACATCTTCGTCGTGTCGATCGGCTGCTTCATGCTGCTGGCCCTCGGGGGCGTGGTCTTCGTCCTGCGGCAGAACCGCAAGCTGAACCTTGCGCGGCTCGAATTGCAGCAGGCCAACAACCGGCTCAACATCTCGAACAAAGACCTCCAGCACATCAACAAGCGACTGGCAGGACTGAACAGCCAGATTTCAGAGGCCAACGAAGTGAAGGAGGAGTATATCGGCATCTTCCTGACGATGTGCTCGGAGTACATCGACAAGATCATCGACTCGCGCCGCCACGTACGCCGCCTGCTGCGCGACGGCCGCGTCGACGAACTGCGGAAGGAGTACTCCCCGACCGACGGCGACAGCCGCGAACTGGAGGAGTTTTACCGCAACTTCGACACGACGTTCCTGCAACTCTACCCCACGTTCATCGAGGATTTCAACTCCCTGCTGGACAAGGAGGCGCGCATCGAGCCGAAAAAGGGCGAGCTGCTGACGACCGAGCTGCGCATCTTCGCGCTGATCCGGCTGGGCATCAACGACTCGTCGAAAATCGCCGCGCTGCTGCGTTACTCCGTGAGCACGATCTACAACTACCGGTCGAAGATCAAGGGGCACACGCTCGTCTCGCGCGACGATTTCGAGGAGCGGATCAAGACCATCGGGGCTTTCAGTCCGCAGCATCTCTGACCGTTTTCGCCCAAGGGGGGGGGCACCCTCCCGGAGCGATTCGAAGCGGCACAAAAAAAGCCCGCGGAGCATCCCGCAGGCTTTTCCAATACATGAATCGGAGAGGTTCCGGCCGGGCGCAAAACACGGGCGGGAATTCACCGTCCCGTTCCGGGAGGCAAACAACCTCGGAATTTCCATTGCAAGGCGCCCCTCCGGGGTCTCTGCTGCGGGACCGTTCCGGCCCCCGATGAATCGTCCCATGCGGGACCTCCTCCGGACGGGCGAAAAAAAGACCGCGGAAAGAATCCACGGTCTTCTATAACGGCGAAGTCTCCCCCCCCCTCCGGCGTTCCGGACGGAGCGCGGAGGCTACTCGGCCTGCTGCTCGGTCTGTCCGGCAGAGGGAATCTCGGCCTGCGGCATCGTAGCGGCGGCCTCGGATTCGATGACCCGCTCCTGAAGCGCCTTGGCGTCCTTCGAAATCTCCAAATTGCTGTCGGCGACCAGACCGCGGTCCATGGCCAGCGTAGCCGCAAGGCTCAAAACCACGATGGCAATAGCCATCGACCAGGTGAATTTCTCCAGGAAGTTCGTAGTCTCGCGCACCCCCATCACCTGGTTCGACGCGCCGAAATTGGCGGCCATGCCGCTCTTGGGGTTCTGCACCAATACCGCCAGGATCACCAGTACGCTCGCAACGAGTATCAGGGCAATGCAAATCGTGTATAACATATTACCTTAAATTTTAATATTGTTTTCTATTTTGCCAATAAGTTCGGCAAAGTAAACACTTTTTTCGGGATTTCGCAAACTTAATTTGCGATAAATCGCCACGGACTTGTCCCGAAGGCCTTGAGCGAGATAGATTTCGGCCAGCTCCTCGGTGACCACCTCGTCGTCGTCGTCCAGTTCGGGCTGCAGAACGACCTCCTCCTCGGGTTCGCCCTCGCCGGCGACGATGCGCAGGTCCTCTTCCTGAAGGAAACGGTCGATGATCTCCTCCGAGGAGAGCTGCGTGAGCGCCGAGGCGTCGACGGCGGCCCTGCGCAACGAACTCTCGGCCCGCCACGGGGCCGTCAGCGCCACCCGCGGATCGGATTCGCCCGTAAGCGTCTCGCGCAGGATACGCCCCGGAAGGAACCACGGGAAGCGCACCGCAAGGTCCCCGGCTTCGGCAGCGGAAGGCGTCTCCGCCCGGCCGGGCGCCGCAAAGTATGTTTTCAGGTCGGACATCGCGCGTCGGAATTACCAGTTGGAGGCCGCGGCCTGGAAAATGTCGGTCACGATCTTGTCGACGATCTGGGGGATCAGCTCGCCTTCGACCTCCGTAAGCAGTTTCGTGGAGTCGTAGTCCTCGTAGGCCTGGAAAGTGCGGTTGAACGACATCTTCTCGTCGAGGGCATTGGTGAAGCGCACCTTGACGGTGATCGTCAGGCGGTTGAGCAGGGCGTAGTCGTCACTCGAAACCGAAGCCGTCGTCGAGGTATAGTTGACGATCTCGCCCTCGAAGGCGAAGTCGCCGCCCTCGTCGACCTGCATCAGGCGCGTGCGGCGCGTGAACATGTCGACCAGCGCCTCGGTGAGCGTGGAACTCAAAATCGGCGACACCATCGTGGCGTTGTTGGGGAAGTAGGCCACCGAAAAGGTCTTGGCGTCGGGCGGAATCGAGGCGCCCGACAGCGAGTATTTGATGGACACGCCGCAGCCGGTCATCACCGCGGCGATAGCCAGCAATGAAAAACGGAAAATGAAAAATGAAAAATTATCTCGGAATCTGCGCATTCTTTTAATTCTTAATTTTTAATTGGAGTCAGGAATTGTCTTCAATTCCTAACTCCTTTATCTTGCGGTATAGTGTGCGCTCCGACATGAAAAGTTCGGCAGCGGCCTCGCGGCGACGGCCGTTGTTGCGGCGCAGGGCGCGGATGATCTGCTCGCGCTGCATGTCGGCCTTGGTCATCTCGCGGGGCGGCTCGTCGGTCACCTCCTTGCTCTCGGCATAGACCGGAGGCTGGGGATAGGAAGCGACGGCCGGAACGTAGCTGCTCTGCGCCGTGGTCGGCAGCAGGGCCTTGACGTCACGGACCGGCTCGGGGCACGGCACGCCGCCCTTCATCAGTTCGGAGATCATCCGCTTGAGGTCGTTGATGTCGGCGCGCATGTCGAACAGCACCTTGTAGAGCAGTTCGCGCTCGGTCGACATCGTGTCGTCCATGCGCATCGTCCCGGCGGCCATCGGCGCGCCCCCGCCCTGCGGGGGCAGGTATTTCGCCAGCACCTCGGAGGTGATCACCCGGGTCTGCTCGATGGCCGAAATCTGCTCGGCGACGTTCTTCAGCTGGCGGATGTTGCCCCGCCAGTAGTAGTTCTTCAGCATCTCGCGCGCCGCATCGTCGAGCGTCACGGCGGGCATGCGGTACTGCACGGCCACGTCGGCGGCGAACTTGCGGAACAGCAGCGGAATGTCCTCCGGGCGTTCGCGCAGCGAAGGAACCGTGATGGGGACCGTCCCCAGACGGTAGTAAAGGTCCTCGCGGAAACGCCCCTGGGCGATGGCCTCCTGGAGGTTCATGTTCGTGGCGGCGACCACGCGGACGTTGGTCTTCTGCACCTTCGACGAACCGACGCGGATATACTCGCCCGTCTGAAGCACGCGCAGCAGGCGCGCCTGCGTCGGATGCGGCAGTTCGGCCACCTCGTCCAGGAAGATCGTGCCGCCGTCAGCCTCCTCGAAATACCCCTTGCGGGCCTCCACGGCGCCGGTAAAGGAGCCTTTCTCGTGGCCGAACAGTTCGGAGTCGATCGTACCCTCGGGAATCGCCGCGCAGTTGACGGCGATGTATTTGCTGTGCTTGCGCGCGGAATAGGCGTGGATAACCTGCGGGAAAAACTCCTTGCCCACACCGCTCTCGCCCGTAACGAGCACCGTCAGGTCGGTAGGGGCCACACGCAGGGCCACCTCCAGCGCCCTGTCCAGAAGCGGGGAGTTGCCGATGATGCCGAAGCGTTGTTTTACGGTGGTGATCTCTGTCATTTATTCGGGTTGTTCGGGTTGGGACGCAGCGGACGGGAGTTCCGCCGCCTGCGGAAGTTCGATGTATTCGTTTTCGGCCTGCTTCTCCCGGGCGTCGCGCCAGAGTCCGAAGGCGATGGCCGCCACGGCCAGCAGGGCGGCGATCACGGCGATCCAGATGAACCGGTCGGCGCGGCGGCGCGGCACGCGGTCGACGTAGCGGTAGGCATCGGTGTTCTTCGGCGGCTTGCCATAGCGCAGCCCCCGCACCGAAGGATCGGGATTCATCTTCGCCGAAGTCGACACGCGCGGCTCCGTGAAAGCCGTCTTGACGGCCTCGGCCACCTTCTCGGGTTGCAGCGGCTGACGTTTCCCGGCAGCCGGTTCTTGCGCGGGGGATTCCGACGCGGGTTGCGGCTCGTAGACGAAGGCGATGGTCGCATTGGGACCGGGTTTCATCACCCCGAAGCCCTCCAGGCGGTACTCCGAGCC
>ERZ780190.2701-NODE-2701-length-12858-cov-4.347575_pt1 | contig 12858 bp, 9 predicted proteins | sample MGYA00510980_ERZ780190 | MGnify/ENA primary metagenome ERZ780190 (study PRJEB29588, sample SAMEA1972188) | human gut metagenome | biome: human gut; feature: human-associated habitat; material: faeces | place: Denmark | collected 2008/2010 ... | reverse complement strand
TGAAGTACCTTAGAAAATAACAGTAAAATCTGTGAAGTAAATTTAGGCATAGTCATTACATATACTCCTCTCCTTGGAGAAGATATACTGCAAGTACCCTAGGAGATATACTTCACCGTCCAAGTAAGTACTACTTCTCGTGATATCCTATTAGTATATACAAGACTGTTGCCCTCATTTAAAGTGAATGTATTTGTTGGATTCATGTTTTTTTGCGAAGTTTGTTGCTTGAAAAGTAAGCTTTGAGACATGAATATGAGAAATATTGTACTGTGTATATTATATTTGTTTTTGGTGCCGATGGGAGGGTTTGCCCAATCTGAGGTCATTGTCTTGTATCCCGATACTGAAAATAAGGATTTGGATGAAGCTGTATACCAAAAAATCTTTTTGGCCGGCACGATTGATATGGGGAAAAGCGTGGATTGGCAAAAGGCTACCTGCGACTGGTTCCGGGCGCTTCCGGAGGGACGGTATCTCTTGTTCAATCCTCGTAGAGATAAAGGGTTGAGCGGGGAGATGTCCGATTTTGAGCATCAAGTGAATTGGGAACTGGAGCATCTGGAGAAAGCCGATCTGATTATCATGAACATTCTGGCGAGCAGCAAATCCCCGATAACTTTATTGGAGATGGGGCTGTTTATGCGCTCCGGAAAGTTGCGGGTGATTTGCGAGCCCGGCTTTTACCGCTATGATAATGTGCGCTTAACTTGTGCGCGCTATGGCGTCCCATTGTATCAGAATATGGACGATTTTTTGAAAACCATGCGCTAATCTATTATTATTTGTTTAACTTTGTATAGTTTTAGGGACGGTGTGGAATCGATCCTAAGCGAGTATTGTCGAACAAAATGGAAAGAATATGAAAGGTATAGTTTTAGCCGGTGGATCGGGTACCCGCTTGTATCCGATCACTAAAGGAGTTTCCAAGCAACTTCTACCTATTTATGATAAGCCGATGATTTTTTATCCGGTATCCGTGCTCATGCTGGCAGGGATACGGGAGATTCTTATTATATCGACCCCTCAGGATTTGCCGGGCTTTCGTCGTTTACTGGGCGATGGCTCCGATTATGGCGTTCGTTTTGAATATGCCGAGCAGCCTTCACCGGACGGATTGGCGCAAGCTTTCATCATTGGAGAGCGTTTTATCGGCAATGACTCCGTTTGCTTGGTACTTGGCGATAATATCTTTTACGGACAGAGCTTTACCCGTATGTTAAAAGAGGCCGTTGACAAGGTGGAGAACGAACAAAAAGCGACCGTGTTCGGTTACTACGTAAACGATCCGGAACGCTATGGCGTGGCCGAGTTCGATGCGGATGGGAACGTCCTCAGTATCGAGGAGAAACCGAAGGAACCGAAGTCGAATTACGCCGTGGTAGGATTGTATTTCTATCCGAACAAGGTGGTGGGCGTGGCCAAGAATATCAAGCCATCCGCCCGTGGAGAGCTGGAGATCACTACCGTGAACCAGTGGTTCTTGAAGGATGGGGAGTTGAAAGTGCAGCTATTGGGACGTGGATTCGCTTGGTTGGATACCGGGACTCACGACTCGTTGTCTGAGGCATCTACTTTCGTGGAGGTGATCGAGAAGAGACAGGGACTGAAGGTGGCTTGTCTGGAGGAGATCGCTTTCAAGCAAGGATGGATTGATGAGAAGCGACTTGAGCAAGTGGCTTTGCCGATGATTAAGAATCAGTACGGCCAGTATTTGATGAGGTTGATTAATAAGTAGAAGTAGTTCAGAATACGAGATATCGATGGGAAAAGACAGTAAAATATTTGTTGCCGGTCACCGGGGCTTGGTAGGCTCCGCCATCCTGAATAATTTGCGTAGCAAAGGGTATACGAACTTCCTGCTTCGTACGCATGCGGAACTGGATCTGACGGATCAAGCCGCTGTGAACGAGTTCTTTGCAGCCGAGCGGCCGGACTATGTGTTCTTGTCGGCGGCGCACGTCGGCGGTATCATGGCGAACAGTCTGTACCGTGCCGATTTTATCTACAATAATTTGATGATCCAGAATAATGTCATTCATGCCTCTTGGAAAAACAATGTAAAGAAATTATTATTCTTGGGAAGCACCTGCATCTATCCTCGTGAGGCTCCGCAGCCGATGCCGGAGGATTGCTTGCTGACATCTCCCTTGGAATATTCCAACGAGCCTTATGCGATCGCCAAGATAGCGGGTATCAAGATGTGCGAGAGTTACAACCTGCAATACGGTACGAACTATATCGCCGTGATGCCTACTAACCTCTACGGGCCGAATGATAATTTCAATCTGGAGACCTCGCATGTGTTGCCAGCCATGATCCGTAAGATCCATCTGGCGAAATGCCTGCATACAGGAGATTGGGAGGCCTTGCGTAAGGATATGGACATTCGTCCGGTAGAGGGCGTGTCTGGGAAGGCCTCCGAGCCGGAGATACTCTCCGTATTGGATAAACAGGGTATCCGTCCGGGCGAGGTGGAGCTGTGGGGAACCGGCAAGCCGCTTCGTGAGTTTTTATGGAGCGAGGAGATGGCCGACGCTTCTGTTTATATCATGGAACACGTGGATTTCGAGGATGTCCGCCAGAAGGAGGGCGAGGTCCGGAATACACATATTAATATAGGTACGGGTATCGAGCTTTCGATCCGTGAGGTCGCCGAACTGATCCGGCGAGAGATCGGGTTCGAGGGCGAGTTGAGGTTTAACTCGTCCAAGCCGGACGGTACGCTTCGTAAGCTGACGGATGTAAGCAAGTTGCATGCCTTGGGTTGGCGCCATACGATCGAGATCGAGGAGGGCGTGAAGCGACTCTATGAATGGTACTTGGGAATTGAAAAATGAGAATTGAAAATTGAAAATTAGAGAAATGGGCAAAGTAGCGTTAATAACGGGTATTACGGGACAGGATGGGGCTTATCTTACCGAGTTCTTGATCAAGAAAGGATATACGGTACACGGTATCAAGCGTCGTTCTTCCATGTTCAATACGGACCGTATCGATCATTTGTATCAAGACCCGCATGTGGAAAACCGTAATTTGATTTTGCATTATGGCGATTTAACGGATAGTTTGAATCTTACACGTATCATTGGCGAGGTTCAACCGGACGAGATCTATAATCTGGCCGCCATGAGCCATGTAAAAGTAAGTTTCGACACTCCCGAATATACTGCGAATGCGGATGGTTTGGGCGTATTGCGTATCCTAGAGGCGGTCCGTTTGCTGAACTTGATCCCGAAGACACGTATTTATCAGGCATCTACATCCGAGTTGTATGGCTTGGTGCAAGAGGTGCCGCAGAGGGAGAATACTCCTTTCTATCCGAGAAGCCCTTATGCCGTAGCGAAACTATACGGTTACTGGATTACGGTGAATTACAGGGAAGCCTATCATATGCACGCTTCCAATGGCATCTTGTTTAATCACGAGTCTCCATTAAGGGGAGAGACATTCGTGACCCGTAAGGTAACCCGGGCGGTTTCACGTATCGTTTTAGGTATGCAAAAAAAGGTTTATATGGGTAATCTTTCCTCCAAACGGGATTGGGGACACGCAAAAGATTACGTGCGTGCCATGTACGCTATTTTGCAACAAGATGAACCCTCGGATTATGTCATTGCTACCGGGATTACTACCACGATTCGGGACTTTATCCGTATGGCTTTTGAGGAAATTGGCGTGGGAATCCGCTTTAAAGGAGAAGGGATAGACGAGGTCGCTATCTTAGAGTCGATAGACGAGGGATTGTTCGTCAAGAAGGTTGGTGATGCCTATCTGGAAAACTTTAAGAAACGTGTGGGTGAGGAAGTTGTAGGAGTAGATCCGCAGTATTTCCGCCCTACGGAAGTAGAGTTGCTGATCGGTGACGCTACGAAGGCACGTACTCGTTTAGGGTGGGAACCGGAGTATTCATTAGCGGCTTTAATTGAGGATATGATGAAGAACGATATAAAACTAATGAAGAAGGAGTCTTATCTGAAAGAGGGGGGCTATAAAATTTTGAACTATTTCGAGTGAGTTCGAAACAATTTGAAGATTTTATTTGTTGTAATTACAAAAAGAGTTAATTTTGTGCCAATTTTAAGATATTAGGTAATTGATTGTTTAATTAAAATGTTGAAAATATGAAGACTAAGGTTTTACTTTTAGCTTTGTTATCAGGTTTTGTATTCTCTGTGGTAGCACAGGAATATCAACCGCAGGTGGGGTTCAGCAATGAGGCTGGTTATAAGACTAATTTCAAGAAGAATAAAGCTCGCGACAATTGGTTTATTTCAATTGCGGGTGGAGCCAGCGTATTGTTAGGAGACCAAAATGGAGAGGCTGATTTCAAGAATCGTTTAAATTTCGCTCCACAAGTATCTTTTGGTAAGTGGTTTAATCCGTATTTAGGATTCCGTACCCAGTTAAATGGTGGTATTATCCACGGTTTTGAAGGTGATGGCGCACAGTTTATGCAACATAATAAATATGTAGCCGCTCACGTAGATTTGTTGTGGGATGTTACTAACTTCTGGGCTCCTTACAGAGAATCTAAAGTGTTCCGCTTGATTCCTTGGGTCGGTTTTGGTTATGCGCAGCGTTTCAAGACTACAGAGTCTTATGATCGTCCAAGAACGGAGTCTCCTACGTTGAACGCTGGTATCTTAACCGCTTTCCGTTTGAGCAAACGTGTTGATTTGAATGTTGAGATCCAAGGTTCTTTGTTGAACGAGCAGTTTAACCGTGTCGAGATGAATCACCTGACAGATGGTATCGTTCAGTTGAGCGCTGGTTTGACATTCAAATTGGGTAAGACTGACTTCGAGGTATTGGAGCCGATGGATTACGCTTTGTTGAACGACTTGAACGGCCAGATCAACTCTTTGCGTGCTGCTAACGATGAGTTGAGCAAACGTCCGGTTTCTTGCCCTGAGTGCCAAGAGACAGTTACTGAAGTTATAAATAACTACGTTGACAATGTGGTTTATTTCCGCATCAACAGCGCTAAGATCGACAAGAACCAGCAGATCAATATCTATAACACAGCTGAGTTCATGAAGAACAACAACGCTCCGATCAAGGTAGTTGGTTACGCTGACAAGAAGACGGGTACTTCTGATTATAACATGGGTCTTTCTGAGAAACGTGCTAGAGCGGTCGCTAAGGAACTTATCGATAAATACGGTATCTCTTCTAGCCAGATCACTATCGAGTGGAGAGGTTCGGACGAACAACCTTATGGCGAAAATAGCTGGAACCGTGTAGTAATTATGAGCGCTAATAATTAATTTACGAATTAATACTTTAAAAAGGCCGTACTTCTAAGTGCGGCCTTTTTTTTTGCGCCGAAAAATACTTACTTTTGTGAGAATTTATCGAATTGCTATGATATTGAACAAAAAACATGGTTATTTAATCCAATGGCTGATTGGTGTAGGAGATTTGATCGTATTGAATCTTTTGTTTATGGCCGTTTTTCATCTGCTTGGCCCGAAATACACGGAAGCGATATCCTATAATTTGAGAGAGGTTATTCTGTTATTGAACTTCTGTTATTTCTTCTCTTTATATTTTATCCCGATTCAATTGCATCAGGCGGTCGTGTTTATCGACAAGATCGTGCAACGGGCGTTCGGATTGGTTACCGTACTTATCTTCTTGTTCGCTACTTGTTTGATCTTCTTGAATGTGGGAGATGTTCTGGCAACCTTCCTCTTGGTCTATTACGGGGTTTCTATCATCTTGTTTTCGCTTTGGCGGGTTTTGGTGCGCCTATCTTTAAAGTTGTACAGGCGAAAAGGCTATAACTTTAAGAAGGTGGTGATTGTGGGGGCCGGAAAGAATGGTATGGAGCTTTACCAAGTCATGAAAGATGATTTGAGCTATGGGTTTAGCGTAAAGGGATTCTTTGATGACAATGACTCGTTGAAAGACGTTTTACCTAATTACTTGGGCAAGACGAGCGAGGTGGAAGCGTATGTGCTGGAGCATGATATCGATGAGATTTATTGTACCTTGCCGGGTACGAACAACGGAAAGATCGTACGGCTTCTGAATTTCGCCGAGAAGAAGATGGTGCGCTTCTATATCGTGCCCGAGTTTTACCGGGATGTAAAGAAGAGTATGGTGATGGAGGTGATGGAATCGATCCCATTGCTGACGGTCCGCCGAGAGCCTTTGCAATCCGCCTATAACCGGTTCTTGAAACGAACGTTCGATATATTTTTCTCTTTGGTGATTTTGCTCACGATTTATCCGATCCTGTACATCGTGGTCGGTATAATGATCAAGTTAAGCTCACCCGGCCCGATTTTGTTTAAGCAGAAACGTACGGGATTGTATGGGCATGACTTCGAATGTTTTAAATTTCGTACGATGAAGGTGAACGCGCAGGCCGATACCTTGCAGGCCGTCAAGGATGATCCCCGGAAGACCCGGATCGGCGATTTCTTGCGCCGGACGAATTTGGATGAGTTCCCTCAGTTCGTGAACGTCTTGCTGGGCGATATGTCCGTGGTAGGCCCTCGTCCGCATATGCTGAAGCATACCGAGCAGTACTCGGCGTTGATCGATAAGTATATGGTGCGGCATTTGGTGAAACCGGGAGTAACGGGGTGGGCGCAAGTCACCGGTTACCGGGGTGAGACCAAGACGCTGGAGCAGATGGAAGGACGTGTGAAGAGAGATGTGTGGTATATAGAGAATTGGACGTTTTTCCTTGATTTAAAGATTATTGTGGTTACGGTACTGAATATGTTCAAGGGAGAGAAGAATGCGTATTAATCCGATTTGTTGCACACTTTTTGCGGATTTGTGTAATCTGTATTTATATTTATGCTATATTCGCGCTCGATGGGAAGAATAATTGCAATAGATTACGGCCGGAAACGTACGGGGATAGCCGCTACGGATATTTTACAAATGATCGCTAACGGCGTGGCGACAGTCCCAAGTGGAGAGGTTGTGAAATACCTGTCGGATTACATATCACGGGAACCGGTGGATTTATTTGTGGTCGGGCTTCCGAAGCAAATGAACAATGAGCCTTCTGAGAACATGAAGTATGTGGAGGCGTTCGTGACCCATCTGAAAAGGACGATACCAAGTATCCCGGTAACTTATTACGACGAGCGGTTCACGTCGGTCTTAGCTCATAAGGCCATGTTGGAAGGCGGTTTAAAGAAAAAGAAACGGCAAGATAAAGGATTGGTCGATGAGATTAGCGCCGTTATTATTTTGCAAGCTTATTTAGAAAGTAAAAAATATCAGTTATAACTTATGATTTTACCCGTATTTTTATATGGTCAGCCCGTGCTAAGAAAAGAGGCTGAGGATGTACCTAAAGATTATCCCGACTTGAAACAGTTGGTTGCCAATATGTTTGAAACGATGTATAATGCCGATGGGGTAGGACTTGCCGCTCCTCAGGTGGGCTTGTCTATCCGTTTGGTGGTTATAGACGGTGATGTGATGGGAGATGACTTCCCTGAATGCAAAGGTTTCAAGCGTGCGTTGATTAATCCCGAGTTTTTGGAACGTAGCGAGGAGGAAATAGCTATGGAGGAAGGCTGCTTGAGCCTACCGGGTATACACGAGAAAGTGTCTCGCTCGAAAACGGTTCGTGTGAGATATTGGGATGAGAATTGGGAGGAGCACGAGGAAGTGGTGGAAGGTTTCGCCGCCCGTATTGTGCAGCATGAGTGCGAGCATCTGACGGGGCATGTCTTTATCGACAATGTCTCCGCTATTCGCCGCCAATTGAACAAAGGCAAATTAAATAGTATTATTAAAGGGACGGTTCGTTGCTCTTACCGGGCAAAAGCCGTTGGTAAATAATAAATCTATAAATAATCAATATGACAGATTTAAGTAAAAACATTGAGGCCCTCAGGGAAAAGAAAGCCGTTATCGAGATGGGCGGTGGTGAGGCTGCTATCGAAAAGCAAGTGGCGATGGGTAAGCTTACTGCCCGGGAGCGTATCTTGGCTTTGTTGGATAAGAACTCTTTCCATGAGTATGACATGTTCGTGAAACACGATGGCCGTGATTTCGGTATGGAGAAGAAGGTTCTGCCGGGTGATGGTGTGGTTACCGGTACGGGTACGATCTTTGGTGCCCCGGTTTGCATCTATGCGCAGGACTTTACGGTTGCCGGTGGTTCGTTAGGTTTGCAGCATGCTCGTAAGATCACCAAGATCATGGATCATGCGTTGAAGATGAAATGTCCGATCATCGGAATCAATGACTCGGGTGGCGCGCGTATCCAAGAAGGTGTTGGTGCTTTGGCTGGTTATGGTGAAATATTCTATCGCAATACGATCGCCTCGGGCGTGATCCCTCAGATTTCCTTGATCCTCGGTCCTTGTGCCGGTGGTGCCGTTTATTCTCCGGCGTTGACGGACTTCGTGTTTGTGGTTGAGAACATCTCTAAGATGTTTATCACGGGACCGAACGTTATCAAGACCGTGCTGGGTGAGGATATCTCAATGGAAGACCTTGGTGGCGCACGTGTTCATGCAGAGACTACAGGTAACGCTCATTTCTATGCCTTGAGCGAGCAAGAATGTTTCGATCAGGTGAAACGTTTGGTTAGCTTCATCCCTTGGAATAATCAGGAGCGTGCGAAAGTGGTTGAGCCGAAAGAGCCGTCCGCTATGCTGAATATCGAGCAAGTAGTTCCGGCGGACCCGAAACAGCCGTATGATGTGCGAGACGTTATCAGATGTATCGTCGATGACTCGGACTTCTTGGAGATTCAAGAGTTGTGGGCCGCTAATATTGTGATCGGTTTTGGCCGTATGGCAGGAGAAACGGTAGGTTTCGTTGCCAATCAACCGATGGTTCTGGCCGGCGTGCTTGATTGTGATAGCGCTGACAAGGCCGCTCGTTTCATCCGTTTCTGCGACTCATTCAATATTCCTATCATCACGTTGGAGGATATGCCGGGTTATCTGCCGGGCGTAGATCAAGAGCATGCGGGTGTGATTCGTCATGGGGCTAAGGTTCTGTATGCGTATTCGGAAGCTACTGTTCCTAAGATCACGGTTATCTTGCGCAAGGCGTACGGTGGAGGTTATATAGCTATGAACTCCCGTCACTTGGGCGCTGACTTCATGTTCGCTTGGCCGAGCGCGGAGATCGCTGTTATGGGTCCGGAAGGTGCAGCTAACATCATATTCCGCAAGGAGATCATGGAGGCGGAAGATCAGAACGCTATGCGTCAGGAGAAGGTGAAAGAATATATCGAGAAATTCGCGAACCCGTACGTGGCGGCTTCCAAGGGATTTATCGACTCTGTGATCGAACCGAAAGAAACCCGTTCATTATTGCTACACGCACTGAAGCTTTCCATTCTAAAAGAGGAATACAGACCGGCCAAGAAGCACGGTTTGCCTCCGTTCTAAATTGATGAGAGTATGGAAAAGAAACACCAGCAAGAAGAATATGTAGACTTTGTGGTGACGGCACGTAAATATAAGACGTTGCTGACAGCGAAGTATAAGAGCCGACCGATGTGGCATAAGCCGTCGGCTGGTGACGTGGTTTCTCATCTTCCCGGAACGATTATCAAGATTATGGTAGAAGAAGGACAGGCTGTGGAGGCTGGGCAACTTCTGCTAATCCATGAGGCGATGAAAATGCAGAACCGGGTGGTCGCTCCCATATCGGGAGTCGTTGTCGAGCTCAATGTAAAAGAGGGCGATAAGATAACGAAGAATCATTTAATGGTAAAAATAGAGTCTAAGTAAGATAATTTACTTATTTTTGCCTCTCAATCATTTTTAATAGGATGAAGAAGGCAACACTCTTTTTGATATTACAGATATTTACGATTTCGCTTTTTGCGCAGATTAATACGGACCGTGTATTGGCCATTGGCAGGAACGCCCTTTATTTTGAGGATTATGTTCTTTCCATTCAGTACTTCAATCAAGTTATCAAATCCAAACCTTGGTTGGCGGAACCCTATTTTTACCGTGCGGTGGCGAAGATAAATCTGGACGATTTTAAGGGGGCCGAGGAAGACTGTACTTTATGTCTTCAGCGGAACCCTTTTTTAACGCAAGCGTATTACGCTCGCGGCATCGCCCGTCAAAGTCAGGAGAAATACGACGAGGCGATCGACGATTACCAGAAAGGACTTGAGTTCAAACCCGAGGACCGCCAGATGCTGGTGAATATGGCGGTGGCTTTTATCCAGAAAAAAGACTACAACGGGGCGGAGAAGACATTCGATGATTTAATGACCGCCCATCCGAAATATTCCATGAATTATATGACACGGGGCGCTATGTATCTGGAGAAAGGGGATACGTTGAAAGCCTTGGCCGATTATAATAAGGCGATCGAGATGGATCCTTATTATGCGCCGGCGTATGGCAATCGTGCGATCCTTCATTATCAAATGGATGATTACAAGGACGCTTTGGCTGATTTGAACGAGGCTCTACGTCTGGATACCCGTGAGAGCGGATATTATATTAACCGGGGGCTAGTTCGTTATCAGATGAATGACTTGAGAGGTGCGATGGCCGATTACGATCAGGTGATCAGCATGGATAGCCGGAACTTGATCGCACGGTTTAACCGGGGGTTGCTTCGGTTCCAAGTCGGGGATAATAACCGGGCTATCGAGGACTTCGATGTCGTTATCCAGCAAGAGCCAGATAACTATATGGCTTATTACAACCGTGCGTTGCTCCGTTTCGAGACGGGCGACTACCGGGGGGCCGTGCAGGATTACGACGTGGTCTTGAAGCAATATCCTACTTTCCTGCCAGGCTTTGTGAGCCGTTCGGAAGCAAAGCGTAAGCTAGGTGATAACGTGGGGGCAGACCGTGATTATTGGGCAGCCATAAAGATGGAGGAGCAGGCCAAGAACGGACAGCTCCCGAAGACATCGTCTTCTGGCTCCAATACAGCGGTGAACGGAGATGCCAAGACGGACGATTCGGAGGAGAATACTCGTGAGCAATCCGATAAGAATATCAATAAGTTCAACCGCTTGGTGGTATACGATAAGGAGCAGGAGCGTAAAAGTAAATACCAAAGTGAGGTCCGTGGGCGTGTACAAGACCGGAATGTCCATGTGGATCTGGAACCCCAGTTTGTCTTGACCTATTACGAGAAGGCGGATCCCGTAAAGAAACTTGTTTATTACGACAAGATGGTGGAGGATTACAATGGCCAGATGGTCTTGAAGCGTAAATTGCGTATCACGAACGAGGAGGCCGCTTTGACTGAGGACCAAATCGCCGTGCATTTCGCCTCCATCGACGAGTATTCGGCGGAGATCGAGCGTGATCCGAACAACGCTAACGCTTATTTTGGCCGTGCGATGGACTTCATGTTGGTGCAGGATTTCTCGGAGGCGATCAAGAATTTCTCGGAAGCGATCGAGCGAGACCCGTCGTTCACGATGGCTTATTTCAATCGTGCCGTGGAACGTTATAAGCAATTGATGTACACCCAATCCCAGCAGGCTAGCAAGGATACGTACGACTTGAGTGGCTCGGGAATGAACTTGAATATTGGTAAGTCCGCACAGTCGCAGGTAAACGCCAACACCTCGGTGGACCTCCGGAGCGCTATGCTGAAGGATAATAAGCGAGCCTATGAGCATGAGCAGATCATGAGGGATTACGATATGGTGATCAAGCTGAACCCGGGTTTTGTGTACGCTTACTTTAACCGTGCGAATCTGCGTTGCGCCCAGCGTGATTTCCGTGCCGCTATCGTTGATTACAACGAGGCGATCGAGCGGGACCCTGAATTTGCCGAGGCTTACTACAACCGTGGGTTAGCCCGTCTGTCGCAAGGTGACGTGAACCGGGGCATCGCCGACTTGAGCAAGGCAGGGGAATTGGGTATCTACAACGCCTATAATATCATCAAGCGAATGACAAGCCGGTGATAACGCAAATTATTCGAGTTAAATGTTTCGCTGATAGAAAAGAAATATTAACTTTGTGGGCTGAATATAAAGAATTTTAGAGAATAGAATATGATAAAGATTACATTTCCGGACAATTCCGTAAGAGAATATGCAAAGGGAACGACTGCTATGCAGATAGCGGAAAGCATTAGTTCTCGTTTGGCACAGGAAGTCCTAGCCGCAAGCGTGAATGGGGAGGTTTGGGACTTAAGCCGTCCTATCAACGACGACGCTACGGTGAAACTTTTGAAGTGGGAAGACGAGGAAGGTAAACATGCGTTCTGGCATTCCAGCGCTCACCTTATGGCAGAGGCTTTGCAGGAATTATATCCGGGTATTAAATTCGGTATCGGTCCGGCGATCGAGAACGGTTTCTATTATGACGTGGATCCGGGTGAGGCCGTGATCAAAGAGGGTGATTTCGCTGCTATCGAGGCTAAGATGCTTGAGCTGGTAGCCAAGAAAGAAGAGATCAAACGTCAGGACATTACCAAGGCGGATGCCATGAAGATGTTCGGCGATAGAGGTGAAGAGTATAAAACAGAGCTTATCAGTGAGTTGGAAGACGGTACGATCACTACCTATACGCAGGGTTCTTTTACGGACTTGTGTAGAGGACCGCACTTACCGAATACCTCTTATCTGAAAGCTGTCAAGATATTGAGCGTAGCCGGCGCTTATTGGCGTGGCGATGAGAAACGCAAGCAATTGGTTCGTTTGTATGGTATCACTTTCCCGAAAAAGAAGATGTTGGATGAGTATCTGACATTGTTGGAGGAGGCCAAGAAACGTGACCACCGTAAGATCGGTAAGGAGATGGACTTGTTCATGTTCTCCGATACGGTAGGTAAGGGCTTACCGATGTGGTTGCCGAAAGGTACCGCCTTGCGTTTGCGTCTGCAAGAGTTCTTGCGTCGTATCCAGACCCGCTATGACTACCA
>ERZ780190.2687-NODE-2687-length-12915-cov-3.239191_pt1 | contig 12915 bp, 9 predicted proteins | sample MGYA00510980_ERZ780190 | MGnify/ENA primary metagenome ERZ780190 (study PRJEB29588, sample SAMEA1972188) | human gut metagenome | biome: human gut; feature: human-associated habitat; material: faeces | place: Denmark | collected 2008/2010 ... | reverse complement strand
GATTGCCCGGCGGGTATAAAGCAGGGATTTAAAAATGCGATTGCAGGAGCAGACCGTGCATTGGTTGTAACGACACCGGAGGTGTCTGCTGTCCGTGATGCAGATCGTATCATTGGTCTGTTAGAGGCAAATGAGATTGGATCTACTCACTTGGTAGTTAACCGTTTGCGTACCGATATGGTCAAAGAGGGAAACATGATGTCAAGCGAAGATGTTGTTGAAATCCTGGCTGTTGATCTGATCGGCGTTGTGCCGGATGATGAAAATATTGTTATTTCAACCAACCAAGGTGAGCCACTCGTTGGTAAAGACTGTCAGGCAGGACAGGCATATATGAATATTTGTCATCGTATTTTGGGCGAGGAAGTGCCTTACTTGAATCTGGAAGCAACTAATGGATTGTTCCAAAAGTTAAAGGCAATTTTTAAGAAATAATATTACTGCGCATATAGCGTATGGAGGAGAAGATATGAGTATTTTTTCAAATTTTTTTAAGAGTTCCGGTTCGAGCAGTGATATTGCTAAGAATCGACTAAAAGTTGCCATTACTTCTGATCGCGCTGTTTGCTCTCCAGAGTTAATGGATCAGATGAAAAATGACATCATTCAGGTGATATCCAAATACTTGGATATTGATACGGATGAGCTGGATATCAAAATGGCAAAAACAGAAGTTGGGTCAGAGACAGTCAATGCATTGTTGGCTAATATTCCGATCAAAGGATCCAGAAATTTCCGCAAGTAAAGAATCTGAATAGGTTCAGCTGCGGATAAACTATTGACACAAAATTGAAACATGCTGGGTAAATGGGGATGAATTTAAGATGATAAATCGTATCAAACAATATGACTGGAAGCGTTACAATATTTCTCTTCTTGGTGTTGTACTGGTGTTATGTATGATCAGTGCATTTGCAGTTCGACTGGCAGGTGGAGAAGATGATGGAATGTCTTATATGAAGGGCCAGATCATGGGAATCTGCATGGGAATCGTGATCATTGCCATTTTGTCGGTATTAGACTATCATTTTATCTGTCAGTTTACAGCAATATTTTATGTAATAGGTGTTATACTTGTTTTGGCAACATATACGCCGCTGGGAACTAACAATGGTACAGATGCCAAGCGCTGGATTCGTATGGCGGGACTGACATTTCAGCCGACAGAGTTAATGAAGATTATATTTATTTTGACGTTGGCAGTTTTCTTAGTAAGGCGGTCCAGTAAAATGTCCCAGGTCAAAACATTAGTATTGACGTTAGTAATAACAGCAGTTCCAATGTTATTGATCTTAAAACAGCCTGACCTAAGTTCCAGTCTGGTCGTTGCATTTATCATGGTCGTTATGATATTTGCAGCGGGATTGTCTTATCGCATTATAGTGCCGATCATATTGCTGTTTGTTCCAATCGGTATTGTAGGTGCTTGGTATATTCAGCAGCCACATAATGGACTGTTGATAGGGTATCAGTATAATCGAATCATGTCATGGCTGTATCCGGATACCTTTCCAAACTCGGAGAAATATAATTATCAGCAGCTGCACTCTATTCGAGCAATAGCCTCGGGCAAAATATATGGCAAGTTTTTGCAAGATGGCGGAGATGCTAAAGTCGGTAGAAACTATAGCAGCGTAGGTGTACGTGAGAGTGATTTTATTTGGTCCGTCATTGGAGAAGAGTTTGGTTTCCTGGGCTGCTGTTTGATCTTGATACTGCTTGCGATTGTGATCTTTAAGTGCTTTAGTGTGGCTGGAAAGGCACAGGATTTATTGGGGAAGATGATTGCAATGGGAGTAGCATCTATGTATATGTTTCAGGTATTTGCAAATATAAGTGTTGCAACATTTATGTTCCCAAATACCGGACTTCCATTACCGTTTCTGAGCAATGGACTGAGTTCGATGTTATCATCCATGATCGGAATAGGTTTGATCATGAATATCAGCATACAACCTGCCAAATCCAGCAAAGGTGGATTTTCTATGCGTAATATGTATGGAAGTGATGCAGAGCGGGACATTGATATGGATTTAGAGTTATAGCGGGATATATTTCCTAAAAATACTTTGATAGAATTAAAGGGGTGAACAACATATGAATATTGGGTTGGTAGCGCATGATGCAAAGAAAATATTAATGCAGAACTTTGCAATTGCTTATCGCGGAATATTGAGTAAGCATGATATATATGCAACGGGAACGACAGGTCGGTTGATCGAGGAGGTAACAAATCTGTCGGTGCATAAATATCTTGCCGGTCACTTGGGTGGTGAACAGCAATTGGCATCACAGATCGAACATAACGAGATAGATATGGTGATTTTTTTGCGGGATCCGTTATCTCCAAAGTCACATGAACCGGATGTAAATACAGTGATCCATTTGTGTGATACCTATAATATTCCGTTTGCAACGAATTTGGCAACAGCAGAACTACTTGTCAAAGCATTAGACCGTGGAGATTTGGAATGGCGCGAAGTGCTTAGAAAAGAAGGGTTGGCAGAATGAGAAATACAATACAAAAATACGGCAAATTGACCGCATTATTTTTAGCGGTTACATTGTGTGTTTCCGGATGCGGTTCATCCGGAGAGAGCAGCTTGAATTATCGCCCTCAAATGCAAACAGGTACTGTAGTGGCAAGTGGCGGTGCATACTCTTTGGATTACCTTTCACAAGATATCTGTGTGATCCCTAAAAATAAACAGTCCAAAGAGGGCAGTGATAGTGTTATGACAGCGGGAGCATCAATGATCGTAAATGATACGAAGCAAAAGATGCTATTTTCCAAAAATATTTATGATAGAATGTATCCGGCAAGCATTACTAAGATTGTTACAGCACTTGTTACTTTGAAATACGGTAATTTAGATGATACAGTCACATTTAGTCATGATGCAGCCAACATTACGGAATATGGTGCTAAGTTGTGCGGTTTTAAAGAAGGAGATAAGATCGTATTGCGTGATCTTTTGTATTCTTTTTTGGTCTTTTCGGGAAATGATGCAGGAGTAGCCATTGCAGAACATGTTGGTGGTAGTGTTGAAAAGTTTGTTGATATGATGAATGACGAAGTGAAAGATCTTGGCGCAATTGATTCGCATTTTGTCAACCCGCATGGACTGCATGACGATAAGCATTATACTACCGTATATGACCTGTATTTGGTTTTTCATGAATTATTGCAGTATGATACATTTATGGATATTATTAATCAACCAAATTATAAGGCAAAATATACTGACAAAGACGGCAAAAAACATACGAAATATTTTAAGACGACAGATCGCTATTTGATCGGAACAGCAACAGCTCCGAAAGGTGTAAAGGTTATTGGAGGTAAGACCGGAACAACGCAGAAGGCGGGTTCTTGTTTGATCTTGTATTCAAAGGACAAAGAGGGCAATGGCTATATATCAGTTGTCTTGAAAGCAGTCGGTGGCGAAAGCCTATATCTGCAAATGAATAAACTATTAGAATATATAAAATAACAAAACAGCAGCTTCGCACATCCGAAGCTGCTGTTTTGTTACATATTGCTTATTATTTCAAAGAATACTAAGCATTTTGCAGCCACAACATAGTGATTTCTGCCAGCAGAGAACTATAGTAATTGCCTTGCCGCAATTATCTTAGTTCACTGCCGGCAGAACAAGTCAGCTTGTTGGCTGCAAAGTAGCTATTATTTTTGTGACATAATAAGCAATCTGTGACCTGGCAGTAGATTTGGATGTGCGAAGTTTGAGCTGGTTACATTTAAATAGACGCAAGGAAATGTTATTTGTTGCAAAGGAACGTCATTTTCTGCAATAAATTTATTTGGATTGATGAGAGATTTTTTGGTATCTATTTGGACTAGAGAGATTTTTTGATATCTTTTTGGAGGGGGATTGAATACTGTCATGGAGAAAGCCGATACAAAATAACTGGAAAATTGAAAATTAAGAATCCAGTCACCGAAGTAGGAGGAAAAAGCAAGCTGGAATGTCGGAAATGGAGAATCCAATCACCGGAATAGGTGAGGAAGGCAAGCTGAAATGTCGAAAATAGAAAAAAAAGTCAACTAATTGGGCAGGAAAGGCAAGCTGGAATCCTCAAAATCATCAAAACAGTCAACCAAAGCAAGAAAAAGACAAGCTGGAATTCCCAAAACTAAAATTCCAGCCATTTATCTACTCGTATGCCTATATATACAACATAATAAGTGGATTTTATATTAATTTTACTCTGCAAGAGAATATATTAACGTCATGATTTATAGGAGAAAAAAAGGCAAAAATATAAGAAAAGTATATCCACTTAGATTGCTTTGTAGTATAATAAAGGAAGTATATAGGAACGTGATGTGCATGAAGAATTTATCGTATTTGTTGTACGGGGGAGAGCGTATGTTCGTGGGAAAAGAATCTAATAATCAACAGAAAGGTATGGTGAAAACATGCGAAAACAAAAGAGAATATGGGCGTACTTGCTAAGTGCGGCGATGGTTGTAACATCATTTACAATGTCTAGCGCAACAGGAAAGGCAGAAGGAACAACAGAAAAAGGTAAGATCGTCAGCGTGACGGACAGAACCTCGACAAAGAAAGCGGCGAGCGCAACAGAAAAAGGTAAGATCGCCAGCGTGACAAACAAAGTTTCGACAAAGAAGACGGCGGGGACAGAATCCTTCCAAGATCTAAACAGACAACAGATCACGGAGGCGATGGGTGTTGGATATAATTTAGGAAACTCCCTGGAAGCAAATAGCGGAGGAACTCCAAACGAGACAGCATGGGGGAATCCGGTTTTAACCAAAGAATTTGTTTTGGCAGCAAAGGCAGCAGGATTTCAATCAATTCGAATTCCGGTATCTTATTTGAGTAAAATTGATGATAACAATGGATACAAAATTGATTCTGCATGGCTGGATCATGTACAGGAAGTAGTAGACTATTGTGTACAGAACAATATGTATGCAATCGTTAATATGCATGGAGACGGTTACACAACGGTAAGCGGTAGCTGGCTGCTCTGCGCAAGCAGCGATCAGACTAAGATCAAAGTTAAGTACAAGGCATGTTGGGAGCAAATTGCTGATCGTTTCAAAAATTATGATGAACATTTGATTTTTGAGTCAATGAACGAAGAATTTGACGGAACCTATGGTACTCCAAATAAGACAGCGTATAACAATATCAATGATTATAATCAGATTTTTGTGGATACGGTTCGTCAAACCGGTGGCAACAACGATCGCAGATGGCTGTTAATACCTGGTTGGAATACAAACATTAATTATACGGCAGACAATTATGGCTTTGTGCTGCCAACGGATCAGTATTTATCGTCTGATATTGCATCCGGCGAAAAAAGAATTATGATTTCTGTGCACTACTACGATCCATGGGATTTTTGTGGTACAGAATCAGCCGATAAAACACAGTGGGGCAGCGAGGCAACAAACCAATCCAAAGTACCGACTTGGGGCGATGAAAGTTATATGGCTTCGCAGTTTAAGAAAATGAATGATAAATTCGTATCACAGGGATATGGCGTTATCATTGGCGAGTTTGGAGCCATCAACAAAGCAAACTATGATAGTCGGAATAAGGCATGTCGAGCCGATTATTATCAGAAAGTATGTTATTATGCAAAACAGTACGAACTGGTGCCTGTTGCATGGGATAATGGATTCGATGGTGACTATGGCTTTTGTCTGATAAATCGGTATTCTTGTCAGGTAACGCATCAAGACATTATTGATGCAATGATGGAGATCTATCGTGCATCTTCCACGGCAACCGGGATAGCTTTGGATCAGCAGGAAATCACGATTCATGTTGGGGATGCGGGAACACAACTTAATGCAACCTTAACACCATCTGACAGCAAAGATGTTATTAAATGGACATCCGATGATGAGAAAGTAGCCACAGTAAATTCCAATGGTTTGGTCACAGCAGTGGGTGCAGGTACTTGCACAATTACGGCAGCGATTGCGGCCGGATGTCAGGCAACGTGCAAAGTGACCGTGCCAAAACCTTCCTATATACGGACAAAGCTGTATATGTTAGATACATCCGGCTGGACGACGATCGCTAGTGAACAAAGTGTAGATATTTCAACGAAAGACGAAGAATTCACGTTATCAGTTAAGCCGACAGACACGCAGCTTAAAAATATCGGTTCGTTATATATCAAAGATATACAGGCGGCCGAAGCGGCAGGTTCAGCACTTAGCTATGCAGTTATTACGCTGAAATCAATAACAGTAAATGGGAAACAGTACACGATCAAAGATGACACGTATACCTATGATAGCAGTTTGAAATCGGCAGCATCCGATGGACTGTCAAATAATGTGTTTGATTTTGCTTTTATTAATATTTGGGCAGACGTCATGACACATATTCAGGATGTGTCGGCAGAAAGACAGAAAAAAGCGTCCTTTAATAACGCTTCGTATCAGGGAAACAATACGGTAAAACTTACCTTTGCCGTTAGTGGCGCAAAGGCAAATGGGACGTCAGAGCCAAGCGCGACACCAAGTGCAAAACCGAGTGTAACGCCAAGTGTGAGTCCAAGCACAGCACCAAGTTCGAAACCGAGTACAACGCCAAGCGTGAGTCCAAGTACAGCACCAAGCATTAACCCAAGCGCAGCTCCAAGTGGAAACCCGAGCGAAAAACCAAGTGTGAGCCCAAGCACAAAACCAAGCGTGAGCCCAAGCACAGAGCCAAGTGCGAAACCGAGTGCAACGCCAAGCGTGAGTCCAAGCACAGCGCCAAGTGCGAATCCAAGCGTTAACCCAAGCACAGCGCCAAGCGTGAGCCCAAGCACAAAACCAAGTGTGAATCCGAGCGCAGATCCGAGTGCGACGCCATCGCTTCAGCCGGGAAAACCAAGTGTAACGGCAAAAGGATTTGTTGTGTATGCTAAAGTTAAGGGAGCAGGTAAAATTGCAGTGGGTTCTCGCTATAAACTTGCTGCTAAGAAAAAAATGAAACTTACTGTTCAGTGGGTTCCGAAAAATGCCGCAAGTCAAAAACTAACGTTTAAGAGCAGCCGCCCATCCATCGTGAAAGTAACAGCAAATGGTACTGTAAAAGCAGGCAAAAAAGCAGGCAAAAAAGCAGGCAAGGCAGTTATTACGATTACGACAGCCAATGGATTAAGCAAAAAAGTTCGCATCCAAGTCATGAAAAAGCCGGTCAAGAAACTTACCGTTAAGGCAGGAAAGCGTAACCTTAAGAAAGGCAAAAAGCTGAAATTAAAGGTAAAAGCAAAACCGGGCAAAAAGCTGGCATCCACGCAGTATTGCTGGAAATCTTCCAATAAGAAAATAGCTGCAGTATCTGCAAAGGGTGTAGTTAAGGCCAAGAAAAAAGGCACTGTGAAGATTACAGTTTATGCAACCGATGGCAGTGGCAAAAAGAAGAGCGTAAAGATCAAGGTAAAATAGGGATATCAAGGAATTAAAGAAAGATAAGTGTTGTGGGATATAGAGGAGACCGCCGATTGGCGGTCTCTTTTATAGTACGGATGTTTATAGAAAGCGAACTGAAGAATTGTAATGTTAAGACGGCGGGGCAAAAAAATATTTTCTACGAAAAAGTTTCACAAAGTTCACACGTGAAAATTGTGCAAATTATACAATCCGCTAGGCGCAATGTGGAATGAATATGATCGGAACAAAATGAAGATGCAGAAATAGAGCGGATTTAATCAAATTGAGGTCTATGAAAGATGTTGAAAAAATTGGAAATTTCAATGGTAAACGATAGGGTATGATAGGAGCGTTAAGAACATAAAATTTAAGCTGGGAGTGATTATTACAGATGAAATTTAATAAAAAAATTGTATGGATAAGTGTTATAGCTGTGGCATTGGCATTAGGAGGCATCTATATAGCGAGCCGACAAAATGCTATTACGCATGTAATTAGAGATAATAATTTTGAGGGGTCAGAGAAAGAATGGTGCGATTCGCTATTGGATAAGTTGGTGGTTATTGATAAGAAGAATTGTCAGATTGGTGAACAAAAAATATCACAGTATTCCCTGACAAAGAAAAAACATTATGCAGAAAAAGATTGCGTTAGAGTGGTTGGTTACGCCACGGATGACAATCGTGAGCTGATGCTTCATCTTTCGGATGGAAATTGCATTGCGGTTGGAAAATCTGATAAAAAGCAGAAGAGTAGTCAACGTACACATAAGGTTACGTTTATGGATTACGACAATAATGTGTTAAAAACAGAAATTGTATTACAAAATAAAAATGCAACACCCCCAATGGTAAAGGAAAGAGATGTGATTGATAAGAATTTGTCGCCATTGTTACCATTAATCGCAAATGAAAAAATAACAATTAAGCATTAATGGCCAAAAAATACAGAGAGGAGTAATAGAAATGAAAAGAATTATTGCAATTATACTTAGTTTACTGATTTTTTTTAGTAGCATATTAGTCAATGTTATTGTAAAGGATGTTTGTAGTGTCGCGAAAGAACAAATGAATGTGGTTGATGTTCAAATGGATGGGCATGGATCCGCTGCATTGCTTAGTAATGGAGAACTGTATTTTTGGGGTGAATATTATACAGACGAGGGTTATGAGGATAATAGATATTTTCCGGAAAAAATAATGGCAGATGTTAGAACATTTGCTTTTAAAGAATCAGTATGCGCTGTTATAAAAAATAATGGAGATTTGTATACATGGGGGGAAACTTATTTTAATATTTTGGGGCATGAAACACATGGGATTGATTATTGTACACCGAAAAAAATTCTTGAAAATATAGTTGATGTTAAAATCATTGGTTTGGATACCTGCATTGCCTTGTCTGAAAATGGAGAAGTGTATACATGGGGTGATGGTAAATATGGTAGTTTAGGTAATGGTACTACTGAAACGTGTATGCTACCACAAAAGATTATGGATGGTGTCAAATCTATTGAAGTTGATGGTTTTACGGTAACTGCGCTTAAGGATGACGATAGTCTGTATGCGTGGGGGTCTGGAAATCTGGGGCTAAAGAAAGATGAAAATATGAATACTTTATCGCCAGTCTATATAATGGATGGCATAAAGAAAGCAAAAGTATCTAAAAATAATGGCTGGGCAATTTCGGTATCCGGTTCATTATATGTTTGGGGCAAAGAAGTTAAGAATATGTCTTGGACAGAATTATCAAGTGCAGGATTTATTAATTTGGATAGTGAAAAAATGTATTCACCGCAAAAGTTTAAGGATAATGTTATAGATGCAGAATTGTTTTCGGGGAATGATCATTTTTATATGGTTCAATGTGATGATGGTAAATTATATATTGGTGGTTGGTGGCGAAATAAATCTTATTATGGAGCACCTCATCTTCTAAAAGAGGATGTTAAAAGTTTTAAAATTACAAATGGAGGTAGTGCATTAAGTGTTATTACACAAGATAATAAATTGTTCTTGCTGGGGTATTATCCAGAAGTTGATCTAGATATGGATATTGAGGGAGTAGAGTTCATTAATGATGTTAGCGCTTATATAAGAGATCCGTTTGTTAGCGCAGTGATAAAGACTAATGGTGACTTATACATGTGGGGAGATAATTATTATGGGCAATGTGGAACGAATATTTGTTCAGGGGAGAATCCTGATTTGAATGGCAATACATGGATAACGGAGCCTATAAAATTGGATTTTGCTGGAACAGGAAATTCATCCGCAGAACCAGATAAAGATTTAAGTAATTATACAGAGGCTAAGACGGTGGGGACAGTAGGTGAATTATATCAAAAGGAATCAGGTTTAGGAAAAATATCTTTATCCTGTGATGAAACTGTTTTTTCCAAAAACGCAACTACGTATCACCATGACTTGGCTACTTTTGCTGCTGGAATGTCAACTATGATATATAATGAAAACAAAGATGCAACAGGAAATAATAATAAAAATATGGAAGATGCATTAAATGCTCTTGGTTACAAAGAAATCAAAGAGGTTGCTGATAAAGTTGAAGATAAAGCACCTTATTGTTTGGCATATAAAACTGTGGTACTAGATGGAAAGAAAACTAACATCTTATGTGTAGTAGTACGAGGAACATATAAAAAAGAATGGATTGATAATTTTGATTCTGGATATGGAGAAAGCACCCATAAAGGCTTTTTACGTGGAGCAGATTTTGTGTATAATGGAATTTGCAACTATGTAAAAGACAATAAATTATCAGATGGGAAATTAAAAATTCTTATTACTGGTCATAGTAGAGGGGCAGCAGTTGCCAATTTGCTTGGGGCAAAAATAGATGATAATTCATTGAAAAACTCTAACTTTTCAGTGTCTATTTCCAATAAGGATGTATTCGTATATACTTTTGCTACGCCAAATACAACATCCATCAAGGAAAGAGATGACCAAAAATATAACAATATTTATAATATAGTCAATCCGGAAGATTTTGTAACAAAAGTAATGCCATCCAAATGGGGATATGGAAGATATGGAAAAAGTTATGTTCTTCCAAGCAAATCAACAGATTTGTATACGGATAATGTAGATAATTATGTTGATTACATAAGTTATGTAAGAAAATTAAAAAAATACTATAAAGAATATAGACCAAAGGATAAAGATGGGTATGCACCATATATAAAAGGAATAGTTGATGTAAGTGAATATGTGTCAACAATAACGAATACTGTGCCAAATTCTCAAAAGTATTATACAAAAAATTTACATAATAACACAGATTACGGGATTACTGATACTCCATATTCGTTACAGGCACTTTTTACAAAAACTTTGGGATACTTTATGTCCCAAAATAATTCATATAGAAAGTCCAGTTATTTATATATGGCAGATGCCCTGTCTGGTTTATACTGGGGGAAAATAGGACAAAAAACTATATCATTTTTTGTGGTACATCAAGGACTGGGAATGCTTCCTGTGCTTACTGAAAGTTTTGCATGTGCACATCGATCAGAAACTTATTTGGCTGCAATGAATATTCTAACAGAAAAACAATTAAAGCAAGGACGATCAACGATGAAAGGGATTGTAAATTGCCCGGTAGATATTACAATAAAAAATAATGAAGGGGATGTGTTAGGGCAGATCGAGAATAATGAAATAAATGAAAGTGTTGGTGATGAAATAATTATGAATGTGGATGGGGATTCAAAGAGTTTCTATCTTCCTACTGGACAAGATTTTACAATAGAATTGACTGGAAATGATGAAGGCGAGATGGATTATTCTTTATGTGAAATTGATGCAGATACGGGTGAAACAAATCGAGTTTCTTATCAGGCAGTTGACATAGAAAAAGGTAAGACTTTGACACAAAAAATAAGTACTGATTCCAGTGTAGATCAGATTAACTTAAGCAGTGAAGATAAGCAAGATATAAAACCGACGTTGATATATGGCGCAGATGATTATGGTGTGGATATTGATATTGTTGTAGAAGGTATTGGCTCAGTAGACAGCTACTCTGATGTTAGGTTAGGGGATTATATAAAATTGGAAGCTGTAACTGATGAAAACAATGATTTTATCGGATTTTATGATGAAGCTGGAACTTTGGTGTCAGATCAACCAGATTACGCATTTTCGGTGCAGGGAAGTAAAAGATTAATTGCGAGGTTTACAAGTAATGTGGTGGATATCGAAAATGTTACATTTGAAGCCTCTTCCGTAGAGATGAAGGTTGGTGATGAGGATATATTTACTGCCACTGTAAATCCAAGCAATGCAACGAATAAGAGGTTAACTTATTCTTCTACAAATAATGATGTAGCAAAGGTTGAGGATTGTGGTATTATTTCTGCTATATCTGAAGGAACGGCAAAAATAACTGCAATCACTGAAGATGGCAAGCATGAGGCAATAATGTATATTGTTGTGAAAAGGACGGATGGAGATGCTATAGATAACGATAAAACAAGTAATGTACCATTAACTGCCACTTCGAAGCCACAAAATAAACCTGCCGAGAATATACAGAAGAAAAAAATTACAAAACCTTCAAAGATAACTAACGTAAAGTTGAAAAATAAGAAAAGCAAAAAAATATTTGTATCGTGGAAAAAGAAAGCTGGTGCTTCGGGATATCAAATACAGTATGCTTTGAACAAAAAGTTTACAAAGAAGAAAAAAAGCGTGAATGCTACTAAAAATAAGTATTCTAAAACAATAATTGGATTAAAAAAGAAAAAAACTTATTATGTGCGAGTAAGGGGATTTAAATCCTATAAGGGAAAGAAATATTATGGCAAATGGAGTTCTGTTAAAAAAATAAAAATAAAGAGATAGTCATTGAGCTTTACCAAGAGCAGAGACTAGATAGGTTCTCTGCTCTTATCTGCAATATACAGGTATAAATGTATATGTCAAAGGGAGTGTCACAAAGTTTGTGTAAAACTTCAATTTGATGAAAGATAACATTATTCAGTTTGGAGATTTTTATTATGGCAAGAAGAAAAAGTGATTCACCACAAAAAGCAGCAATACGTGAAATGATGCAGGGATATCTCAAGGAGAATGATATCAGTATCAAAAGCCGAAACGATGTTAATTCCATCATGCGGGACATGATATCTGTTTTATTGGAAGGGGCTCTTGACGAAGAACTTAATGAGGAACTGGAGTGTTCCAAATACGATTACCACAACAAAGAGACCGATAACAGCCGGAATGCAATTCCAAGAAAACAATGCGTACCAGTTATGGTGATATGGACGTTGCAATCCCAAGAGATCGCAAAGGGAAGTATGAACCGCAGATGATACCAAAATATCAAAATACGGTCACTTAGGACATAGAAGAAAAGATTATATCTATGTATGCAAAAGAAATGACCACGGGAGACATTGAAACACACTTAAAGGAGCTTTATGATCGGGATATTTCAGACAGTACAATCAGTTG
>ERZ780190.2681-NODE-2681-length-12933-cov-6.423668_pt1 | contig 12933 bp, 7 predicted proteins | sample MGYA00510980_ERZ780190 | MGnify/ENA primary metagenome ERZ780190 (study PRJEB29588, sample SAMEA1972188) | human gut metagenome | biome: human gut; feature: human-associated habitat; material: faeces | place: Denmark | collected 2008/2010 ... | reverse complement strand
TTATGTTCTTACTGGGAATTGGCGAGCTGTTAGAGGAATGGACCCACAAGAAGTCTGTTGGCGATCTGGCAAGAAGCATGTCCTTAAATATCGAGAAGGTATGGCAGAATGTAGATGGCACAGAAGTATTAGTTCCTGTATCCAATATTAAAGAGGGCGATCTGGTAACCGTTCATGTTGGAAATGTGATCCCGTTAGACGGTGAAGTTGTAACCGGCGAAGCTATGGTAAACCAGGCTTCCATGACCGGTGAGTCCGTTCCTGTAAAGAAGGAAGCCGGCTCTTATGTATACGCAGGAACAGCCGTAGAAGAGGGAGAGATCACTCTTAAGGTAAAACATGCAGCTGGTTCCACCCGTTTCGAGCGCATTGTACAGATGATCGAAGACTCTGAAAAGTTAAAATCTTCTGTAGAAGGAAAGGCTGCAAGCCTGGCAGATGCCTTAGTTCCGTGGAGCCTTGGCGGTACTGCTCTTACATGGCTGCTGACCCGCAACTCTACAAAGGCACTGTCTATCCTGATGGTAGACTTCTCCTGTGCATTAAAGCTTGCAATGCCATTATCTGTTCTTTCCGCTATGCGTGAGGCAAACAGCCATCACATTACTGTTAAGGGCGGAAAGTTCTTAGAAGCTGTATCTGAGGCGCACACCATCGTATTTGACAAGACCGGTACTCTTACAAAGGCAGAGCCGGTACTGGCTGATATTGTTGTGTTCAATGATATGACCAAGAATGAGATCTTAAGAATTGCTGCCTGCCTTGAGGAACATTTCCCTCACTCCATGGCAAATGCAGTTGTAAAAGAAGCAGTAAACAGAAAACTTGTCCATGAAGAAATGCATTCCAAAGTTGACTATATCGTAGCTCACGGTATTGCAACTTATGTAAATGGCGAGCGTGTTGTTATCGGAAGTCATCACTTTGTATTTGATGATGAGCAGTGTATCATCCCGGATGAGCATAAACAGGCATTTGATGAACTGCCTCCATATTATTCTCATCTGTATATGGCGATCGGCGGAAAGCTGGCAGCTGTTATCCTTATTGAGGATCCTCTTCGTGATGAGGCAAAGGATACCATTGATGCATTAAGAAGCCTTGGTATCAAGAATATTGTTATGATGACCGGCGACAGCGAGAGAACCGCAAGAGCCATTGCTGAAAAAGTTGGCGTTGACCAGTACTTCTCCGAGGTACTTCCGGAAGACAAGGCTGGCTTTGTAGAGCGCGAAAAGGCTTTAGGTCACAAGGTCATTATGATCGGTGACGGAATTAATGACTCACCTGCACTTTCTGCTGCTGACGTAGGTATCGCCATCAGTGAAGGCGCTGAGATCGCAAGAGAGATCGCAGATATTACCATTTCTGAGGAAAATCTGTACCAGCTGGTAACATTAAAGGCGATCAGCAATGGTTTAATGAAGCGTATCCATGGAAACTACCGCTTTGTGATCGGATTTAACCTGGGACTGATCCTTTTAGGTGTTGCCGGTGTGATCGCACCTGCTACCTCTGCGCTGCTGCACAATACATCTACACTGGGCATCAGCTTAAAGAGTATGACCAACCTGTTAAATGAACAGGAAAAAAGAAAAGAATATGAAGAGGCAGAGGCTTAATAAATAAAGATCTGTCTGGCAGAGACCGGAATGGAGTATTAGAAATAATACTTTGTTCCGGTCTTTTTTTGTGCCAATGATGTGCGTGCTCGCTTTTCCCGGATTTTGATCTGTATAATTTGCCTGCTGATAACACATTCTAAAGAAAAGAGGTTTGCAGAAAAGAAAGGCAGATGAATGGATATGGAGCAGAAAAAGGGAAGAGCCAGCATTTTATTTGAGCATCCACCGGTTATCAAAAGTGTAGGAACAGTGTCAGGTACCAGGGAAGGACAGGGACCTTTGGGACGCTTCTTTGACAGTGTGGAACCGGATGATAAGATGGGAATGGAAAACTGGGAAGAAGCGGAAAGTGCCATGCAGGAAAAGGCGGCAGGTCTGGCTTTGAAAAAAGGAAAGCTGACAGAGCAGGAGCTGGATTATTCGTTTGCAGGAGATCTTTTAGGGCAGCTGATCGCTACATCCTTTGGTTCCGGAAGTCTGCATGTGCCATTATTTGGCCTGTATGGCGCCTGCTCTACTATGGGAGAAGCTTTAGGTCTTGGGGCAATGACCGTAAATGCAGGATACGGAAAAAATGTCCTTGCCATGGCATCCAGCCATTTTGCAACGGCAGAGAAAGAATTCCGTTTTCCTCTTGCCTATGGAAACCAGCGGCCTAAATCAGCAACCTGGACTGTAACCGGCTGCGGGGCGGCGGTAATAGGGAAACATGGGGAAAAGGGAATTGCCCAGATCGCAGGGATCACTACAGGGCAGGTAGTAGATGCCGGGGTCAGAGACTCTATGAACATGGGTGCTGCCATGGCACCGGCGGCCTTTCATACGGTAATGCAGAATTTAAAAGATCTGGAGATCACAAAAGAGCAGCTGGAAGGTGGCTGGTACGACAAGATCATTACCGGGGATCTGGGAAAAATTGGAAAACAGGCATTGGCAGATCTTTTACGGAATGAGGGTCTGGAAGCGGAAGGATTTTTAATGGACTGCGGCGTAGAAATCTATGACAACCAGAAACAGGATACCCACGCAGGAGGAAGCGGCTGTGGCTGCAGCGCCTTAGTCCTTGGGGCTTTAATCCTGCCAAATATCCAGGCTGGTATCTGGAAACGGGTACTTTTTGTCCCTACAGGAGCCCTGCTTTCTACTGTCAGCTTTAATGAAGGCCAGACCATACCGGGGATCGCCCATGGGGTGATACTGGAACGTATGGGAAAATAAAATTTTTGTACGAAGGCAAAAGATGTAAAAATAGATAGAAGTATGAAAGGCAGGATGTGAAAATGGATTATATAAGAGCATTTCTTGCAGGAGGTGTGATCTGTGCCCTGGTGCAGATCTTAATGGAAAAAACAAAAATGATGCCCGGCCGTATTATGGTCCTTTTAGTAGTATCCGGTGCGATTTTAGGTGCCATCGGTATCTACGAGCCCTTCAAAGAATGGGCCGGAGCAGGCGCCAGCGTTCCTCTCTTAGGCTTTGGAAACACCCTGTGGCAGGGGGTGAAAAAAGCGGTAGGAGAGGACGGTATCCTGGGCGCTTTTAAAGGCGGGCTTACGGCATCCTCCGGCGGTATTACCGCAGCCCTTGTGTTTGGATACCTGGCATCGCTGGTATTTAAGCCAAAGATGAAGTAAAGAGTGGATCAGATCAAAAAAACAGGGACTATTGTGTTATCAAATACAACAGTCCCTGTTTTTGCGCAGTCAACAGATCACGGTTTTATGTTTGCAGTTTAAAAGCTTAATGTTTTGCTCCCGGTCCTGTATATTCCCATTCCGGCGCAGTGGTAGGCTGATAGCCTGGTCCTACAGGCACTAAGGTTGCTTTGGTAGGAGCCGTGATTTCACCGCCGGAATTATCATTATCTTCAATGGTAGGAGAGATAATGGTGGAATTGCGGCCGTGGATGTTACAGTAACCTGGGATGGAGAAAACAGAGTCATCCGTAGCCAGATCCTCTTCACCTTCCGGAAGTACCATACATACCTTGGTGGTCTTGGTCGGGCAGTATTCGGTGGAACGTTTTCCGGACTCTGCACATACGGTTACTGCCACATGTTTGTCGCAGACTTCAGTAGGAGCCGTTCCTTTTGCAAAATATTCAGTGTAGACAGCATCTCCTCTTGGATCATGGTCACATACGCCGGATACAGCACGTTTTCCGGATTTGCGGCAGATCTCAGCAGTCTCCACACTGTCAGGAACCGTAAATCCGGGATCTTCCAGATCTTCATGTACCCGGTTCATGATATTGCGCCAGATATCTTTGTGGAAAGAGGTTCCGCCGTTGTCCACGCCGCCATGCTTTAACTTCTGGTTGTTGTCACAGCCGCCCCATACACCGGCAGTATAATAAGGGGTAAAGCCTACGAACCATACGTCATTGTTGCTGGTAGTGGTACCACTTTTACCTGCTGCAGACATACCTGTAAGGGCTGCACGGGTACTGGTGGAGTTAATGGATACACCGGAGCGGGCAAATTTCCTGTTTGCTTTCATGGACTCTGACATGGCATCTGTTAACAGGAAAGCAGTGGAGTCTTTTAATACCTGCTTGGTCTCCGGTTCATTGTCGATCAGCACCTTGCCATCGTGGTCTAATATCTTTGTGAAAAATCTTGGGGTGGTGTAAACACCGCCGTTTGCAATAGCTGCATAAGCAGCAGTCAGTTCCATGTTGGAAACACCTTTTGTAATACCGCCTAATGAGAGAGCAGCGCCCAGGTCATCTTTGGTAAGAGAAGTGATGCCCAGGTTTTCTGCATATTCCACACCAAGCTGGGGAGTAACAGTTTCCATTAAAGTACGGACTGCCACAATGTTCATGGAGTAAATAATACCTTCACGGATGTTGGAATAACCGGTAAAACCACGGCTCTCTCCCCACCAGTTGCGGAAAGTTTTGGTGCCAATGGTATAAGGCGCGTCATAGTAAACGGTTCCCAGGGTGGCTCCGCAGGTATCAATAGCAGGAGCAAATGCAGTAAGTACTTTAAAAGAAGAACCTGGCTGGCGGTAAACATTGGTAGCACGGTTTAAGGTACGGCTGGCTGTTTTCTCGCCGCGGCCGCCGGAAAGGGCTTTTACCTCAGCTGTGTGCTGATCCATGATAAAGAAGGATGCCTGAGGCTGCAGGATCAGGTTTTGACGTTCTGCGATCACATCATCCCCGTCTTTTAAAAGCCATTCTTTGTACCGGTCAATATCTGCCTGGACTTCTTCTTTGCTGTTGTAAAGTCCTTCGAAAGAAGTGTCTCCTAAAGTGTTCTTACGGTAGGCACGTAAATTTTCTTCTGAATAATGCTGGGTAGTGCCATCTGCATGGTTGACAGAAAGACGGTATTCCACAGAGTATTTAGCGACTGTATAATTGCCTGGATCATTGACTTCTTCATCTACGATTGCCTGGATCTTCGGATCCTGGGTGGTGTAGATCTTAAGTCCGCCGGAATATACCAGATTGCTTGCCTGGCTTTCGGTGTAGCCTAATTTCTTCATTAAGGCTTCTGTCACCTGTTCGATCAGTTCGTCTGTAAAATAGCTGTAGTGGGAGTTGGTCTCCTTGGTAGCGGTATTTACATTCTGGATCCGGTCATATACATCATCAGAAAGAGCATTTTCCATATCCTGTTTGGAGATATAATTCTGGTCTACCATGTTCTGAAGGACGATCTGACGTCTTGTATTGTTGTTTTCAGGATTGGTAATGGGATTATATCGGGAAGGATTGGAAGTGATAGATGCAAGGACGGTACACTCTGCAAGAGTAAGGTCAGAAACTTCTTTATTAAAATACCGCCGTGCGGCAACCTTAACTCCCAGGGTATTGCTGCCCAGGTTAATGGTGTTCAGATAGTTGGTGATAATAGTTTTTTTTGTTTCTTCTTTGTTTAAACCGGAATTTTTTTCCAGCTGGACTGCCAGGTACTGTTCCTGGAGCTTTCGCTCAATACGGGCGCCCCAGCTTGTCTCCATACCGCCGGAAAAAATATTATTTTTGATCAGCTGCTGGGTAATGGTACTTCCGCCGCCGGAATAATCATCACTGACTACGCCTTTTACAGCTCTGGCAATGGAACGAAGATCAATGCCGTCATGGGTCCAGAAACGGGAGTCTTCAATGGCAACAAAGGCATTGACCAGATTTTCAGGAAGTTCTTCGTAAGTGGCTGACTCACGGTTGGAGCCGCTGGTAACAAGAGTTTCCGTCAGATTTCCATCTGCATCATAAACCGTAGTAGCAAAACGGTCCGGCTGGATGTTCATAATATCCACAGAAGGGGCATTATCAATAATACCCTTGATCATTCCGAAACCAACTGCAGCACCTGCAACTGCCAGGAAAAGGAACAGGATAAAAAATGCCTTGAAAATATTAAAAACAAGTTTGGATGTGTACTTTCCGGTCTTAGATGAAAGGGACTTAAGCCTTCGCTCAGTCTCATATTGTCCGTAGTTCATATAGTCTCCTTTACGCAGTGTGTCGGCATTTTGAACAGAAAATAGCCGATTAAACTCCTACGATTATACAACAATTTTCAGAAAATGAAAAGGGGGATACTAATAGCCGCTTGCAAGAGTGGGATAACTATATTATGATAAATATAAATGTTTTTATAAGGAGCGTATAAAGTGGCGGAAAACTGTAAGATTATATATAAGGAAGGAATGGGAGAACTGGTGGAGAAAAAATCCCGGTTCATTGCCCAGATACGGCCTGTAAAGTCAGAAGAAGAGGCTTTGGCCTTCGTAGAAGAGACCAGAAAGAAATACTGGGATGCAAGGCATAACTGTTATGCCTATATTCTTAAAGGAGAAGGGGCAACGCCTACAGCAAGATGCAGCGATGACGGAGAACCTTCCCAGACAGCGGGAAAACCTATGCTGGATGTGCTTATGGGAGAAGGACTGATGGACGTGTGTGCTGTAGTCACCCGATATTTTGGGGGCACACTTCTTGGCACAGGGGGCCTGGTAAGGGCTTATTCCGGGGCAGTAAAAGAAGGTCTTGCAAATGCACAGATCCTGGAGAAAAAACAGGGAGTGCGTATGGAAGTGATTACCGATTACAATGGAGTGGGAAAGATCCAGTACCTTGCAGCCCAGGAAGGCATTGATACACTGGACAGCCAGTATACAGATAAAGTGTTATTTATCTTTTTAGTGCCGGGAGAGCAGGAAGAAAGTTTTAAGGCCAAGCTGGTGGAAAGCACAAACGGCAGGGCAGTGATCCGCACAGACGGGGAAGTGTACTATGGAAAGTGCGGGGGAGAACTGATATTGTTATAAAGTACAAAGAAAATACAATGAAAAAATCCTTGCAATATGGAGTATGGAATGCTATACTACAAAATTGTGGCTGAGACAAAAAGATTCGTATATATAAAAGGAAGATAATCACTATGAAGACAAAAAGAGAAGATGTAAGAAACATTGCCATTATCGCCCACGTAGACCATGGTAAAACAACTCTGGTAGACCAGCTGTTAAAGCAGAGCGGTGTATTCCGTGCCAACCAGGAAGTTCAGGAACGTGTAATGGACTCCAACGATATTGAGCGTGAGAGAGGTATCACCATCCTTTCCAAGAATACCGCTGTATACTACAAAGATACAAAGATCAATATCATCGACACACCAGGACATGCAGACTTCGGCGGTGAAGTAGAGCGTGTACTTAAAATGGTAAACGGTGTTGTACTGGTAGTGGATGCTTACGAAGGTCCTATGCCTCAGACAAAGTTCGTGCTTCAGAAGGCTCTGGAATTAGACCTTTCCGTTATCGTCTGCATCAACAAGATCGACCGTCCGGAAGCAAGACCGGCAGAGGTTATTGATGAGACTCTGGAACTGATGATGGATCTGGACGCTTCTGATGAGCAGTTAGACTGCCCATTTATCTATGCATCTGCAAGAGCAGGTTTTGCAAGATATGAATTAGATGATACCAACAATGATATGGAACCTCTGTTTGAAACCATCGTTAAGCATATCCCGGCTCCGGAAGGTGATCCGGAAGCTCCAACCCAGGTTCTGATCAGTACCATTGACTACAATGAGTTCGTAGGACGTATCGGTGTTGGTAAGATCGACAACGGCAGCTTAAAGGTAAACCAGGAATGTGTTCTGGTAAACCATCATGATCCGGATAAGTTCAAAAAGATCAAGATCGGTAAGCTGTATGAGTTCGATGGCTTAAAGAGAGTAGAAGTACAGAAGGCAGAGATCGGTTCTATCGTAGCTATCTCCGGTATTGCAGATATCCACATTGGAGATACTATCTGCTCCCCTGAAAATCCGGAAGCGATCCCATTCCAGAAGATCTCCGAGCCGACTATTGCTATGTATTTCATGGTAAATGACAGCCCGTTAGCCGGACAGGAAGGTAAATTCATCACCTCCCGTCACTTAAGAGACAGACTGTTCCGTGAGTTAAATACAGACGTCAGCCTTCGTGTAGAGGAAACTGACTCTGCAGACTGCTTCAAGGTATCCGGTCGTGGTGAGCTGCATCTGTCCGTTCTGATCGAGAATATGCGTCGTGAGGGATATGAGTTCGCAGTAAGTAAGGCAGAAGTTCTTTACAAATATGACGAGCGCAACCGCAGATTAGAGCCAATGGAATTAGCTTATATTGATGTTCCGGAAGAATACACCGGTGTTGTTATCCAGAAGCTGACCTCCAGAAAGGGTGCTCTTCAGGGTATGAGCCAGGCAGCTGGCGGCTATTCCAGACTGGAATTCTCCATTCCTTCCAGAGGCCTGATCGGCTACAGAGGCGATTTCATGACCGATACAAAGGGTAATGGTATCTTAAATACAATTTTCGACGGCTACGCTGAGTACAAAGGTGATATCGCATATCGTCAGACCGGTTCCCTGATCGCATTTGAGGCTGGTGAGTCTATTACTTACGGTCTGTTCAATGCACAGGAGAGAGGTACTCTGTTCATCGGACCTGGTGTTAAGGTATATTCTGGTATGGTCATCGGACAGAGCCCGAAGGCTGAAGACGTTGAGATCAATGTCTGCAAGACCAAGAAGCTGACCAACACACGTTCTTCCAGCGCTGATGAAGCATTAAAGCTGACTCCGCCTAAGATCATGAGCCTGGAGCAGTGCCTGGACTTCATCGATACAGATGAACTTCTGGAAGTAACCCCAGAGAGCCTGCGTATCCGTAAGAAGATCCTGGATCCAACTCTTCGTAAGAGAGCTTCTTTCAAAAATAAGTAGAAATATATGCGAGCCGCCTGCGTAAGCAGGCAGTAGAGCGCGTAGCGCGGGGCTCGTGAGTAATATAATACCCAACTGAGGGAGTAGTGGCACTGCCTGTAAGGGCAGTGTGACAAGTCAACATACTGGTCAAGGACCTGGCTTGTCTTAAATAACGAGACTCATGTATGGCTTATTTGCCATACATGATGTCTCGTTTTTTAATATGATAATACAGGGTCAAAAGGTCTAAAATCCGATGCAAGCTTGCTTGCAGGAGGATTTTTGAAGATTGCGTGAGTGCGAAGCACGGAGCAATCTGGTATTATTGATAACAATAAAATACAAGGAGAAGAAAAATGAAAGACGCGTACACCAAAACCCCTGAACAGGTACTTTCAGACCTGCATTCAGACGGAAGCGGCGGCCTGACAAAAGAACAGGCAGAGCAGTCCCGCAAAAAGTATGGTTCCAATACCTTTATCCGGGAAAGTCATGAATCCCTGCTTAAAAAGATCTGGGATGCTTCCACAGAGCCTATGCTTTTGATGCTGATCTTTGCGGCAGTGATCACCTTAGGAGTAAATATTGCCCGCTATATGACAGATGGAGAATATAACTTCCTGGAATGCGCCGGTATTTTCGCGGCGATCGCATTATCTGTAGTGATCACTATTGTTACAGAGGGAAAAAGTGCCAAAGCTTTCGAGGCATTAAACCGCATCAATGAAGATACACTAGTAAAAGCATTAAGAGATAATTCTCCCCAGCTGATCCCGCAGAAGGATATTGTAGTAGGTGATATCCTTTTAGTAGAAACAGGAGATAAGCTGGTAGCAGATGCAAGATTATTAGAGAGCAATGACCTCAGCACCGATGAGTCTTCTCTTACAGGAGAAAGCCTTCCTGCAGCAAAAGAGGCAGATTACGTCTGTCCCCAGTCCACACCTGTGGCAGAGCGCAGAAACATGCTGTATTCCGGCTGCTTTGTATCAAGCGGTACAGGAAAAGCAGTGGTAACTGCAGTAGGAAACAACACAGAGTTTGGACAGATCGCAAAAGAATTATCCTCAATTGAAAAAGACACCACACCTCTTCAGGAAAAACTGGACCGTCTGGGAAAAGTGATCACAGTTTTAGGCGCTACAGCAGCCTTTATCGTATTCGCCATCCAGATCATCGGTTTTGCCATGTCCCATACCATGAACTGGGAAACAGTGTCTGATGCTTTTATCACCAGTATTGTCCTGATCGTAGCAGCAGTTCCGGAAGGTCTTCCTACCATCGTGGCTGTATCACTGGCATTAAACATTATTAAAATGTCCCGTGAAAATGCTCTGGTAAAGAAGATGATCGCCTGTGAGACTGTTGGCTGTATTAATATCATCTGTTCCGATAAAACAGGAACTTTAACAGAAAATAAGATGACCGTACAGCAGATCTATACCAAGGGAGAATTGTTAGAGCCTGAGAAGCTTACGGACGTCTGTCTTTTGGAAAACTTCTGTATCAACAGCAATGCCAATGTGACGATTGAAGACGGAAAAGACAGCTTTATCGGAAATCCTACGGAATGTGCTCTTTTAGTAGCAGCCAGAAAAGCAGGCTGGGATTATACAAAGAAAAGAGAAGAGGCAGATATTGCCCACATTTTCCCATTTTCTTCCCAGAAAAAGGATATGAGTACGATCCTGCGTACAGCAGAAGGTTATATGCTTTATGTAAAGGGAAATCCGGAAAAGATCATGAACCTGTCGGTTAATCTGTCTGATGAAGAGAAGAATGCACTGGAAGAAAAGATCACTTCTTTCCAGAGCCGCGCAGGACGTATCCTTGCTTTTGCACATAAAAAGCTGGATCAGTACACCGGGGAAGAAACACAGGAAGAACTGGAAACAGACCTGATCTATGATGGTTTCGTTGTTATTTCCGACCCATTAAGCCCTGATGTTTATGGTGCCATCGGCCGCTGCCGCAAAGCAGGTATTGAAGTAAAAATGCTTATCGGCGACAATATTTTAACTGCAAGAGCTATTGCAGATGAGCTTCATATGCTGGATGCAGACCACATTGCAGTAGAGGCATCTGAGATCGAAAACATGTCCGATGAAGAACTGGCACAGGCACTTAAAAAGATCCAGGTTATTGCCAGAAGTACCCCTCTTGTAAAGATGCGTGTGGTAAAAGCATTAAAGGCACAGGGAAATGTAGTGGCAGTAACCGGTGACGGTATCAATGATGCACCTGCCATCAAGAATGCAGACGTAGGTATTGCCATGGGTATTGCAGGTACAGAAGTTACCAAGGAAGCCAGCGATATTGTTCTTCTGGATGACTCCTTTTCTACCATCATGAAGGCGGTGCAGTGGGGCCGTGCCATCTATGAAAACTTTAAGCGCTTTATCCAGTTCCAGCTGACTGTAAACGTATCATCTGTAGTGGTTGTAGTCTGTTCCATTTTAGCAGGCTTTGAAACACCATTTACAGCTCTTGAACTGTTATGGATCAACATTATCATGGACGGTCCGCCAGCGCTGACCTTAGGACTGGAACCGATCCGTGATGATATTTTAAATCATCCGCCTACAAGAAGAGATGAAAATATTATTTCCAGGTCCATGATCAGCCGTATTTTTGTAAACGGTATTTTTATCTCTATTGTATTTATGCTCCAGCATTTTACTAACTTTTTAGGGGCAGCGCCGGAACAGGAGTCAACTGTATTATTTACCCTGTTTGTAGTATTCCAGCTGTTTAATGCTTTTAACTGCCGTGAACTGGACCGCACACCAATGTATAAGAACCTGCTTAATAATAAGCTGATGCTTGGCATATTCTTACTGGTCCTGATCCTTCAGATCATCATTACACAGGCCGGAGGCGCTGTATTTGAGACAGTTCCCCTGTCTGTAGGATTGTGGTGCAAGATCTTAGGTGTATCCTGCAGTGTGATCGTACTGGACGAGATCTGGAAATTATTTGAAAAATAAATATTGTTAGGAAATCATATGTAAGATCCACCGCTGTTTCTCCTGTCGTTTTATGTCGGAAAACAGAGGTGGATTTTTATGCATATCCGGTCTATTTCTTTTCCTCTTTTCATAAATTATCTATGTAGGTGTCCAAAGGTACATGGCCCCCAAGATACCGGATTGCTACGTGCGTTGCACTCACGCAATCCTAAAAACATTCGTAATCCGCTCATTTTTCTTCAAAAAATGGCTTCTTACTCATGTTTTTGGCGGGTCCCAAGTTGATAAATCCTCCTGCAAGCAAGCTTGCGTCGGATTTCCCACCTTTTGACCCTGGTATCATAAAATAAAAATGGAAAAGAAGAGGAGAAGTACTATGACAGAAAAAATGATCGAAAACAACAAGGTAAGTGTGATCGGAGAGATCGTATCAGATTTCACATTCAGCCATGAGGTCTTTGGAGAAGGCTTTTATATGGTAGAATTATCTGTCAACCGTTTAAGTGAACAGGCGGATATCATTCCTTTAATGGTTTCTGAGCGGCTTGTGGATGTACATAAGGACTATAAGGGCTGTACCATGGAAGCCGTTGGCCAGTTCCGTTCCTATAACCGGCACGAAGAGAAGAAGAACCGGCTGGTGCTTTCGGTCTTTGCCAGAGAGGTGGAATTTGTGGAAGATGACGATGAAAATATGAAGAGCAATGCCATTTTCCTGGACGGATACATATGCAAACCGCCGGTGTACCGGAAAACTCCACTTGGCAGAGAAATCGCAGATCTTCTGATCGCCGTCAACCGGCCGTATGGAAAATCGGACTACATTCCATGCATCTGCTGGGGCAGAAATGCCAGATATGCATCTGCTTTTCAGGTGGGCGGTCACGTCCTGATCTGGGGTAGGATCCAGAGCCGGGAATACGTGAAAAAAATCAGTGAAGAAGAGACGCAGAAGCGGATCGCATACGAGATTTCTGTAAGCAAACTGGAATATGCGGATTGACAATAAAAATGAATAATGATATGATTGAAAAAATAAAATGTTTATTTAAAATGTTTTTTATAAATTTAGGTAGAGGTTGCATTTTTTATCAGTAATTTGTCGGATGTTTCAGGAACAGA
>ERZ780190.2676-NODE-2676-length-12976-cov-4.721461_pt1 | contig 12976 bp, 9 predicted proteins | sample MGYA00510980_ERZ780190 | MGnify/ENA primary metagenome ERZ780190 (study PRJEB29588, sample SAMEA1972188) | human gut metagenome | biome: human gut; feature: human-associated habitat; material: faeces | place: Denmark | collected 2008/2010 ... | reverse complement strand
TTTTTAATTATTTGACAATTGAATAAGTAATACCAAGTGATTGAATGAGAGTTCATGAAGGGGTGCACCACCGCGGGTGTATTTCTTTCGTGAACTCTTTTTTATTTCATTAAAAAGAAGTGAATTGTTTATGGATTCTGATCAGTGGCAATATTTAAGCTTTCATTACCGTCGAACTCTGTCATTGGAATCATCATCGTCATTTCCCAGTCTTCCGGATCAATATAACGTCTGTAGTCTAATAGACGTGCTCCTTCTCCCCATTATTCGATACGATGTTGAAGTAAATGTTTCTTACGTAAAACTATTTATGTATATATTTATAAATAATAAGACCTGCAATTTCGATTAATTCTAAAATTGCAGGTCTCATCTACTTATTTAAAACTTATCCTTATATGGAGGCAATATTAAAAAATGTTTTATCGAGGTAGATTATCACTCCATCCCTCTGTTTGTATAACTCCAAAACCTGAATTAACTTCAAAAGAAGGTATTGGGTACACAAATTTGGCAATGTTGAAATTAGTATACGCTCCATCTGCCACACTAATAATTTTGCCTAATCTTCTTGCATCAAAGAAGCGATGTCCTTCTTGAACCAGTTCTAATTTTCTTTCTTTGTCAATCACATCAATAATCGTCTGATCCTCTGCAATTTCACTATCATCCAAATCCGGGTTTCTTTTTGCCGCTACTTCCAACAGTTTTTCTTTAGCTTTACCATAATCAGGAGTTGATTGTTTTGCATATGCTTCTGCCTGTATTAAATACATTTCAGGCAGTCTGAAAACCGGCAAGTTAGAAATCTGATTATTGGTTGTGATACCACGCATTTTTCCACCAGTCCACGTACCGCCAAGAAGTGCCAGACGAATATCATTAGATGAATATTCTGCTATTGTTGCGCTGTTAATAGACAAACCGTATTTATTCCATAAAGTATTCAGAGCATTAGCAGATAAATAATCATCTTCGGCTTTTGCTATAAAGAAAATGTCTTCTGTCGAACCAGCCAATGTCGTGTACATATTCTTATAGTCTTCTTTGGTTGATACAATTGTACCACCACTTAGGGTTATTGCCTCTTGAGCCGCCGTAATAGCCCCTTCGTAATTTTTCATATAGAGTTTTACGCGAGCTTCAAGTGCAGCAACTGCAGCCGTATTCATATACTGTTTACCTACATTTTCAACACCTTCTTTAGCATAATATTCTTTAGCCTTCGTTATATCATCAAGAATCAGGCTATAATTTTGTTCTACACTAACTCTTGACACCTGTGAATAGGCAGGGACGGGCTCAGTAACGTTTACGATACCTAATGTCGTTTTGTTGGCTTCCGAATATGGCAAACCAAACATGTTAGTCAAATAGAAAGAACAGAGGGCTTTAATTGCATAGGCTTGAGCGATGCATCCTTCCACTTCTGTCAGATCCCCCTTTGTTACTTCTTTAAATGAAGCACCTTCTTTAATGATACGTGCACAACGGTCGATAGCCCAATATCCGTATGCCCATATTTCTTCTATGTATGAATTAGTATCCAGTATCTGATAGCGGAAGATGTCATAGAAATGAGACGTTGCAACGGAATGTGAAGTGATATCCGTTGGCGCATCTCCAATTGCTAATACATCACGTCCCAGAAAACGATATGAACCTAATGTGTAATATACACCATTTAAAGCATTCTGAAAATCTTGGGTAGTAACCAAGGCTTCTTCTGTCGGAACAGAAGTTGATGGCGTTTCTGTCAAGAAGTCATCGCATGCGGTGAATGAAATTGCCATCCAACCGGTTAATAAAGCAAATAATATTTTCTTCATTGTCATAAATTTCTAAAGTTATTTTTTAGAAGCTAAGATTAAGACCGAACATGATATTTCTAGGTACAGGATATGCCCAAGACTGCATACCGGTAGATCTAGTTTGTGGATCAAATCCTATAAAATCTTTAGCAGTGATAGTGAACAAATTGTCAGCAGAGATATAAACTCTTAAATTGTCAATAGCCACTTTATTCATAAGGTTCTTCGGAAGAGTATATCCTAAAACCATGGATTTCATTCTCAAATAAGAACCGTTCATTAAGAAACGGCTGGAATTAGTTTCTGCTCCCGAGTTGTCTCCAGCTACAAATTTGGGTACGTCGGTTATATCTCCCGGCTTTTGCCAGCGGTTGTCATAAACATAGTTAGATACCGGACCTAAGAAATAATGTCCAACCTGCATATCAAATGCAAATCCGGAGTTATATACTTTATTTCCCAAGGTGAAACTGGTATCAAAAGAGAAGTCAAAACCTTTGTATTTGAAATTCATTCCAAAGCCACCATAAAATTTAGGATCGGCAGAACCTACAATTCGCTGACCGGCCTCATTTACATTTTTTGTTTTCTCATCCCCTTCTTGTCCTTTATACCACATTGCTTCTCCTGTTTCAGGATCCACTCCTGCATATTCCGGCATATAGAATGTATTATACGCCTCGCCAACTTTTCTGATAGTTAGAGTATTCTCAATTGGTTTTTCTGTGGCAAGTTTTATGATTTTATTTTTATTTGCCGTACCAGTGAAACGAACATCCCAACTGAAATCCTTATTTCTAAGTACGTTAGCGTTAATCAAGAATTCTATACCTTTGTTTTCCATCTCACCTACATTTTTTAGGATAGACCCGAATCCAGTTGTGTAAGAAAGTGGTACATCAAATATCATATCTTTTGTCCGTTGGTTATAATAATCTACTTCGAGTGTCAGTCTTTCAAAGAAAACAGCATGGATACCGATATCGGCTTTTGCAACAGTCTCCCATTTTAGATCCGGATTGGCTATTTGGTAAGGAATAGCTCCTGGTTTACCATTATAAGAATATCCATAATTATATAATCCCATTGCTGCATAATAACCAATATCCTGATTACCTACAGTTCCATAACTACCTCTGATAGTCAAATCTGTCAACCAACTTTTGGTATTTTCCATAAAGCTTTCGTTAGAGATGCGGTATTTTGCTCCTATAGACCAGAAAGGAGCCCATTTGTTGTTTACACCAAATCTTGACGAGCCGTCATAACGGAAACTGCCTGACAGATAATATTTATCATTCAAGTTATATTCTGCATTCATAAAGAACGAAGAAAGAGTGCTTGCTTTGGTTGAAGATCCCGCCCCTGTTGGCTTGGAAGCATTGTCCAATTCAAAAACAGCATCACTAGGATATCCACTGGCAGCTGCATAAATTGTTCTATAAGATATTTTCTGTGCTTCTTGTCCCAACAATACATTCAAATGATGCATGTCTTTGAAAGTGCGGTTGAAGTTTACGGTATTGGTAATGGTCAAGGTTGTTGCCCTTTCCTGATTTCTTTGACCAAGCATACCGCTACCGGAATATTGAGGATTATAAATTGAACTGTAAAAGAACTCGTCCAAGTCAATTAAGCTCAATCCTGCATTTGTCTTCCATGTTAAGCCATCAATAATATTATAAGTAAAATATGGATTCACAACCAATGTAATCTGCTTTTGATTGCGTTTATCACCTTTTTCTTTATCGTTAATGGCTACAGGATTATAATTAACATTTGTATTATATGTTCCATCTTCATTGCGCACCTGTTCAAACGGACGGATGTCATATACTGCTACAATAGGATTAGTATATTGGCTTTCAGTCATAGTATTGTTTATATCGGAGAGTGCTCCATTCACAGAAAGTCCATATCCTATCCGCCCGCTTTTTCCATCTAAACTAATACGTCCGCTATAGCGTTTCATTCCAGTTCCGATGACGATACCTGTATTCTGAAAATATCCTCCACTAATATAATAGCGCAAATTTTCATTCCCACCTTGAGCACTGATATCATATTCTTGTGAAAAACCATTTTGCAGAATCTCCTTCAGCCAATCCACACTCTTGATATTTTGCGTCAAGTCCACATTATACCAATCCATAACATAGGCATTCAGCCATTCAGCAGAAGTCATGCCATCCTCACCGTCATATCCTGCATTTGTTAGTCCTTCGGTCCAGATCTCTTTGTATTTATCCAGATTTGTCGTACGATAATTATGATCTATCTTACCTACAAAACTAGTTCCGACTTTTGCATTCACATTAAAACGCGCTTTTCCCAGACTACCTTTTTTAGTAGTAACTACAATTACTCCATTCGCTGCACGAGCTCCATAAATAGCTGTAGCTGTAGCATCTTTCAAAACTGTGATGGACTCAATGTCGTTAGGATTGATATTAGCCATCGGACTTGCCGCCATATCCCCTGTTCCGGCTTTGTTATAAGCCCCCATTTTGTCTGTGTAAATGGCAATACCATCAATTACGTATAAAGGTTCGGTTCCAGAATTCATTGAACCAACTCCACGAATAGTAGTAGAAGCGTATGCACCAGGTTGTCCAGTCAAGCTATTTACTTGTAAACCAGCTACTGATCCTTCCAAAGACTTCATAAAGTTTGCATCTGTTTTTTTCATCAAGTCCTTGTTATCCACCGTTTGGGCAGATCCCGTAAATGCCGCTTTTTTAGTTACCCCATACCCGGTTACCACAACCTCATCCAGGTTACTACTCTCTTCCGTCATCTTTACATTGATTTCCGATTTATTAGCCACTGCAATTTCTTGAGTCTTCATGCCGATAAAAGAAAAAATCAGAACGGCATCGGAAGTTGCAATCGGTAACGAATAAACTCCGGAAGAATTTGTAGAAGTCCCTACAGCTGTACCTTTAATCTGAATGGTCACTCCCGGCAGAGGATTATCCCGGTAATCCGTTACCTTCCCGGAAATGATTTTCGCCTTTATAGTCTGCGGAAGAATTTCCTGTTTTTTGACAATGATCACTTTTCCATCACAATCATAAGTCAAAGCTTTTCCGGAAAAAACTTTGTTCAGCACATCGCTCACCTTTTCATTCTGCGCTTGTACACTGACATTAGCCAGGCCATCCAATTGTTCTGCATTATACAGAAAACGCAAACCTGTTTGTTCTTTTATCTGATTGAACAGTTCATATAAACTGACATTTTTCAGATTCAACGTCACTTGTTGCTTTTGTGCCAGACTATTTCCGAAACTTGTACCTACCAGACATACTGTAAAAATAAAGTACAATTTCATGACTATCCAACATTTTTGATGAGTCTTGTCAAATAAATGACATAAATGAAATTTTTTTTTCATACATTTGTAAATTATAAGTAACACTTAGGATAAATGCTGGGGAGCTTTATCCGTTATTAAACACAGCCGGGATTTCGCAGATCCCGGTTTTATTTTTCACACACAATCAGGGTACGTCCGTTGACTTGGAAACGAACATCCGAACTCTTCTCCAAATAGGCTAATATTTCCCGGATATCGGAGTAGCGTTTCATGTCCCCGTAAAAACGTAAATCTTTCAACCTTTCATTTTGAAAAAATACATTCACATCATACCAACGTTCAATTTTTTCCATAATAGATTCCAAACGTTCGTTAACAAACACCATGTCTTTATTTTTCCAGGCGATATAGGGATATACATCGACATCCAGGACTTCTGTCTTTCCATTTCCGGTATTTGCAATACCCAACTGTTCCGGTTGCAGAACGATTTCTTTGCATCCGGCATTTGCCCGGAAACCGATACTTCCTTTCACCAATACCGCTTCAATACGATCAAGGGCAGCGTTCATAACGGTTAGTCTGGATGCTTCTCCATAGAGAGCCTTCAACGGGCCAAAAAGATCAAATACAAATAGCAGAACACTCAACACATAAGCCAAAGAAAGCGCACCGCTCTGTTCCAACACAATAGACAGGCCGAAAATTGCCGCAATACCAATACCGTAAAGGATATTCAGCCCCATTGTCCACGGGGTCATTTTTCGTTCAAAGTCAAGCGATGTATTTCTGGAACGCTTGAAATTGCCGGACAGTTCTTCGGATTTTTCTCCAAGCAGGTTATAGCTCTTAATAACACCAATGCCCTCCACAAAAGACAGCACCGCATCGGTCAGCCGTTCACTCTGCTCCTGACGGCCTGCTGCTTCTCGTAGGGAAACTTTGTTCATTCCCTTAGATACCAGCCATGCCAAAATAGTAACTATCGCAGCGATCAAGCCAAGCTGCCAATTCAGATAAAACATGAACGCCAGCAAAACCAGCGAGGACAGCAGATAGCTCATCATGTTTCCCAGCGTACTCATAGCGACTTCTTCAATGAACACCATGTCGGTACTGAGGACAGAACTGATCTTGCCAATATTGCCGGAAGTGAAATATCCCATCGGAAGTTTCCGCAGATGGCCGCCCAATTCGATACGCTTGTCAGCGAACATCAAATATCCCGCTGCACTTTGCAGGCTGTCACTAAGATAATGGACGAGCATCTGAACCAGCACAATAGCGGCAAGGCCAAGTCCCACATAAAGGCAAGTCTGCCCGGTAATGGTCTTGTTTGCAAATCCACTCAAAACCACAAAGGCCAGAAAAATCGGCATTTTGGACAGAATGGATTCCAGAAACGCACAAACAAATGCGCCCTGAATACGGCTCTTATAACGGCCGGAAAGTTTCAATATTCTTGAAAACAAAGCAAACATTTATTTCCCCTCCTTTGCAGTGTGTACTTTCCACTCGGCGCTGTCTTGTGCCGCTTTCCACAACTTTTGATATTCAGGGCAGGACTGGATCAGCTCTTGATGTCTGCCCGTTGCAACCAGTTTTCCGTGATCCATAACACAAATCTGATCTGCGTTCATAATGGCTGGTAATTTGTGTGCAATAACCACAAGGGTCTTACCTTTTACAAGCTCTGCAATGGCGGCCTCCATCTTTTCTTCGTTTTCAGGATCGGCATAGGCAGTTGCCTCGTCAAGCACCACAATAGGAGCATCCTTTAAGATTGCCCTTGCCAGAGAAATACGCTGGCGCTGACCGCCGGAGAGCATTTTTCCTGCATCACCAGCCATCGAATGAATACCCTGCGGAAGTTTCTCAAGGAACTCTATACACTGAGCTTTCTTTGCGGCCTCCACCACTTCTTCATCCGTTGCGTTCAGCCGACCAAGCCGAATGTTTTCGAGCAGAGAGGTATTGAACAGGTATTGATCCTGTGCCACATAGGAGATACGGCTGTTGAGTGCTTCAAGACTCATATCGCATAGTTTCTGCCCACCGATGGAAATACTGCCTTTCTGTGGGTCATAATAGTGAATCAGCAGTTTCGCTAATGTACTCTTGCCGGAGCCAGATTCACCAACAAGGGCTGTTTTCTGTCCAGCTTTTGCCGTAAAGGAAATGTCATGGAGAACTTCATCCTCAATTACAACAGGCTTTCCATCCGGGCCGGGCTGTGTTGTCTGGTAAGCGAAAGAAACATGGTCGTAAGTAATGGTGTCATCTATTCCATGGAATCTATCATTCGTCTGCTGAAGTTCCGGCGCATCCAACACCTGCTCCAATGCGGAGATTTTATAGTTGAGCTGGGGCATGGTTGGCAGAAAGCCAAGAGATTTCAGCAGCGGCATACCGATACTCAAAGAAAGACACAGCACCAAAATCAAATTGGGCAGAGCCGACCAGCCGCAGAGGACAAACCATGCACCCACAGGCAGGGTTAGGATGATGGTACAAGGAAGCAGGCTGCTGTAAATCGCCATCCACGGCCATGCCGCCCTATACCATGCCAGTGTATAGTTCCGATAATCTGATATATCTTTGCGGAACCGTTCGTAAGAATCTGCGTCTTTATTGAAAACCTTGACGACTTCCATACCGTTGATGTACTCAATAATGGTATTGTTCATCTTTTGCCCGGCCATATAGTAAGGTCCCATTTTCTTCATACCAACGGAATACATCGTCATCATGGCAACTAAGCTAAGCGGAATGGATGCCAAAGATAACAGTGCCAGCTTCCAGTCTACAAAGAACATTGCCACATAAACTGCAATGGGAACCATCAGGTTGGCGATGCCCTCCGGCATAGAGTGTGCCAGCAGAACTTCCAGACTGTCTACATCGTCCACGAACAGCTTTTTCACGGTGCCAGTGCCTTTGTCCTGAATAACACCCAGCGGCAGTTTTTCAAACCGTTTTTGCAGAGCCGTCCGCAGGCGGAGCAGCGTGTCATAAGCTGCTTTATGAGAGAGATTCAGGCCCCAGCCATAGAAAAGAGCTTGCAGCACTAGACATACCAAGACCAGTATGACATGCTGGATGATAAAGGAAGCAGTGATTGCCTCCCCCATGACCAGCGGTGCAATTACCTGATATGCCAGCACAAAGGGAAAAACACCCAGCAGAACACTGACCAGCACGATGGCTGTTGCAGCATAGAGGCCTTTTTTATGAGGTCCGGCATATTCAAATACTTTTTGGAACATAAGTCCAACCTCCTATCATGTGAAATATTTTTCAGAAAGAGATTTCAAAACCGTTGGCGATAACTGCTGATTTTGAATTGTTCCATCATCATCCAGCTGCACAACCTCTGTGCAGGTACGGACAATAAATTCAAAATCATGAGAAACCACGAACACGATTACCCCGGAATCGGAAAGTTGTTCAATCAGCTTGCTGACACGCACCATAGAATCATAATCCAAGCCGCTGGTGGGCTCGTCGAAGTAGATTACGGGGCTGTCCTTTACGATTGCCACTCCAATGGTAACCCGTTGTTTTTGACCGCCTGAAAGCGATGCTGGGTGTCTTTCCCGATAGTCCGACAGTTCCAATGCGTTCAATACTGCATCTATTTTTTCTTTGCAATCTTCCTGCATTCCAAGGGAAAGTTCTTCTTCCACGCTGCTGGCAAAGAGTTGATAGTCTGTATCCTGCATAACAAGATAGGAAAGTGACCGCCGCTGCCGGGGTGTGAGCTTTTTTCCATCAAGACGAACTTCTCCATGCCGCTGTTTCAACAGGCCAGTCAGAATAGACAGGAGCGTTGTTTTTCCGGCACCATTATGGCCTAAAATGCCTATCACGTCCTCCGAATGAGCTTCAAAGCTGACATTCTGGAATACTTCTGGACCTTTCTTGTAGGCAAAGCCTAAATCGTGGACTTCTAGTAAGTGCGTTGTATTTTGAGAATGCGGCTTTTCCTGATAATGCTCTGCATCACGTTCCGGGTATGCGGTTCGCAGACCATAAGAAATTCGTGTTTCTTCGGGCAAAGAGCAAAACTGTTCCCTTGTAAACTCATGCTCAATTTTTCCATTCTGTATCAGAAAAGCCCTGTCAATCAAATCTCGCAGATAGTAAAAGCGGTGTTCTACTACAAAAATGGTATAGCCGGCACTCTTGAGCTTTTCCATGATTTCAGCAAGCCGTTTGGTGGCGGCATAGTCCAGATTGGCCGATGGTTCATCAAAGATGTAGACCTTTGGGGCAAGCGCATAAACAGAGCCAATCGCAATCTGCTGTTTTTCTCCGCTGGATAACGCAAAAATACTTCGATTCAGGTATTCGACCAACTCCAATTCTTTGGCTGCTCGTGCAATTCGGTCAATGGTTTCCTCACGGGCCAGTCCGAGATTTTCACAGCCGAACGCCAATTCTCGTGTGGTATCGGTCATAAAAAACTGTGAGCGTGGGTCTTGAAAGACAGTTCCTACCTGTCCGGCCAGTTCGGAGGGCTTCATTTCCAAAAGCGAATGTCCATCCATAAGCAGATCGCCTTTGATTTCACCGGGGTAAAAATGTGGAATAAGTCCATTGAGGGAACGAATCAACGTTGTCTTGCCGCAGCCACTTCGCCCGGTCAGAAGAATAAACTCGCCGGTCCGTACAGTCATGTCAATGCCGCGGAGGGTAAAATCTTTGCTTTCTTCATAACGAAAGCTGAAATTCTGGAATGAGATCATCGTCATACCCTCCATAAAATGATTTTGCCGATTTGGGTCTGGTCAATAAAAAGCAGTCCGACCAAAAAGAGGATACCAAGCAGTGATACCACAATTTCCGGCCATGCAAAACGAATCGGGCGCAGTGCATACCGCTTACATTCCAATTCCAGACCACGCGTTGTGCCGGAGGCCGCCAGTTCATCGGTAACTTTCAAGCAGCGCATCAGCAACGGTATCAAAATGTACTCTATGGTTGCTAATGGGTGACATACCCGCTTCCACACTGTATCGCTGATACCGCGAATATCCATTGTGCTTCGGATTTGCCGATATTCAATCCGTAGGGTAGGAATATAACGGAACATGACCACAAGCGGAATCGTAACTGCCTGCGGCAGCCGCATTCTTTGGAGGGCTACCATCAAGTCATCCATATAAGTGGTCCGCAATATCCAGAGCCCCATCATTACAATGGGAATCAGTTTCAGAACGGTCACGCCAAATACGCTCATAATCACGCTCAAAACTGGAACTTGAACATAGCGGAGCAGGGCATTAAGATAAGCCACAACGATATAAGTTATTATCATTTTTGCGGCCCATTTTCCGCCATTACCTAAGGCAATGAACAGCCCATAAACCAGCATGAGCGCAAGGCTGACCACTTCTCCGGCCAGAAAATAACTGACAAAACCGATACAGACTAAGAGAAGAATTTTGCAGCGCGGGTCCAGAAGCGCAGTTCCATGAAGGGGCTGTCGCTCAATAATTTGTTTGATTTGTGTTTCATCCATTCTGATGCCTCCTTATCAACAGCAGAGCGCGGGACTACTTCCAGCCCCGCGCTCTGAAATCAGGCAGCCCGTTTGCCTGCGTTTGTATGATGGATTTTCAGGGGGCTGTTCTTGTTATTTTACAGAAACGAGTCCAGCCTTGATGAAATGCTTTTTCAATGCTTTCTGGCCGATAAATCCGCCAATCAGGCCGCCCACCAGTCCAGCAGCAACAATGACTACCAGCATGGGAACAGAAGTGATATTGAGCATTCCCTGAATGTACTCCGGGGCAATATTGTTTTTCTCCATTGCGCCAACAAACGCACTTTGAAGAAATTTGATGGGGCAGATAGCACTAAAAGCAAAAATAGCACTGAACAGCGCATAGGCCGCCATCATGGACTTCATTGTGATTTCATTTCGGCCCATGATCAGAAAATCGCAGATGACACCGCCAATTACCAAGCCGATGGGAATGAACCAGAAAGCACCTACCAGCAGGAACAGGATAGCCTGAATTGCGGCACAAATGGTAAACACGCCTTTCTTCGGAACTTTGGCCAGCAGAAGCATCATAACGATGCCATTCGGAATAGCCACAACGGACGGATAAAACACGTTGGTCACTGGGCCAGCCACGCTCATAATAGTGCTGATAATCATGCAGATAATCCACATGAGCGCTGTCAGGATGCCAATGAGAATAAAGTCTTTCGCATTCAACTTTTGTTTCATTTTTATGCCTCCTCGCTTTTATCGGAAAATAAAAAATGCGATGTGGTTATTTTAAACTAACCACATCGCAAATTGTACCAATTTAGATTATCAAATCCAACCCAAAACCTACCCGTTTTGACCCAAAAACAGTCAGAAGCTACTTTTTATGGGTATCAAATCGGCTTTCACGGTAGTTCTTTGGTGCCACACCATATCGCTTTTTGAAAGCGGCGGCAAGATTGCTGGGCTTTCCGTAGCCAACGATTGCTGCAATCTCGCTTACATTTCGGTCCCCCTCCAATAGCAGCTGTGCTGCCTGTGTCAAACGCTGTTCAATTATGTATTGATGAATAGGCATACCATAAAATGATGAAAAACCGCGTGTCAATTTTGTTGTGCTTAAATGCACCAGATGGGAAAGTTCTTCACAGGATGGGGCAAACGCAAGCTGACTGTCTATAATCCGTTTAGCTTCCATAATGGCAGTCCGTTCCGTTCTGGACATGGAAACATTTTTTCCCATTAGAATATCCAATTCAAGGACTTCGCCTAAATAAATAGACAATAGCTCCAGAAGTTTTCCGTCAAGATATAAGTAACCCAATCCTCCACGGTATTGTGTAAATTGGCTTGTTTCCGCCAGAATTTGTTCCATGATGGGGGTCACAGGAACTTTTGAAATGCCATCAAGAAGTTTCTTTTCGTAAGCCGTTGCTTCCTGCCCATCAAAATAATCTGTGAGCAGCTGCGAGAAATAGGCAATCGGAATTTTTATACTCTTAAATGAAAAATTGCTATCCTTTTTATAGCAGGCATATTCGGTTCCACCATGTCCCGCATAGATGCAGGATTCATTTTTTTGAATCGTAATGGAACGCTTTTCATCCATGATGCCCCAAGAGATTCCATCATTCAGGCAGAAGATAATCTGCATATAATCTTTACTGACGGTTCCTTGTACATTCATATCCGACTGGTAACACATTTGCCAATCCGAAAAGATGATGCCGTGCTTGATTTGGGTCTGTGCAATTCGTCCTTTCCCCATATCAGACGGAATATCCATTGAAATCGTTTGGGGCGAATTGGCTATCAGGTCGTTGTATAGCTTACCAAGATAGTGACTTCCGTGCGTCATAGGATGAGGTTCACCTCCCATTTTGGTTAGTCTGTACTAATTATGATACTTTATTTTTGCATCACAGTCAAGATGTAGCCAAAAGACAGGGTTTGAATTGTAGTATTAGTAGAGGGGACGGTTTAGGGGAGAACTTACAGAGCAAGCATAGGAAGTGTGTACCCACTTCCGTATTTTGCTCTGCAAAACAGCTTGTTGGGAAGTGTCCCAAACCCTCAAAACGGAAAGGAGAGTAAAACGAATGGAAGGCAGAAAACGAACCGTGCAGGTCAAATTTTATGTGACGGAAGAAGAACGGAGGTTGATTCGAGAAAAAATGAAATTGATACCAACCCGGAATATGGCCGCCTATCTGCGAAAGATGGCGATAGATGGTTATGTTGTCCACATCGACACCACCGACATCCGGGCGCAGACCGCCGAATTGCAGAAGATTGGTGTCAACGTCAATCAGATCGCACGGCGGCTGAACAGCATGGGGCCGC
>ERZ780190.2659-NODE-2659-length-13050-cov-4.002924_pt1 | contig 13050 bp, 6 predicted proteins | sample MGYA00510980_ERZ780190 | MGnify/ENA primary metagenome ERZ780190 (study PRJEB29588, sample SAMEA1972188) | human gut metagenome | biome: human gut; feature: human-associated habitat; material: faeces | place: Denmark | collected 2008/2010 ... | reverse complement strand
GGGAACATTTAACGGCTGGAATGAACAGCTGGACAGCAATACCACTCACGGTGAGGTAAAAGGCTGGGACGGCTGGTCGGTCGGCACATGGAACTGGGCGGCATACTATAACGGCAACCCGGACCTTTTAAGGGCAACAAACAATACCTATGATACCATGTGGGCAATCCTGCATTACCGGGAACATGGTATTGATGAAGGCAGAACGTTCAATGGAGCATCTTACTGGCTTCCGGCATTAAGCTTTAAAAACCTGACAGCAAACGGCGGCACGGTAAACGTAAAAGCGGATTACACCAACGGCACAGTTACACTTCCAAATGCAGAAAAAGCTTCCGTTGAGATTGACGGAAAGAATGTAAGCTATACTTTCGACGGCTGGTATCTGGATGCCGCTCTTACAAATCGTGTCGGCGGCGCAGGCGATACATATACACCGGCAGGAAATACAACGCTGTATGCAAAATATACAACACAGTCTGAAAACCTTATTTTTAACCAGAAGATACGTGTGCGTTATGAAAATGCAGACGGCACATGGACTTCATACACCACCATTTTTGATAAGGATTTCAGGACCGGGGATACGGTTGATTATGATTTTGGCAGTCTTGATACAGATAAGTGGGTAAGACCGGCGGCAGTAAAGTATACAGTCAGCGGACAGTACCAGACAGAAGGCTATACAACAAGCGTTGATATTTACAGACAGACTTACAATGTAACAGTAACATACGACAATGCCGATGCTTTCAGTGCAAAAAGCGGGGAGGGTACATACCGCTGGGGAGAAAATGTAACGGCATCCGTTACGCTCAGCGAAAAGACCGCGCAGTATACCTACCGTTTTGCAGGATTTGAAACGGATTCCCGCCTGACCTTCAGAAACGGCACATCAAAGACATCAAATCCGGTAACATTTGTCATGCCGGAAGAAAATGTCACGTTAAAGGCATGCTCTGCATCACAGACCAATGAATATACCGTCACCGTGGAGCATTACCTCATGGATATGGACGGAACTTATCCTGGTACGCCGTATGAAACGACACAGAAGCCTTATAAGTACGGCAGTGAGTTGAATCTAATTGATGCGGCAAATGAATATGAAGGATTTACGGTAAATCCTGATAAGACAAAGGAAATGAATCCCGGTTATACGGGAACGGTAACGGGTGATGTGAAATTAAAAATCTATTATGACAGAAACCGTTATACCGTCACCGTGGAACACTACTACATGGATACGGCAGGAAACTATCCGGACAAACCGTCCGTGGCAGAAGATTTAACACCGTACTACGGCGAAACACTGGTGCATAAAGACCTTGCCCGTGAAATAAAGGGGCTTTCATTCAATGAAAATAAGACGATTCAGGAGAATGGAAACCGCACGCAGACGGAAGTTAAGGGAAATACCACGGTCAGACTTTATTATGACAGGACGGTATGCACCGTTACCTATGACTACAGAACAAACGGCGGTACGTCGGCGGATAAGGAAACCGTAAAGACCTACTACGGTGCGGATGCCGACCTTTCCGTTGCAGCATACAAAAACGGCTGGGAACATGCCGGATGGAATACAAAAAGTGATTCAGAAACAGGACTTACCCGGTACACCGTCACCGGAAACGTCACACTCTATGCCGTGTACCGCAAGGACATTACTGTGACATTCGTGGACTTTGCACAGACCTATAAGAGGGAAGGCTCCATGTATAACAACGACACCTATGCCCTTATCGATGCGCCACAGTGCAGTACCTATGGCGGATGGGAAAATGTGTCGGATGTTACGGCAGTAGGATTTAACAGCAGGGCAGACATCACCGCGGAAGGTGCTGAAAAGATGGAGGTAAAGTCCGGGGAGGAACATTTAAAAATCCCGGACAGCATTACCTACTATACCGTGTGCAGGGCAGACGTAACACTGACCTATGAATTAAACGGCGGAACGGAAAATGACACCACAAAGCCGGTAACGAAAACCGTGTACTGCAATGCGGCTACCCCGCAGGAAGTAAAGGGCTTTAAATTACAGCTTGGCGAAAGTGTAAAGGAATCCGTTGACCTTGACGGCTATACCCATTCCTATGCATTTGCGATATGGGCCCAAAACAGCCCGGAGAGCGAAACACGCTTCCCATGCAATGCAGATTATGTCTTAAAGGAAAATACGGTCATGTATGCCGTCTGGGATGAAACGGTGACACCGATTACCTACTATATCGAATTTGACGGCAATGCAGGCACAGCCGCAAGAAACATTCCTGATAAAATGGAGGTGCAGTACGGAGAGGAAGTCGTTCTTCCGGAGCAGAAGCCGGAAAGGACGGGATTTACCTTTATGGGATGGAATACAAGAACGGACGGACAGGGAACGGAATACCAGCCGCAGGATACGGTAAAGAACCTTACAACCGTAAACCACGCCACGGTAAAACTGTATGCCCAGTGGAAACAGCGCCGCATTATCCTTGTAAAGGCGGCATCTACAGTTTATAACGACACCATCATCAAAAGAATCCCCGGTGACGAGGAATGGTATGATTCGGTAGGGAATTTAACCATTGATGAACTGAAAAACTACCCGGATGAACTCTGCGAGCAGGTATGGCATATCGACAAGCAGGGTAATATCACACGGGTGAAATAATTTAAAACACAGCTTTTATCTAAAAGAACAAATTGAATTAAATTTTAAAATTTGTTAAAATATTAAAATAGCTTGTGAAATAAGAATTGGAGAAAACATGGAAGTTCGTATTAATAAATATTTAAGCAGTGCGGGATATTGCTCCAGAAGGGAAGCAGACCGCCTGTTAGAACAGGGCAGAGTAACCATAGACGGCATTCCTGCACAAATGGGAAGTAAAGTGACAGATGGACAGACAGTTTTTGTCGATGGAAAATCAATTATAGAAGAAGATGAAAAGATTTTGCTGGCATTTTACAAACCAACGGGAATCGTGTGTACGACAACGGCAAATCAGGGTGATAATAATATTGTTGATTATATTGGGTATCCTAAAAGAATCTACCCGGTTGGCAGGCTGGATAAAGATTCAGAAGGGTTAATTTTAATGACAAATAACGGAGAGATGATGGATAAAATTCTCCGTTCAGCCAACGGTCACGAAAAGGAATACATTGTAACCGTAAATAAAGAGATTGATGATTCATTTATTAAGGCAATGTCTGGAGGAATATATCTGGCGGAGTTAGACAGAACAACGAAACCGTGCAAAGTAACCGCATTGGGAAAGAAAACCTTCCGCATTATCCTTACACAGGGATTAAACCGGCAGATCCGGCGTATGTGCAGTACACAGGGAAGGAAAGTTGTGCAGCTCAAAAGAATCCGTATCATGAATATTTTATTGGGAGATTTAAAGCCCGGAGAATACCGGAATGTGACAGAAGCAGAATATCAGCAGTTAAAGGAGCAGTTATATGATTCAGCAAAGTAAAATGGACAGAATTAAAGAATTGGTAGAATTACTCAATAAGGCAGGGAAAAGCTATTATTCAGAGGGCAGGGAACTGATGTCTAATTATGAATATGATGCTTTATATGATGAACTGGGTATGCTTGAAAAAGAAACAGGTTATATTCTTTCAAATAGTCCGACCGTAAATGTCGGCTACGAGGTGCTTAGTGAACTGCCTAAAGAACGTCATGAATCTCCAATGTTAAGTCTTGATAAGACGAAAAGTCCGGAAGCGCTGGCAGAGTGGCTTGGCAGTCAGAAAGGTCTGCTTTCATGGAAGCTGGACGGTCTGACAATTGTATTGACCTATGACAATGGACAACTGCAAAAAGCTGTTACAAGAGGAAATGGTGAAGTAGGAGAAATTATTACCAATAATGCCAGAGTATTTAAAAATGTTCCTGTGACCATTCCTTTTAAAGGGAAACTTGTTCTGCGTGGAGAAGCGATTATTACGTATTCAGATTTTGAGCGTATTAACGAACAGATTCCGGAAGCCGATGCAAAATATAAAAATCCGAGAAATTTATGCAGCGGATCTGTCAGACAGTTAAATAATGAAATTACGGCACAGCGTAATGTCCATTTTTTTGCATTTACACTGGTATCGGCACAGGATGTTGATTTTGATAATTCCAGACAACGACAGTTTGAGTGGCTTAAAGATCAGGGGTTTTCGGTTGTTGAATATAAAATGGTTACAAAAGACACGATTTTAGACACGATAGAATGGTTTGAAAAAACAATTGTAACAAATGATTTTCCGTCAGACGGTCTGGTAATCTTATATGATGATATTGCATATGGAGATTCTTTGGGAAGAACAGCAAAGTTTCCAAGAAATGCGATGGCGTTTAAATGGACAGATGAAACCGCAGAAACGACACTGCGAGAAATAGAATGGAGTGCTTCAAGAACCGGTCTGATTAATCCGGTTGCCGTTTTTGACCCGGTAGAGCTTGAAGGCACGCAGGTCAGTCGTGCAAGTGTGCATAATATCAGTATTGTTGAAAGTTTAAAACTTGGTATTGGTGATCGCATTAAAGTATTTAAGGCGAATATGATTATTCCGCAGATTGCAGAAAATCTTACACAAAGCGGTAATTTAGAGATTCCGGAAGTCTGTCCGGTATGCGGCGGGAAAACACAGATTAAACAGGTTAATGATGTCAAAACACTTTACTGTATCAATGAAGACTGTCAGGCGAAACATGTAAAAAGTTTTGCCCATTTTGTATCTAGAGATGCATTGAATATCGATGGATTGTCAGAGGCAACACTGGAAAAATTTATTCAGCACGGATTTTTAAAGAATTTCTGTGATTTATACCATTTGGAAAAATTCCGTGATGAAATTATTGCTTTAGACGGATTCGGGGAAAAATCCTATGAGAATCTGCTGACATCTGTTGAAAATTCAAGAAATACAACGCTGCCGAAATTTATTTACGGACTTGGCATTGCAAATGTAGGACTTTCCAATGCCAAGATGATTGTGCAGGCATTAGGTAACGATATAGAAAAAATAATTCATGCCGGAAGACAGGAACTTGAGAAAATAGACGGCGTAGGTGCAGTCATTGCAGATACATTTGCTTCCTATTTTGAAAATGAAAAAAATAAAGAAGAATTTTATAAGCTGCTGCAGGAAATGCACATTGAAAAAGCGCCGGACAATCAGAATAATCAGATTCTTACCGGTAAAGTGTTTGTAATTACAGGTTCATTGGAACATTTTGAAAACAGAAATCAGTTAAAAGAACGCATTGAACAGCTTGGCGGCAGGGTGACCGGTTCTGTGACAGGAAAGACATCATACCTGATTAATAACGACAGCCATTCTACGTCATCTAAAAATAAGACTGCGGCAAAACTGGGAGTTCCTGTAATAACAGAAAACGAATTCCTTGAAATGGCACCGATGAATGATGATGGCAGATGATGACGGTTGCCGATAAAGAGAAAATATGCTATAGTGTGACTGCGTAAGCACAAACCAACAGGAATAAAAGCGTTGTGCGGAAATGAGGAAATTATGCCAATTAAAATACAGAGTGATTTGCCGGCAAAGGCAGAACTGGAAAATGAAAATATATTTGTAATGGATGAACATAGAGCAATGACACAGGATTTCCGTGAATTGCAGATTTTAATTCTGAATCTGATGCCGATTAAGCAGGATACGGAATTACAGCTTCTGCGGGGACTTTCAAACACACCGTTACAGATTGATATTACTTTTCTGCAGATGGCAACACACATTTCAAAAAACACCTCAGCTTCCCATTTGAAGAAGTTTTATGAGGTATTTGAAGATATTAAACACCGCAAATTTGATGGGATGATTATTACAGGTGCACCGGTTGAAAAGATGAATTTTGATGAGGTGAATTACTGGAAAGAATTATCTCAGATTATGGAGTGGTCTAAAACACATATTACGTCAACACTTCATATCTGCTGGGCGGCACAGGCGGGATTATATTATCATTACGGGGTAAAAAAGGTACAGCTGGAAAAGAAGTTATCCGGAATATACCGCCATCATGTAATGAATAAAAAAGAACCGCTGGTACGTGGATTTGATGACTTTTTTATGGCACCGCATTCACGCTATACGGAGGCCTGCCGGGAGGATATTTTAAACAATCCGAAATTGAAAGTGCTGGCGGATTCAAAAGAAGCCGGAATATATATTGTCATGGCACAGGAAGGCAAACAGATTTTTGTAATGGGACATCCTGAATATGACCGTATGACACTGGATCAGGAGTATAAGCGGGATGTGAAAAAAGGCATTATGCCGACTTTACCGGTACATTATTATCCCGATGATGATCCGACGCAAAGACCGATATTATCATGGAGAAGCCATGCCAATAATCTATATACGAACTGGCTCAACTATTACGTATACCAAAGCACACCGTATGAGTGGCACTAATTATAAGGGGAGGACATTCTATGACAGAAAACGAAATGTTACAGGCAATTTATTCTGATATGCAGAATATGAAAAACGATATGCAGGAAATGAAGACTGACATGCAGGAAATGAAGACTGACATGCAGAACATGAAGTCGGATATGAAAGAAATGAAGACTGATATGCAGGGTATGAAGACTGATATGCAAGGTATGAAGACTGATATGCGGGGAATGAAGACTGATATGCAGGGTATGAAGACTGATATGCAAGGTACGAAGACTGATATGCGGGGAATGAAGACTGATATGCAAGGCATGAAAACGGACATACGGGATTTAAAAGGCCGTGTATCCAGTATTGAAATGACCATTGAGAATGAAACAAACCGCAATATCAGAATTATTGCAGAGGGACATGCCGATTTGTGCAGAAAACTGGATGAAGCATTGAAGGTAGAAAACGAAAAGGAACTCCTTCTTGTCCGGACGAATATAATGGAAAATGATATCCGGAAGATTAAAGATAAATTAGAAATTGCTTAATCAGACTTTGGAGGTGCGTGCATTGAGCAGTCATAAACAGACTTGGATAAAACATCTGCTGTCAGAAAAACAGATGTCTGAAGCATTTGTAAACAGTGTATTTCTGGCATTGTCCGGAGGCTTTCAGGATGCGTATACATACAATACAAGAGATGAGGTTTTTTCAAATGCCCAGACGGGAAATGTTGTCCTGATGAGCCAGCATTTTATGAACCGGGAATGGCAGATTGGGCTGCGGTATTTGTTCCCTTTACTGGCATTTGTGTTTGGGGTCTTTGTTGCAGAAAATGTACAGAACCGCTTCAAGTATGCTAAAAAAATGCACTGGCGGCAGGGAATTTTGTTGGCCGAAATAGGGATACTCGCGATTGTAGGATTTATTCCAAATGCTTATAATATGATAGCAACCGTAATGGTATCGTTTGCCTGTGCAATGCAGGTGCAGACATTCCGCAAAGTGGGTGGCTATTCTTATGCAAGCACAATGTGTATCGGAAATTTAAGAAGCGGAACAGCCGCATTGTCTTTGTATTTAAGAGATAAAAAAGCTGAACATCTGCGGCAGACCTTTTATTATTTTGGAATTATCTTTTTCTTTGCCATTGGTGCGGGCATTGGTGGTATTTTATCTGTCTGTTATGGGATTCATGTTATCTGGATATCTTGCATATTGCTGTTTATCAGTTTCCTGCTGATGTTTTTGGAAAAATTAGAGTTATAGGACAAAATGTGTTGATGAAAACCGCTTTCAAGCCTTGAAAATAAAGGGCTGAAGGCGGTTTAATCTTTTTTCAAAGAACTTTGAGGGTGGACAAAACGTGTTGATAAAAAATGCTCTAACCCTTGAAAATAAAGGGCAAAACAGAGTTTAATCTTTCTTGAAATAGAAAACCATGGAGGAAGATTAAATGAATCAGATAAATTGTCCTATTTGTGGAAACAAATGTGTTAAAGCAGGAAAAACAAAAGCGGGAACACAACGCTGGCTATGCAAGAAATGCAAAACTTCGTTAACACATAAAATAGATAATGATTCAAAGGAGTTACAAATCTTCTTAGATTGGTTGTTTGGAAAAGAAACTCAATCAATAATGCCAGGAGAAGGAAGAACATTTAGAAGAAAGACAGCAAGATTTTGGGATATATGGCCGATGCCACCGAAAATAGAAGAAACCAAAGATGTTCTTTTTCTTGATGGAATTTATCTTGGCCGAAAGGCCTGTGTGCTAATCTGCTGCGATGAGAAAAATGTACTTGGATGGTATTTATGCCGATATGAACATGCAGGTGCCTGGATTGCTTTAATGAAGCGTATAGCTGAGCCAAGAATGGTTGTATCAGATGGTGGAACAGGATTTGCAAAAGCACTGAAAAAAGTATGGCCAATAGCAAAACATCAAAGATGTATATTTCATGTATTCTGCCAGATAAAACGTTATACAACGTCCAAACCTAATACATTAGCTGGAGTAGAGCTTTATTGTCTGGCTAAAGATTTACTTAAAATAAAAGAGAAACAAGAGGCAGAAACATGGGTAACTCGTTTCACTGAGTGGATAAAGAAGTATCAGAAATTTCTTAGTGAAATGACGGTAGATGAGCATGGTAATAAAAGACCAACTCATGAGAGACTGCTTAAAGCAGAGAGATCCCTTCTTAAACTTATCAAAGAAAACACACTGTTTACATACTTGGATAAGGAATTTATAAATGATTTCATTGCACCATCTACGAATAACAGAATTGAAGGCGGAATCAACTCAAGACTCAGAGAAATGTTGAGAAATCATAGAGGACTTTCTATAGAAAGACGAATAAAAGCGGTTTACTGGTGGTGTTATATGCACTCTCCAGAACCGCTTTCATTGTCTGAAATAATAAAAACTATGCCTACAGATAGAAGTATTGCAGCAATATATCAAAGGATGAATGATAAATCCCGGTTGGAAAAGAGTCTTTCACTTTGGGGTGATGCCATTGTGTGGAGTGACCTCCATAAGATGGATAAATCTTTTACAGAATGGGATTAGCCATCAACACGTTTTGTCCTATAACCCTGGAGGAAATACAATGGCAGATGCTAAAACAGAAAAACAGAAAGTACAGGAAATAACGGAGAAGCTAGAGCAGGGTATCAAGGAGCTTTTTGAAAGCGAGAAGTACAAGACTTATCTGAATACCATGTCAAAATTCCATAATTACAGCTTTAACAATACTATGTTAATTGCGATGCAAAAGCCAGACGCTACGTTAGTGGCCGGATTCAAGGCTTGGCAGAAGAATTTTGACAGGCACGTTAAGAAAGGGGAAAAGGGTATCCGTATCCTTGCTCCGGCACCGTACAAGATTAAGGAAGAACAGGAGAAACTTGATCCGGTAACGGGAGAGATTATGCTTGATAAGAACGGAATGCCCATTACGGAGGAAGTGGAGATTAAGATACCCGCCTTTCGTGTGGTTCCGGTCTTTGATGTGTCACAGACGGACGGAAAAGAGCTGCCGGATATAGGGGTAAATGAGCTTTCGGGAAGCGTGGAGGACTATGAGGATTTTATGCAGGCACTTACGGAGGTTTCCCCGGTTCCCATTACCTATGAAGATATAGAAGGGGAGGCAAAGGGATATTTCCACACCACAGACCACCGGATTGCCATACAGGAGGGCATGAGCCAGAGCCAGACCGTAAAGACCGCTATCCATGAGGTGGCACACGCAAAGCTCCATGACCGGGAACAGAATCAGGATATAGATGCGGTCTTAGACAAAGACCGCAACACAAAGGAAGTGGAAGCAGAGAGCGTTGCCTATACGGTGTGTCAGCACTTCGGCATTGATACCTCAGACTATTCCTTTGGGTATATCGCCGGATGGAGCAGTGACCGGGATATGAAAGAACTGAAATCTTCCCTTGATATCATACGAAAGACCGCTTCGGAGCTGATCACAGGCATTGAGGACAGGTTAGCAGAGTTACAGAAGGACAGGGCAGTGGAGCAGGAACAGAATAAGGAGAGTATTCTTCTGATACAGAATGATGATCTGACACAATACAGCCTTGTGAGTGTTGTGGGCATGGACAGACAGGAGCTTATGGACGTTCTTTCAGCCATGAGTGAGGACAATAAGCTGAGTATTCAAGCATATCTGGAGAGTAAAGGGGCATGGACTACCGAGATTGCCAACGAAGATACAAAAGAATTTGGAGAATACCACCTTGATGTCCGCTACAATACCGATACAGAGGAACTTGTGGATATGAAAGAACGAAAGGAAATCTATGATAGAGCAATGGAGCCTGTTGCTGCCGGAGATGTAGTGGTAAAATTCTCCGGTTCGATGGGAAGTGAATGGGAGATTTCCAAAATCACAAATATGTCCCCGGATGAAGTTAAAAAGCTGCTTTATGATATGGCGCTGCTTAACGAGAATGAGTGGGACGGAGATTATAATTTGTATCTGAAAGAACATGGGGCAGAAATGACTTTGATTAGTTCCAGTGCCGGACTGAATGAACACGCACCGCAGTTTTTTGATTTTGCATACGATGCAGATATAGGCGTGAGTGCATCAACGGAATTGTCTGCCATACAGCAGGCAGAGAACCTTATCAACCGCATGGAGCATGGGGCAACGGTCTTTACGGATGATGAGAGAAATCTGATTGTGAATTACAATTACAAGCTCGATGACATGGAAAAGACAAGAGAATTGGCGGAGAAACTTGCATACATGATAGAAAATCAGCCTGTCAATGAAGCGCTTACTGTCATAGATGCACAGGCGGAGATTGATGCACTTCCGGATGGCAGGATAGGTCTTTCTGAGATGCATGAGTATGGTTATTCCTGGAATGAAATGCTGCCTTTGACAAAGGATAAGGCAACAGAGCTTTTCGGGGAAGATGTGGCTGTGTATCAGCTCCATGAGGACGGTTCCGAAACGCTCATTGAAGATTTGGAAGAATTAAAGGAGCATGAGGGCATTTTCGGAGTGGAAAAGGACGATTGGAGTGCCTATCTGGAACACCAGAGTATGAAACAGGAGTTAGAGGAAAGCCCTGCAAACAGGGAAGCACAGCTTCTATTTGGCAGTGAGGACAGATTTGGCATATATCAGCTCAAAGATACAGAGGAAGCAAGGGACATTCACTTTATGGGAATGGACTATCTTGAAAGCAAGGGCATTGCGGTTACAAAGGAGAATTATGATCTGCTTTATACCGCACCGTTAGAGGGGGGCACAAACCTTGAAGATATTTACACCCGCTTTAATATAGATCGTCCGGCAGATTTTCGGGGACATTCCCTTTCCGTCAGTGATGTGGTGGTGCTTCATCAGAACGGAGAGAATACAAGCCATTATGTGGATTCCTTTGGTTACAGGGAAGTGCCGGAATTTACAAAGGAGCTTATGGCAGAGCATACACAAGAACAGACTTTGGTCATTGATGAAACAACGGAGATCCTTTCGGAGATAGCACAGGAACATGCAGACGATGAACCGGACAGGGAAAATGAAGTGTTCCTCGTCAATTACAACGAATGGCGTGAGGTCAGTATGCTTGACTTTGAACAGAATTACTTTGCCATTGACGATCCGTATGCAGACGGGGATTTCAGGCTTTTGCATTTGCAAAGCCAGATCAAGGACATCACACCAGCAGGAGTGCATTGCGATACCTATGAGGAAGCTGCGGCTGCTTTATATGAAGCAGAGCGGGAAATGGCGAATATGCCTTTCAACAAGGAAAATAACATTGGTTTCTACATGGTAAACGGAAGGACACAGCTTGAGCGCATCATGGAAGCAAGACAGCTTCAGAAGCATATGGATATTGATAATGACAAGGTATCCTACTATGTCATTGCCGATTTAAGCACATGGGCAGAGAACAGCTCAGAAAGGAGCAAGCTGGAGCGTTTTGACAGCATTTCTGAAGCAATGGAAGCATTTCAGGCTTATCGTGGCAAAGATGCACAGTACAGCGATGACAAGGCAAGGACAACCTTTGGTGTCAGTGTGCATGGCATTGAATTTGATGTAATCCATGTAAAGAATAACGAAAACGTCCTTTCCCTTGATTTTACCCACAGCAGTGAAGCAAAGGAAAGTAAGCACTTCATGGACGATTTGCAGACGTTGAGTGACAGTATCGGCATCGACAAGGTAAGAGTACACCGGGATATGACACCGGAGGAAGTGAAAGACTTTGTGAAGCGGCGTTTTGAACATCAGTTGAAACAGGGCGGTCTTGATGATATTTCCCTTTATATGAGCCGGTTCGATACGCTCTATGAACAGGGCAAGATGGAGAAGTTAATGCCTACTGCCAACCAAAAGCACATCGAGGAAAATGTACCGATTACGGAGTGGGATAATCCGTATTTTGAGGTAAAAGAGCCGGAGCAGATGGCATTTTCCATAAAAGATAAATTTGTCAGCATACAGACCTGTACGGAGGGATATGATTATTCCGTTTTTGATGCGGATTATAAGCTGGTTGACGGTGGCGTGTATGATAATCCTGATATTTCCATTCATGCGGCGTTAAAGGACGTTCTGGAGGACTTTGGACTGTCGGAACAGGATAAGCGTATTCCGGTGGACTATGAGGAGCTTATGGAGAAAACAGAAGCGGTGGAGCGTGAACGGTTAAGCGAGCGTATCCGGGAGGAAGCAGACAGTGTTGTTGCTGATTTCAAGGCAAAGACAGAGGAATTATTTAACGGAATCAACGGACAGACACAGGACGATATAGAGCAGACGGTATGGGCATATCTGCAATCCAAGCTTGACGAGTATGAGATAGATGTTGAGCTTGTGGATGTGGTGGTGTCCGGAAGCAGATGCAGAGGTCTGGAGAAAGCAGGCTCCGATCTGGATGTGGTTGTGGAGTATAAGGGCAGGGAGCATGAAGATGATCTGTTCAATGTCTTTAACGAGGACGGTCTTATGATTGGCGGGGTAAAGGTTGACATCAATCCTATCACAGAGGGCAAGACCGGAACACTTGCAACTTATCTTCCGGAAGTGGAAAGCTATCTTGCAGAGAAACAGGCAATGCAGAAAGCACTTGCTGTGGAAG
>ERZ780190.2649-NODE-2649-length-13080-cov-5.269251_pt1 | contig 13080 bp, 9 predicted proteins | sample MGYA00510980_ERZ780190 | MGnify/ENA primary metagenome ERZ780190 (study PRJEB29588, sample SAMEA1972188) | human gut metagenome | biome: human gut; feature: human-associated habitat; material: faeces | place: Denmark | collected 2008/2010 ... | reverse complement strand
TTCTTTCCATCCTGTTTATCCGTGAACTGCCCCGAGTAAAATAACGGAAAGAAAATAGATCACCGGTGCGGTAAATAACACACTGTCGAACCGATCCATGATCCCGCCGTGTCCCGGAATTATCTTTCCGTAATCTTTAATATCGTGATTTCGTTTGATTGCAGACGCTGAAAGATCTCCTACCTGGGAAATGACTGCACCGGCAGCACTGATCAGCGCAACCACCCAGATCATCGCATCGCTTCCGGTCTCCGGAATAAGAAACAGCCATGCGAATAATGCTCCCACCAGGGCAGAACCGACTACGCCTCCAATTGCACCCTCTATCGATTTCTTCGGGCTGAGCACAGGTGCCAGCTTATGTTTTCCAATTGCCATACCGGTCAAATAGGCACAGGTATCACAGATCCAGGAGCTGATAAAAATGAGCCACACCAGATATTTTCCCCAGCTCAGTTCCCGGGTCAGATAGATAAATTGAAACAGCACCCCCGGGTAAAATGCACAGAAAAAAGCAGTCATCACCTGGTCTGCATGGTATTTGGGAAAATGGAACACATAGACGAACATCACTGCCAGAAACATCAGGACAATTGCCCCGATTCCCCAGAGAAAGTTTTTGGAAAGCATCATCGCTGCGCCATACAGCACGATTCCGCAGCCTCCCATGATTTCCAGCAGCGTAGCTTTGCCATCTTTTTCCACATGGCACGCCTTAATCAGCTCGCAGTAAGCCGTCAGGGAAAGCAGCAGACACACCGCTCCCAGAACAGGACCTCCACTGATCAGAAAAATCAGCGCCAGCACAACCAGCACAACGCTGCTGCCCAATCTCGTCCAGAACATCATTACTCCTCCTTCACCAGCCCATATCTTCTGTCTCTATGATTATATGCCTCAATCGCCTTTTCCAGCTCTGCCTTTGAAAAATCGGGCCACGCCACCGGTGTAAAATAAAACTCTGTGTAGGCCAACTGCCACAACAGGAAATTGGAAATCCGAAGCTCATTGCAGGTGCGGATCAAAAGGTCGGGCTCCGGGATTCCTGCCGTATCCAGCGCAGCACTGATCTTTTCCTCGGTGATTTCCTCCGGTTGCAGGGTCCCTGCCTGTACCTGCTCTGCCAGATTCGTCACAGCGCGGCGGATTTCATCCCTGCCGCCGTAATTGATCGCAATCTGAAAATGCAGACCGGTGTTGTCCTTTGTCGCTTCCTCCAGCTCCGCAATCCGTTTGCGGATATCATCATCGAGCCCGGTCTTATCCCCGATCACGCGCACGCACATATTGTTCTGTGTTGCACGCTTTAAGCAGCTTTTCATATAATTGCGCAGAAGCGTCATCAGCGCGGATACTTCATCCTTGGGGCGATTCCAGTTTTCAGTGGAAAACGCATATACCGTCAGATAATGGATGCCCAAATTCCATGCATCCTCGCAGATCTGTTCTACGGTCTTTGCCCCCTGCACATGTCCGTAGTTGCGCGGCATGCCCTTTGCCTTTGCCCATCTGCCGTTTCCATCCAGAATAATCGCCACATGATTCGGAATATTCATTCTTTCTTTTCTCCTATCTGAGAGAAGGGGACAAGCCCAGCCTGCCCCCTTCTCCCTCACTATTCATGACAATATAATGCTTTCAGCGTGTACATTCCATTGTTCATCCTGGCAGAATGTACTTTTGTATCCGTTTTAAACGGTCATAATCTCTTTGGATTTTGCTTCTACCAGCTTGTCGATATCCTTGCCGAACTTGTCAGTCAGCTTCTGCAGCTGATCTTCCAGCTCCTTGATTTCATCCTCAGAAACGTCTTCCTTGCCCAGCTTCTTTAAAAAATCATTGCCATCACGGCGGACATTGCGGACTGCAACCTTTGCGTCCTCGCCCTTTTTCTTAACGTCCTTTACCAGCGCTTTACGGCGTTCCTCTGTTACCTCCGGGAATACCAGACGGATCACATTACCATCGTTAGATGGGGTGATGCCGATATCGGACGCCATAATTGCTTTTTCGATTGCTTTGATCAGGGATTTTTCCCAGGGTGCAATCTGGATCATGCGGGGTTCGGGAACAGTTACATTGCCCACCTGCTGCAGCGGCGTGGGAGAACCGTAGTAATCCACACGGATTTTGTCCAGTACATGCGGGTTGGCACGTCCTGCACGGATTGTCATGAAATCTGCTTCCAGATATTCACAGGTCTTTTCCATTTTTGTTTCAAACTGCTGTAATCTCTCGTCCATCTTGTTCTCCTATCCTCCTTATACCGTTACCTTGGTGCCGGTAAAATTGCCCTTTACTGTGTTGACAATGCTGTCTTTTTCATTTAAACCAAATACCCACATCGGCATCTTGTTGTCTCTCGCCAGAATCGATGCAGTCATATCCACTACCTGCAGGTTTTTCTCGATTACCTCATGAATCGATACTTCGTCATACTTCTTCGCCGCCGGATTCTTCGCCGGATCGTCGTCATATACGCCATCAATCGCCTTAGCGAGCAGAATAACGTCCGCCTCTACCTCAATAGCGCGCAGCACAACGCCGGTATCCGTGGAAAAATACGGATGTCCCGTACCGCCTGCAAAGAATACGACCATTCCTTTTTCGAAATATTTGTTCGCGCGATCCTTGGAAAACAGCTTCGTAAAGGAACCGCACTCAAACGGTGTCAAAATGTTGGTCATCATGCCAACCGAACGGAAAATCTCTGAAACGTAGATGCAGTTCATCACTGTCGCAAGCATGCCGATCTGATCCGCTTTGGTGCGGTCAAGGTGCCCGCTGGTACGTCCTCTCCAGAAGTTTCCTCCGCCGATCACGATGCCGACCTGAATGCCGTCATCCACCAGCTGTTTTACCTGAAGCGCTACCGCCCTGACAGTATCCTCATCAAAGCCATGCTTCTTTTCTCCTGCAAGCGCTTCACCGCTCAATTTTAATAATATTCTCTGCATCTTTTCACCTTCCGTAAAACCGTAATATTGGCTCTGCATCACTTACAAAGCCTTCTGCAGACAGTATATCATAGAATACTGAGAACGAAAAGTGAAAAATCTCTAAAACTGTAGTTACAGTTTTCTCGCAGCTTCTGACGGGCAATCCATACAACGGCGTGTATGCTCCGTGGATATTCTATTGTTATGAATAAAATGCTTTTCTTTTTTGAATTCATATGCTATAATGTATGTCATGCAGATGTAGTTCATCGGTAGAACATCAGCTTCCCAAGCTGAGGAGGCGGGTTCGATTCCCGTTATCTGCTTAAACTATTTAAGGAATGAGAAGCCCTGTAGATGTATAAATAGCATTTGCAGGGCTTTTTCAAAACTTCTTGCCAACTTTGCAAATTATTGTTATAATAATGCCGATTTAGAAAGATTTAGAATATAGTTGCGAAACACTCAAAAGCCTTGTTTCTATAAGGTTTTTTTTTGTCATCAAATAGCAGTGAAGAAAGATTGCAAGAGAACATAATGCAATATGGAGGGAAAAATGGCAAAGGAACAATACAATGCAGACAGTATAACCGTCCTGGAAGGACTGGAGGCAGTACGGAAAAGGCCGGGTATGTATATTGGAGGAGTTGGGTCTAAGGGGCTGAACCACCTGATCTATGAGATCGTGGACAATGCAGTGGACGAGCATCTGGCTGGTTTCTGTACCCAGATCACCGTCCGCCTGGAAAAAGACGGCTCCTGTACCGTTCGGGATAACGGACGTGGTATTCCGGTGGAAATGCATAAAAAAGGAGTGTCTGCAGCCAGAGTGGTACTTTCCACCCTTCATGCAGGCGGAAAATTTGACAATAACGCATATAAGACCAGCGGCGGTCTTCACGGTGTAGGTTCTTCTGTTGTAAATGCTCTTTCTGAGCATATGACTGTAAAGATTTACAGGGACGGCTGTATCTACCAGGATACTTATCATCAGGGACATCCTACTACAGAGCTGGAAAATGGTCTCCTTCCAGTTATAGGAAAAAGCCGTGAGACAGGAACCGAGATCAACTTCCTTCCAGATGGGGAGATCTTTGAAAAGACCCGTTTTAAGGCAGACTGGTTAAAGAGCCGTTTACATGAAACTGCTTATTTAAACCCAAACCTGATGATCCACTATGAAAACCGCAGAAGTGGGGAAGAAGAGAAGGTAACTTACCACGAACCGGAAGGCATTATCGCCTATGTAAAAGAATTAAATGCAGGAAAAACACCGATCCATGACCCCATCTATTTTAAGGGTGTAGTAGACAAGATCGAGGTAGAAGCCTGCGTTCAGTTCGTAGATACCTTTGAGGAAAATATCCTTGGCTTCTGCAACAACATTTTCACCCAGGAGGGCGGCACCCATTTAGCTGGATTTAAGACCAAATTTACAGCTCTGATCAACTCTTATGCCAGAGAGCTTGGCATTTTAAAGGACAAAGACTCCAACTTTACAGGTGCCGATACCAGAAACGGTATGACAGCCGTGATCGCTGTAAAGCACCCGGATCCTATTTTTGAAGGACAGACCAAGACAAAGCTTGCCAGCGCAGATGCTACCAAGGCTGTATTTACTGTAACCGGTGACCAGCTGCAGCTTTACTTTGACCGAAATGTAGAAGTGTTAAAAGGCGTGATTGGCTGTGCAGAAAAATCTGCAAAGATCCGCAGGGCCGAAGAAAAAGCAAAGACCAACATGCTCACCAAGTCCAAGTTTTCCTTTGACAGCAACGGAAAACTGGCAAACTGCGAAAGCCGTGACGCTTCTAAGTGTGAGATCTTCATCGTAGAGGGAGACTCCGCGGGCGGTTCCGCAAAAACAGCCAGAAACCGTCAGTACCAGGCCATCCTTCCCATCCGTGGAAAGATCTTAAACGTAGAAAAAGCATCTATGGATAAGGTTCTGGCCAATGCAGAGATCAAGACCATGATCAATTCTTTCGGTTGTGGCTTTTCCGAAGGCTACGGAAACGATTTTGACATCACAAAACTGCGCTATGACAAGATCATCCTTATGACCGATGCGGACGTAGACGGAAGCCATATTGATACCTTATTATTGACTTTCCTTTACCGTTTCATGCCGGAGCTGATCTACGACGGACATGTATACATTGCCATGCCGCCGTTATTTAAAGTGATCCCGAAAAAGGGAGAAGAACAGTATCTCTATGATGAAAAAGATCTGGAACGCTACCGCAGAAACCACACCGGTGATTTTACCTTACAGCGCTACAAAGGTCTTGGTGAAATGGATGCAGAGCAGCTTTGGGAGACTACACTGGACCCGGAGCGGCGTGTATTAAAACGGGTAGAGATCGAAGATGCTAGAATGGCGTCAGAAGTAACAGAAATGCTTATGGGCAGTGAGGTAGGACCCCGCCGCCAGTTTATTTATGAACATGCAGACGAAGCAGAGATCGACGCATAACAGAGAGGACAGACAGATATGGCGGAGAAGATATTAAGAACCGAATACAGCGAGGAAATGCAGAAAAGCTACATGAATTATTCCATGAGCGTTATCACTGCAAGAGCGATCCCGGATGCAAGAGACGGGTTAAAGCCAGTTCAGCGCCGTGTTCTCTATGACATGAGCCAGCTTCATCTGGACCATGATAAACCACACAGAAAATCAGCCCGTATCGTAGGCGATACCATGGGTAAATACCATCCACACGGCGACAGCTCCATTTATGATACCTTAGTTGTCATGAGCCAGGAATTCAAAAAAGGAATGGCATTGGTAGACGGCCACGGAAACTTCGGCTCCATTGAAGGGGACGGGGCTGCGGCTATGCGATATACAGAGGCAAGACTGGAGAAATTTGCCCAGGAAGTTTATTTAAAAGACCTGGACAAGACCGTTAATTTCGTGCCAAACTACGATGAAACAGAAAAAGAGCCGGAAGTCCTTCCTGTACGTGTGCCAAACCTTTTAGTAAACGGCGCAGAGGGAATTGCCGTTGGTATGAGTACCAGCATTCCTACCCACAATTTAGGGGAAGTAGTGGATGTAGTCCAGGCATATATTGATGATCCGGCAGCTCCTACAGAAGAACTGATGGAATATCTGCCGGGACCTGACTTCCCAACCGGAGGCATTATTGCAAATAAAAGCGAGCTGCCACAGATCTATGAAACAGGTGTTGGCAAGATCAAATTAAGAGGCCGTTTTGAGGTAGAACTGGGCAAGCGGAAAGTTGATAAGGACAAACTGATCATCACAGAGATTCCTTATACCATGATCGGTGCAGGTATTAATAAATTCCTGGTAGATGTGGCAGATCTGGTAGAGTCCAAGAAGCTGACCGATGTAGTGGACATTTCCAACCAGTCCAATAAGGACGGTATCCGCATTGTGTTAGAACTTCGCAAGGACGCAGATATTGACCGTATTAAAAATATTCTTTATAAGAAGACCAAGTTAGAAGATACTTTTGGTGTCAACATGCTTGCCATTGCAGACGGCAGGCCGGAAACATTAAACTTAAAAGGCATCCTGCGTAATTTCATGGAATTCCAGTATCAGAATACCGAGCGCAAATACAATGTGCTTCTGGAAAAAGAACTGGATAAGAAAGAAATCCAGGAAGGTCTGATCGCAGCCTGTGACTGTATTGACCTGATCATTGCCATTTTACGTGGTTCTAAGAATTTAAAAGATGCCAAGGCATGTCTGGTAAACGGCGACATTTCCAATATTCATTTTAAAGTAGCCGGTTTTGAAGAAGATGCAAAGAAGCTTCATTTTACAGGGCGTCAGGCATCTGCGATCCTGGAAATGCGTCTGTATAAGCTGATCGGATTGGAAATATTAGCCCTTGAAAAAGAACACAGAGAGACTTTAAAGAAGATCGCCGAATACAAGAAGATCCTTGGCAGCAGAGCGGTTATGAACCAGGTGATCAAAGATGATCTGGCTGCCATCAAAGCAGAATTTGCTATTCCAAGACGGACCCGTATTGAAGACGGGGCAGAGGCTGTTTATGTGGAAAATGAAATTTCCGTTCAGGAAGTTGTTTTCGTTATGGACCGCTTCGGCTATTGCAAGCTTCTTGATAAATCTACCTACGAACGCAACCAGGAGACCGTAGATACAGAACAGGTTCATGTGCTCCGCTGCTTAAATACAGATAAGATCTGTCTGTTCACCTCTGCCGGTGTCCTTCACCAGATCAAGGCTTTGGATATTCCATCCGGCAAGCTGCGTGACAAAGGCGTTCCTATTGAGAACTTAAGTAAATACGATGGCAGAAATGAGACCATCTGCCTTCTCACTACAGCCCGTGAACTGAAAGGCCGCATCCTTTTATTTGCAACCCGTCTTGCCATGGTAAAACAGGTGCCTGGAGAAGAATTTGAGACCAACAACCGTATGGTAGCAGCTACCAAGCTTCAGGAAGAGGACAGTGTGGTTTCTGTAACAATGATAAACGGGGAAACAGATGTAGTGCTTCAGACTACAAATGGAACGTTCCTGCGGTTCCCGTTAGAGGAGATCTCTGTTCTTAAGAAAGCCTCCAGAGGTGTCCGTGGTATCCGCTTAGCAAAGAATGAAGAACTGGAAACAGTATATCTCATCGGTGAAAATCCGATCATCGACTATAAAGGCAAAGAAGTTCATTTAAACAGGTTGAAACTGGCAAAAAGAGATGGAAAAGGCAGTAAAGTCCGTTTGAACTAAACTTCTGACAAACAAAAATAAAGCCATGTCCGCGATATAAATACAAATGTGCGCAAAAGACGAATTTTTAGTTGCATTTTTCCCGACTTTGTTATAGTATAAGGAAAGACTCCCCGATACGGGGCAAAAACGAAAGCAGCGGCTGCCCCAAAGCCCTGCGGAAGATGAGGAGAGGAACTATGGAAAAGAAATTAAGAGTTGGTATCTTAGGTGCAACAGGTATGGTAGGACAGAGATTTATCTCTCTGCTGGAAAATCACCCATGGTATGAGGTAGTTACAGCAGCTGCCAGCCCAAGATCAGCAGGAAAGACCTACGAAGAAGCAGTAGGTGACCGCTGGAAAATGACCACTCCTATGCCGGAAGCTGTAAAGAAGCTGGTTGTTATGAACGTAAACGAAGTAGAGAAAGTAGCTGCCAGTGTAGACTTCGTATTCAGTGCAGTGGATATGACCAAGGATGAGATCCGTGCCATTGAAGAGGAATACGCAAAGACAGAAACACCGGTTGTTTCCAACAACAGCGCACATCGTTGGACTCCAGACGTTCCTATGGTCGTTCCGGAGGTAAACCCAGAACATTTTGATGTGATCGAATTCCAGAAAAAGCGTCTGGGAACTACCAGAGGCTTCATCGCAGTAAAGCCAAACTGCTCCATTCAGAGCTACGCACCTGTTTTAACTGCATGGATGGAATATGAGCCATATGAAGTAGTTGCAACTACCTACCAGGCAATCTCCGGCGCAGGAAAGACCTTTAAGGACTGGCCTGAAATGGAAGGAAACATCATCCCATACATCGGCGGAGAAGAAGAAAAGAGCGAGCAGGAGCCACTGCGTATCTGGGGCCACATTGAAAACGGTGTGATCGTAAAGGCAGAAAGCCCTGTGATCACCTGCCAGTGCATCCGTGTTCCTGTATTAAACGGACATACAGCAGCTGTATTTGTTAAGTTTAAAAAGAAACCAACCAAGGAACAGCTGATCGAGAAGTTAGTAAACTTCAAGGGCATTCCTCAGGAACTGGAACTTCCAAGTGCTCCAAAGCAGTTCATCCAGTATCTGGAAGAAGACAACCGTCCACAGGTAAGCCTGGATGTAGATTTTGAACATGGTATGGGCATCTCTGTAGGCCGTTTAAGAGAAGATACCGTATATGACTACAAATTTGTAGGACTTTCCCACAACACCGTAAGAGGTGCAGCAGGCGGTGCAGTTCTGTGTGCAGAACTTCTTACAGCTAAGGGATATATCGCAGCTAAATAAAGCGGGAGCAGGAGGTTTTCTTATGGCTATTCAGAAAAAAGAATTTGGTGTTATGCCTTCCGGGGAAAAGGTATACGAGTACACACTGACCAACAAAAGCGGTGTCAGCGCGTCGTTTATTGAACTTGGGGCAACCTGGACCAAAATGCTGGTTCCGGACCGTGATGGCAATATGGCAGATGTGATCTTAGGCTATGACGATCTTGCAAGCTATCAGGTAAATACACCTCATTTTGGCGCCCCCATCGGCAGAAATGCAAACCGTATTGGAAACGCAGTGATCACCATTGACGGAAAAGATTATAAATTAGAGGCAAACAATGGTCCTAACAACCTGCACAGTGGTCCGGATCTGTATCACAGCCGTTTATGGGAAAGCTGGGCATATGAGACAGCAGAAGGCAGCCGCCTGGACTTCTTCTTAAACAGCCCGGACGGAGATCAGGGATACCCTGGAAATGCAAAGATCCGCATCAGCTATACCTTAACAGAGGACAGCTGCTTAAAGATCGATTACAGCATGGTTGCAGATGCAGACACAGTAGCTAACTTTACCAACCATTGCTATTTCAACCTGGCAGGACATAACAGCGGCCCTGTAATGGATCAGCAGGTATGGCTTGCAGCTGATACATACACACCTGCAGACGCGGTTTCCATCCCAACAGGAGAGATCCTTCCGGTAGCAGGAACTCCTATGGATTTTACAAAGATGAAACCGATCGGACAGGACATTGAAGTTGATTTTGAGGCTTTGATCCTTGGACATGGATACGATCACAACTGGGTATTAAACCATGAAGCAGGCGTTCTTGGCATTGCAGGTAAGGCAAAAGATCCAGCAAGCGGCCGTGTGATGGAAGCATACACAGATCTTCCTGGAATGCAGTTTTATACTGCAAACTTCTTAAAAGATGAGCGCCCTGGAAAAGGCGGTGCCCACTATGACAGACGCCATGCGTTCTGCTTTGAGACACAGTACTATCCAGATGCCTGCCATAAGCCAAACTTCCCGTCACCGATCTTAAAAGCAGGAGATACTTATAAGACAACTACCATTTATAAGTTCTACGCAGAATAGGGTCAGACGGATACTGCCGGCAGGCAGATCTTCAAAAATATACAGTACAAAAAGGACAGTCTATTGCTGGAAAATGGCTTTGGACTGTCCTTTATAACTTCTTGCAAGAGCCCTGAAAAAATGGTATACTTATAAAATATGTCTTTAAATAATGAGGAATCAAATGTCAAAATCATTATACATTGCGGAAAAGCCCAGTGTAGCCCAGCAGTTTGCAGATGCATTGAAAATACGGGGACGTCGCGGAGACGGCTATATCGAGTCAGATGAGGCGATCGTCACCTGGTGCGTGGGACATCTGGTGACCATGAGTTACCCGGAAGCCTACGATATGAAATACAAGCGCTGGAGTCTGAATACACTTCCTTTTCTGCCAAAAGAATTCAAATATGAAGTAATACCAAGTGTGGAAAAGCAGTTTTCCATTGTAAAAGGACTTCTTACAAGGCCGGATGTAGATACTATTTATGTCTGCACCGACTCCGGACGGGAAGGAGAGTATATTTACCGTCTGGTAGCCCAGATGGCTGGTGTAAAGGACAAGCACCAGAAGCGTGTGTGGATCGACTCCCAGACCGAAGAGGAGATCCTTCGCGGGATCCGGGAAGCAAAAGATGAGTCTGAATATGACAACCTTTCTGCCTCTGCTTACTTAAGAGCCAAAGAAGATTACCTTATGGGTATCAATTTTTCCAGAGTACTGACCCTGCGCTACGGGCCGTCTATGTCTCAGTATCTGGGAACAAAATTTACAGTCCTTTCCGTAGGCCGTGTTATGACCTGTGTCCTGGGAATGGTAGTCCGCAGGGAGCGGGAAATACGAAACTTTGTAAAAACCCCGTTCTACCGTGTTCTTGGAAGCTTTCAGGCAACTGCAAAAGACGGTACACCTGTGCTGTTAGACGCAGAGTGGAAGGCGGTAGAAGGCTCTAAATATTTTGGAACGCCCTATCTTTATAAAGAAAATGGTTTTAAAGAAAGGGAGAAAGCAGAAGAGCTGATCGCCTACTTAAAAGAAGAGCCGCCTTTAGAGGCAAAAGTCCTTTCCAAAGAAAAGAAGAAAGAAACGAAAAATCCGCCTCTTCTTTATAACCTTGCGGAACTTCAGAATGACTGTTCCAAAATGTTTAAAATAAGCCCGGATGAGACTTTGAAAGTGGTCCAGGAACTGTATGAGAAAAAGCTGGTCACATATCCGAGAACTGATGCCAGAGTCCTTTCAACAGCTGTTGCAAAGGAGATCTATAAAAATATTAACGGTCTCATGCGCTATGAACCAATGGCAGGTTTTGCAAAAGAAGCAATGAATCTTGGAAGTTTTAAAGGGATCGCAAAGACCCGTTATGTCAATGACAAGCAGATCACAGACCATTATGCCATCATTCCTACAGGACAGGGAATGGGAAACTTGCGCGGACTGTCCCCGTTATCTGAAAAGGTCTATCAGGTAGTTTGCCGCCGGTTTTTAAGCATCTTTTATCCGGCTGCCATTTACCAGAAATACAGTCTGGTACTGGAACGGAAAAAAGAACAGTTTTTTGCAAGCTTTAAAGTGCTGTCAGAACCTGGTTATTTAAAGGTGGCAGATGTGAACCTGGCAAAGAAAAGCAGCATCCAGGAGACCTTTTCTGATGAGAAAGAGGGAAATTCTGCACAAACAGATGAAAAAAACGCGGAAATTCCGAAAGTTGACCGAACTCTGCTGTTACAGGTGCTTGCAGATTTGAAAAAAAATGATATACTTACTATAGCGGATCTGAAGGTGAAGGAAGGAGAGACTTCTCCACCAAAAAGATATACCTCCGGTTCCATGATCCTGGCTATGGAAAATGCCGGCCAGCTGATCGAAGATGAGGAGCTGCGGGCCCAGATCAAGGGCAGCGGCATCGGCACCAGTGCCACCAGAGCGGAGATACTGAAAAAACTGGTCAGTATCAAATATCTGAGTTTAAATCAGAAGACCCAGGTGATAACCCCGTCTCTGTTGGGAGAGATGGTTTATGAAGTGGTGGACCACTCCATCAGGCAGTTATTAAATCCTGAGCTGACTGCTAGCTGGGAAAAAGGTCTGACTTATGTGGCGGAAGGTTCCATTACATCGGATGAATACATGGAAAAACTGGAACGTTTTGTTGCAATGCGCACTGTAAACGTGACCAGATTGAATAACCAGTATGATATGCGGGGACTTTTTGACGCGGCTGCCGCCTTTTACAAAACAAAAAAGGAGAACTGATTACAATGAAACTGAAGGAAATGAAAATTAAAGAGCTGTTTGATACAAGCCATACAATTGCTGAGAGAATTTTTGATAATCATACTTATGCCTGGGAAGTACTTCCGGAGATCGGTGATTTCATCCGTTCTTTAGGACCTCTTCTTCCGGAAAATGAATACCGCAAGATCGGCACTGATATCTGGGTACACAAGAGCGCAAAAGTAGCACCTACCATTATGATGGCTGGTCCTATGATCATCTGTGAAGGCGCAAATGTACGTCACAGCGCATTCTTAAGAGGAAATGTTATCATCGGCGCTGGCGCTGTTGTAGGCAACTCCTGTGAATTAAAGAATGCTCTGATCTTTGACGAAGCACAGATCCCACACTTTAACTATGTTGGTGACTCCGTACTTGGATATAAGGCTCATATGGGCGCAGGCGCAGTTACTTCCAATGTAAAGTCTGACAAGTCTTTAGTTGTAGTACACGCAGAAGATAAGGACGTAGCTACCGGATTTAAGAAATTTGGCGCGATCCTTGGTGATGGCGTAGAAGTAGGCTGCAACAGTGTTCTTAATCCAGGAACTGTTGTAGGTAAGGAAAGCAACATCTACCCATTATCCAGCGTAAGAGGCTGTGTTGCTGCTCACTCCATCTACAAGAGCCAGGACAATATCGTAGCAAAGGAAAACCGTGAAGAAGCTCCGGCACCAAAGAAGAGAGCAACCAGAAAGCCAAAGGTTGTGAAATAACGTAATGTGCGCAGCAAAAAACAAGCGGCTGCGGTAGCAGACATTTGTTTTTCACAAGCCATTAACGAACGAACCGCCTGCGTTAGCAGG
>ERZ780190.2630-NODE-2630-length-13126-cov-5.139928_pt1 | contig 13126 bp, 7 predicted proteins | sample MGYA00510980_ERZ780190 | MGnify/ENA primary metagenome ERZ780190 (study PRJEB29588, sample SAMEA1972188) | human gut metagenome | biome: human gut; feature: human-associated habitat; material: faeces | place: Denmark | collected 2008/2010 ... | reverse complement strand
GCGAAGCTGCCGTCGATCCGCAAATGTTCCCTGCAGCTGCAGCTTTCGCGGACGACGGTGGAGACGGCGTATATGCTGCTGGCGGCGGATGGCTATATCATTTCGCGTCCGCAGAGCGGCTTTTATGTAACGGATGCGGTGCTGGCGGCTGCAAACCGGGAGGAAATAGAGCACGGTGTGCCGCGTCAGGAGGAACGCCCGGAAATCCGGTATGATTTTGCGTCTTCAAATGTGGATCGGGAGAGCTTCCAGTTTGATTTATGGCGGCGCTATGTCAAGAGCGCTCTGCGCCAGGATGAACGGCTGCTTTCTTATGGCGAACCGCAGGGAGAGCGGGAATTCCGGGAGGCGCTCTGTGCGTATCTGGGGCGCCACCGCAATGTGATCTGTACGCCGGACAGTATCGTAGTAGGGGCGGGTGTGCAGAGTCTCTTGCATATTTTGTGCCCGATGCTGCGGGAGCGGGACAGCGCATGGTTTTTTAATCCGTCGTTCCGGCAGGGACGCCAGATTTTTGAGGATTATGGGTTTCGGACCGGAGATATAAGAGAATATTGGGAAAATAATGATAGGAGGATTGAGTCCTCAAAAAAGGATTTGTGTGGAATAGAAAAGCCAGATGTATGTGCAAGAGAGATGAAAACAGGGTTATCCGAACAGATGTCAGAGGCGATGAGACATACAGGGAAAAGTGTTTGCTATCTGACCCCATCGCAGATGACAGTCTGGGGCGAGGTCATGCCGGTGGGCGACCGGATGAAGCTTTTAAAGGATGCGGCGCGCGAGGATATGCTGATTATTGAGGACGATTACAACAGTGAGTTCCGCTATTATAACCGCCCGACACCGTCCCTGCAGGGGCTTTCCGGCGGGCGGGGCGTCGTGTATCTGGGGACATTTTCAAGGCTGCTTCTGCCATCGATCCGCATGAGCTACATGGTCCTGCCGCCGGCTCTGCTGAAACGGTATCAGGAGCGGGGGCGTTTTTATAACCAGACGGCGTCCAAGGCAGAACAGATTGCCCTCTGCCAGTTTATCCGGGACGGACATCTGGAAAGCCAGATCCGAAAGTCCAAGAAATTGTACGCGGCAAAGGCAAAGTGTCTGTGTGATGCGGTGCGGCGCATTTTTGGAGAAAAAGCGCGAACGCATCTGGGCGATGCTGGTTTTCTGGTTCTCATGGAGCTTGACAGCCCGCTTACATCGGCGGAAATTGCCGGGCGTGCGGCACAGGCAGGCGTCGCCGTCCGCCCGGTGGAGTCGGTCGGGAGTCTTTTGGAAAAACAGGAGCATCATTTTCAAGAGGGATATCCGAAGCTCCTGTTGTCCTGTGCCTCGATGGGGGCAGAGCGGTATGAGGAGGCGCTGGAGGTGCTGAAAGAGGTAGTGTATAAGAAAGAAAAATAGAAGATAGATATAGAAATCAAAATGTCCGCATAAACCACAGCCAGTACCCGGAACCATCCGGGCAGTTGTGGGTATGCGGACATTTTATGCGACATTCTTACCCGTTTTTCTCCTCATGCGGCAGCCGGTTCCGGAGCAGCCGCTTTTTTAATTCACTCCAGTGAAATGGAATTAGCGGGTAAATATAACTTTTTCCGGCGATTGTCCGGTTAAAGACAAGGCAGCCGACGGCAATGAGTGTTCCTGCGATGAAGCCCCAGAGATTGAGGAAAAAGGTCAGAATCAGGAGCAGGACGCGCATGAATTTGAGTGCGTAGCCGAGTTCGAAGCTCGTCATCGAGTAGTTGGCGATCGTGACGAACGCCATATAAAGCATCGTCTCGCTGTTGAACCAGCCGGATTTGACCGAGTATTCTCCAAGCACGATACCGGCGATGACACTGAGCGGTGTCGTCAGCATGCTGGGGGTGTTGACTGCCGCGAGCCGCAGACCATCGATGGCAAATTCCAGGATCAGAAGCTGATAGATCAGCGCCACATGGATCTCGTCGGTGACACGGATAAAAGCGAGCCATTCCGGGATCCAGCCGGGATTCTGCATAAAAAGCAGCCACAGCGGTGTCAGAAATAAGGTCAGGAAAAAGATGACCGTCCGCGACAGGCGCAGATAGGTGCCGGTCAGCGGTGGAAAATAGTAGTCGTCGGCTTCCTCGATGATATCGAAAACAGAGGATGGCAGAATCATTGCGGATGGCGAATTGTCCACCAGAATGATGATATTTCCTTCCAGAATCGAGGCAGCGGAGGTATCCGGACGCTCTGAAAAACGAAATTTTGGGAACGGATTGAACCATTTGTGCGGATAAATACATTCGGCAAGGCTTTCCTGGTTCATCGATAGGGCATCGACATGCACTTTTTGAATCCGGGTGCGGATGCGGTTTAAAAGTTCGGTGTCCACCCGGTTTTCCATGTAGCAGATGGCGATATCGGTGTGCGAACTTTCCCCAATATTCATGATTTCCATCCGCAGCTTCGGATCGCGGATGCGCCGCCGGATCAGAGCCGTATTGAACACAAGCGTTTCGACAAAACCATCGCGCGAGCCGCGCAATACCTTATCCTTTTCAGGTTCGCTGACTCCGCGGGCGGGATAGGTGCGGCAGTCTATCGTGAGTGCCTGTGCATACCCGTCGATCAGAAGAAAAGGAACACCGGAGAGAAGCTGGATAATCAGCGCGTCCGAATCCGTTTCCAGCCCGATTTCTCCGTAGGCGAGGTAGAGGGCGGCAAAATCGTTTGCATTGTCAGGCATCTGGGCGGTTTCAATGCTGCTCATCGCCTGCAGCACTTTTAAAAGCGTATCGTCCTTGGTAAAACCATCAATACAATAGAGGCAGGCATCGCGCCCGCCGATCATCAGGTTCCGATCTACGACATCAAAACTGATGTCCGGTCGGAGCTTTTTTTGAAAAAAAGTCCGGTTATTTTCAATGGATGAAGAAATCTGCATCGTGTAAATCTCCTATCAGAGAAGCCAATATCAGTGACCGCGAAGGGACTGGAATGGGACAAAATGTTTACAGATGGAGTATGTGCGAAAAGGATAAAAATATACGAAATGAAGCAAACAGAAAAAAATTCTCAAAATATGTTTTTTTAAAATTCATGGCAAGCGAGGCAATATCAGGGAAAAAGGCGGAAAAAATCGCTGCAAAATGAGACTTAACATGTGATGAATGGAAAAAGAAATTTGCATGTTAGTTTTAGCAGTTAAAGAACTAATGCTTTATTGAGAATAAAATTCAATTAAAAATAGATAAAAATTCTCATTTTTAAATAGATTTAAATAATTGACAGATTTTATTAGATTAGTTTATACTAACCTCCTCGGCCGCCTGAGTTAGGGATGCCTAATCCGGTGCGGAGAGTAAGATATTACAAAAGATTATATGGAGGAATATGTATGAAAGGTAAGGGAAGATCCCGGCAGGCAATTCTGGCAGCGGTGACCGTGTTAGCGGCGGCGCAGGCAGGTACTGCTTATGCTTCAACCGGACCGGCATCGGAGTCCGGAGTACAGACCGGCGCCTGGATTCAGGAAGGACAGGACTGGAAATATCAGGGAACGGACGGAACGCTTAAGACTGGATGGGTCAAGACCGAGAGCGGCTGGTATTATCTGGATCCGCAGACCGGACGGATGATGACTGGATGGATCACCGTCGATGGACGCCGGTACTATATGAACACAACTGCCGATGGCGTGGAAGGACAGATGCGCCGCGGCTGGTGGAAAGATAATGCAGGAAAATGGTATTTCTTCAGCACTGCATCCGATGGAACGGAAGGTATGACCGTGACCGGATGGCAGTGGATTGATGGAAAATGCTATTATTTTGATAACTTGAGCGCAGAAAACTATGGTCAGATGCACACCGAAGGTCGGACGCCGGACGGCTACAGCGTCAATGCGGATGGACAGTGGGTCAATGAAAATGGAGAGGTCCAGACCCGTGCGGATAGAGGTTACGCGAGCAGCCCGGCAGCAGACGGCAACGGAAGCAGCGTATCAGGAGGCGGTTCAGGGAATTCCGGCAGTTCCGGCGGCAGCCATTCGGGGGGCTCTGGAAGCAACAGTAATTCTGGAAATAACAGTAATTCCGGAAATAACGGTAATTCCGGGAATGACGGAAATCAGAATGGCGGAAATGCCGGAGATAACGGAAACACTGAAAATCCAGACAAGCCGCAGATGGTTTCGCTGGTAGATGAGACGAAGACAAAGCTTACCGAAGTAAATTCCCTGGGCTGGTGGCTTCCGATTGCATTTGATGAGGGATACAATGCAGACAATACGGTCGTTAAGGTCGATGGAAAAGATGTAACCAATCTTTTAACTCCGATCACAGATGACGGACGTATGGCAAAACTGGCGCTTCTTGGCACACCGGGCAAAGTAACCGTCAGCAGCAAAGAAGATGGGGCAAAGGAAGAGACGGTGGTTCTGAGCAATGAGAGCCAGGAAGATGCTGTATATGAGGAAAACGACGGCTATCTGCCTGAGAAGATTCTGACGCATGAGTCAGTTGCTTACTGGGACTATTATCTGACCAATTACGATGAAAACGGAAATCCCCGCATTTCTCCGAAAAAGACTACTTATAACTTGAATGAGGAGAAGCAGACTCATCCGAGCTATTCGCCGGATGCGGTTCTTCCAAAAAATGGAAAAGCAGCTGTTACCATTCTGTTTAACTATAATACAGATGAGGAAAAAGAGTGGTTTGACGGCATCCGCAAACTGGAGCTGGTTGAATACGATGAGCAGAAGAACACAATCAATTCAAGCCTCGTATTTGACAGTGAAAAGAATGTGGCGCACGGACAGGGACGCGTTGGACAGCTGACTATCCAGACAGGACAGAGCAATTTCTACAATAATGGACGTTATTATGTGCGGGTTGTATCGTCGGCAGGCGGTTCCGCGCTCGTCCCGATTCATGTCGTCAATGAGACAGTACCGACGCTGGAGCTTAAGGAAACACCGCAGTCCGGTAAGAATCTCCATTTTGCAGTCAGCGATCTGGTATATGCAATTGAGACACCGATCGAGCGTGTGACCCTGGAAGATCCGAACGGAACAGTAAGCGACCTTAAGATGATCGATGACTGGTATCTCTACAGCCAGGATTTATTTGTTCTGTACAATGATAATACAGACCATCTGCCATACAAGGGCAATTACAAGATCACGGTATATGCAAATGGTTTCCGGTCATTCTCCAAGAGCTTCAAGGTGACAACGGGCGCAGAGCCGGTAAAAGAGAAGGAACAGACCAATGGTCAGAAAATGGCGGCATACGGATTCGACGGTATCAGCACCGCATCGACTGGTTCCGGCGGAAGTGGAAGCTCCAGCGGCAGCAGCTCAGGAAGCTCTGCAATCTCTGCAAACCTGATTTTTGATTCAGATCTGCTTGTAAATGCACATCTCCTTGAACAGACCAAGATGGAAAATGATGCGTCCAAGGCAGTGATGGAGTGGTGGTACAATGCGATTCCGGATGCAGTCTTTGATACTGGAGATGATGATTTCTTCAGATGGACAGACTACGTAAATAAGAGCGAGAATCAGAAATACGAAGAGAACAGAATGCTTCCATTTGCAGATTACCGTGAAAATGGAGCACTGGATCCGAACCATCCGGCAACGGCAAAAGAAGTTCTCGAAGATGGTCTGCTCGGCGATATCCAGTACAATGGAAACTTCTCCCGTCAGGATGCACCGGCGATTACAGTTGTACAGAACAAAGAGGGCGAGCCGGTAGTCCTGCAGACAGAGGATACAGAGTATATCGAGGCGGTTCAGAGTATCGTTGTCAACGGAAACTGGCAGGCACTCAGCAAGGACAAGTATTCCATCGATAAAGAAGCTGGCACCATTACCATAGAGGCGGATGTATTCAAGGCTGGTGAGGAGTATAAGCTGACTGTCGATGCAACGGGATATAAGAGCCAGAGTATCGCATTTACATACGATAAGGTGCTGGAAAACGATTTATCGCTGACCGTTGATTATGCGGATGATAAAGAGGCGTTTGCAGCTGAGAAAAAAGAAGATTCTAATAAGACTTACTATTTTGCAGATGCTGAATTTACCGTTAATGGCAGCAAGGGAGATTTCCTGAAGAACCTGAAATCTGTTACCCTGCTTTCTGACGAGGAAGATGCGGTTGAGAGAAATATCTACACGAAGGGCGTGTCCAGCAGCAACGATGTTTACTATGAAGTATCCGGGGATGGCAAGAAGCTGATTCTCCATCAGGTTCAGCCGGGAACTTATAAACTGACACTTCGTTCGAATTACTACACAGAGGCCCTGAGATGTGAATTTGTGGTTGAGAAGGAAGAGGAAGAAATTAAGGAAGAGATGGCAGCTCCAGAAGTAGTGGAGTTTAGCAAACATAAAGCCAGTTGGTCATTTGATCCGGATTTTGGACGTGCTTCTTTTAAAGCTTCAAAGGGAACGAGTGTAAAAGACTACTTGACTAAGATTACATCCGTGAAAGTTGGAAATAAAGAGTATACGAAAGCAACTTACAGCCTTAGTTCGTATAACCCTACATGGAAGATGACAGATGCAGATGATCCAGATAACAATGTACAGGATTTTGATTGCATCGATTTCACTTTAGACGGTTTCAGCACCGAAGAAAGCACCGATGTAACGATCCAGGCAGAAGGATACGAAGAGCTTACCTTTACAGTTACAAAGGATATGAAGTTAGCGGGTGACGAAGAGAAACTGCTTCCAGCACCGAAGCTGACAGGCAACTCTACGGTTGATGAGGGAGAACCGCTGGTTCTGACTGGTGATGAAGAGTATCTGAAAGCAATTAAGTCTGTAAAAGTAACTGGCAATGATGAGGAGGAAGATGTTGCACTTGAATTTGCAGTAAATGGTACAACATTGATAATTCAGACTGGCACACTGGATAGTGGCTTGAATGAGATTGTGATCGAAGCAAAAGGTTACAAGAATCAGTCGATCACGGTTACAGTTGAGAGCCAGAAAGCAGATACAGAAATTGAGGTTTCCAGTGTTGTAAAAGAGAGTAGTTGGACAGGAGATTATTTACTGATCCGTTTCAATGGAGTTGAGGGGGAAAAGTTAAAAACTTTCTTAAAGGAGATTGATTCGGTTGCAGTAAATGGAACAGAGTATAGCAAGGCATCCGTTTCCTCGTTCCTTGGAAGTGGTGAGTTTGCACCGCATGCAACGGATACATCTTATAGCAATGATAATTATGATTGTTTAAAGGTTTCAGCGTCTGGATTAAGTGAAGAAGAGGATAATGAAATTCTTATCTACACTAAGAATAACGGAACGATTGAGTGCAAACTTGATAAAAACTGGAAATTAATCAAGGAATCCAAAACGCTCATCGCCGACGAAGTCCTCCCAAGCGAGATCGTCACCACCCCAACCGAGGGAGTAACCACACCGGAGCAAACACCGGCAGAGGATACAACCCCGGAAGAGCCGAAGACGAATGACGAAAACAAGGCAGATGTACCGGATGGCGATAAGAAGAACGAGACAGACGATGCGAACAAGGCACCGGAAGTAGACGAGGACAAGAAAGAGGATTCGGACGAGTCCAAGGATACTTCGGATGAGAAGAAAGACGAAACTTCAGATAAAGGCGATGCTGACAAGGATGATTCGAAAGATGAATCCGGCGAAACTGGTGACGATTCCAAGAAGGATGAGACCGGTGACGTAAAAGATGATACTTCTGATAAGGAAGAATCCGACGGAGGTAAAGGCGATGCTTCTGAGAAAGAAGAGTCTGTTTCTGAAGAAGAGTAGTTGTATTTAAAGGAGTAAAAATTGAAACAGAAGTGGTGGATTTTATTAACCCTGCTGCTGTGTGGCTGCGGTGCTTCATCGCAGCCGGATCAAACGGGGGCGGTCCAGAATGACCGTCCTCGTTTATCTGCGTCTACGGAAGAGACGGCAGAAAGTGTGGCAGAAGTAGAAAAAAACGAAAATTTAGAGAAAAATCCCTCAAATTCGAATCAGAATCCGGGAGAAGGGCAGAACTGGACGGTGTTTGCGATGGATACTGTGATGCAGTTTGATGCCTACGGTGGAAGTGCGGCTTTGCAGGAAAAAGTGAAACGGCGGGTGGAAGAGCTGGAAGGGGAGCTTTCGACAACGCAGGAAAACAGCGATATTTTCTATCTAAATCAGGAGAAAACAGCGAAACTTTCCGATGATACGCGTTACCTGATGCAGGAGGCGCTGGCACTGGGAGCGGAAACAGATGGTGCGCTCGATATTTCGATTTACCCGGTTGTGCAAAGCTGGGGATTTACAACGGGAAATTACCGGGTCCCCAGTGAGAGCGAGCGGGAAAGTCTGCTTAAATCGGTCGATTATCGTCTGGTCGGTTTAGAAGCAGATACGGCATCGATCGAGCCAGGAATGATGGTGGATCTAGGCGGTGTCGGAAAGGGATTTACCGGGGATGAGGTGGTAAAAACCATGAAGGGGGACGGCGTGACGAGCGCACTGTTCAGTCTTGGAGGCAATATCCAGACGATCGGAACAAAACCGGATGGCGAGAAATGGTATGTCGGCATCAAGGATCCGGAGAGCGACGGCTATCTGGGCGGAGTCAGGGTGCAGGATGAGGCGGTCATTACCTCCGGCGGCTATGAGCGCTATTTCACGGATGATGACGGAACAATTTACTGGCATATCATGGATCCGTCCACTGGGGCGCCGGCGCATAGCGGGCTGATTTCTGTGACAATCATCGGACCATGCGGACTGCGCTGCGATGGGCTTTCGACCGCCCTGTTTGTCATGGGACGGGAAAAGGCAGCGGCACACTGGGCGGCGCATCAGGACTATGAGGCAGTCCTGGTTGACGAGAGCGGCACGATCTGGCTGACGCCGGGCTTAAAAGACCGATTTATTCCGGTGGATCAGGGGGAGACGCGGGAAATTCGGATATTGTGATTCTGAAACAGATCTAGTATAATGAGCAGCGAAAAGTGCATGCGAGTCAGATTTATAATTTATAACGAAGAGGTCGAAAATACCGTGAATGATAGATTGAAAAAGAAGCTTCTTTGCTTTGAGTGCGCTCTCTCCACATTGGAAGGATACGAGGGATGGATGATAGGCACAACTACACTTCATCTGGACTGGCAGCCCAAACAGGGGGAGAATGAGTTTTGCCATACCAAATTAACTCCAGAAATCATCAAAAAAGGCCGCTCGGCAATCCGGGTCCGCATAGCGGCAGCGGAGGAGGAAAAGGAACGGGAAAATGAGGAGATGGAAGTGCTGCTGGTAAAACCGCGCCAGAGCGTCCTTGTCCCGGAAAAAGAGAAAATGACGCTCATGAAAGCAATTACGGAACTGGGAAGTGAGGATGATGATACGCTGGCATTTAGCCGCAGCCAGATGGAAGAATATCTCCGGGAGGCGGCAGATACCAATCCGATCCATCAGGGAGAAGCGGCAGTTCTGCCGGGGTTTCTTGTTATGAATGCCTGCCTGCTTCGTCTGTGGAAGAAGGGCTGGATGAAGGGACAGACCGCTCTGGAAGTACGTTTTCTTGCCCCACTTCGTCCTGATGAGGAGGTATATCTGTCGGATTCGGGGCAGGAGGGAAGAAACGCGGTGTATCTGAGAACGAAGCAAGAGGGAAAGGAAATTCTTTCGATTACAGAAAAATAGGGATGCCGATGATAAAGTGGGTGCAGAGGAGCTATGGATGCATATGTAAACCATTTATAAAAACAAGGTTGACAATCCTCTGAAATTCCGATATACTCTTTTCTAGCAAGGATTCTCTGTGTGTGATTCATAGGAAAATGCATTACACGGCTTAGAATTTTATCACTGAGGAGGTATATATAATGAGTTCAGAGACAAGTGCAGTGAACGTACACGGCGCATGGAGCGCGAAGCGGCTTACACTTTTGGCGATGATGCTGGCTCTTATCAGTGTGTCTTCGTATATTGCGATTCCGCTTCCGTTTTCGGATGCAAAGATCACAGCGCAGACGATGATTGTCAACCTGATCGGTCTGCTGATTGCACCACAGGATACCATTTTAGTTATGGCGAGCTGGCTGCTGTTAGGCTTATGCGGCGTGCCGGTATTCAGCGGCGGAAGCGCAGGACCGGGAAAACTGCTTGGACCGAGCGGCGGTTACTATATCGGATTTCTGGTTGTTGCGTTCCTGATTTCCCTGTTCTGCCGGAAATGGAAAAATGTTGCATTCCAGACAGCGTTCCTGATTGTAGTTGGTATTCCGGTGATTTACGCATTCGGTGCAGGCTGGATGAAACACGTGACCGGACAGCCGTGGGGTGCAGTTATCGTGCAGTCGATAATTCCGTTTATTCCGCTGGACATCGTTAAGTGTGTGGCAGCGGTAGCACTTGGAAAGGCGCTGAAGCGGACGGGCTTATTTGGAAATTAGATAGAAAATAAAGATGGGATGTGGTAGTGAACAGAATCAGCCTTTTAGTGCAGAAATGCAGCTAGGAGGCATGAGGAGTCCGTTGCCGCATCCCTTTAATTTTAATTAGGACTAGAAGAAAAACAGGAGAAAAGTATGAATCACGTATATATTCTGGGCGGTTTGCGCAGTTACATCGGGGTGAAAGATGGAATGTACCGTCATATCCCGGCGGAAAAGCTGGGGGCGGAGGTGCTGCGGGAGGTGGTTTCGCGATTTGAGCTTCCAACCGATGCGATCGACTATATAATAGGAGGAAATGCGGTCGGGGGAGGCGGCAATATCACGCGTCTGGCGGCACTTTCGGCAGGGTTTCCAGAGCGGATTCCGGCGGTTACTTTGGATCTGCAGTGCGGGTCGGCGCTGGAGGCGATCAGCGCGGCAGCAGCCAAGATTGAGAGCGGGATGGCGGATCTGGTCATTGCCGGGGGAATGGAGAGTTCTTCGGTACAGCCGTACCGCATGATGTCCCCGAACCATCCGGAGTATGACGGTGGAAAGGTGTATACGGTTGCACAGTTTGTGCCGGGAAAGCGCGGCGAGCAGGTTATGTTAGAGGGCGCGGAGGAGACTGCGATCCGGGAAAATGTCTCTAAGGAAGAGATGGACACCTGGGTGCTCCGGAGCCATAAGAGGGCGGCGCAGGCGCGCAAAGAGGGAATATTGGAGGATATAACGGTTTCCATCGACGGCAGCAGCCGGGATGAGGGAATCCGTCCGACAATGAGCCAGCGTCTGATCGACCGCCTGCCGTATCTGCTTCCAAATGGCACGAAAATCACGGCGGCAAATGCGTGCCTGATGCACGATGGTGCGGCATTTGTGGTACTTTGTTCGGAACGGTTTTTGCGGGAACAGGGACGGAAAGCAGAATGCCGTTTCCGGTTTGGTACAGCGATCGGGGATGATCCGATGATGAGCCCAAAATCAGCCGTCAGCGCTGCTAAGGCGATACTTGCAAAAACGGGGCATTCTTATCAGGAGATCGATGCTTTTGAGGTCAATGAAGCGTTTGCCGTTATTGATGTTCTATTTGAACGTGCATTTCCGGGAATTGAAGACCGTTATAATATCTGGGGCGGGGCACTTGCCTATGGGCATCCATATGGAGTCTCCGGCGCAATGATTCTGCTGCATCTGATGAAAGCACTGGAATATAAAAATGGGCATTTGGGAATGTGCTGCGTGGCAGCCGCCGGAGGGATCGGAAGCAGTATTCTGGTGGAGAAAGTAATGAAGTAGATGAAGACAGTGCTTGAATGATATAAAAAGTAAATGTGGTAAATTTAAAAGCTCAAATTGGTAAAAAGTTCTATATAAAAATAAGTAAAAGACAGGAATTAATCATGAAAGAAATACAGACACAACGTATAAATACATATCTGGATGCGCTCCGGGCATACCCGCCAGAGTGGGAAGCCCTGATCACGGAGAAAGAGCGCTATACGTTCGGGGAGCTCATCGAGGCGGCAGAACGTGTAAGGAAACATCCGAAAGAGATAGAAGAAAAACAGGGAAAACGTCACATCCACTGGATCCAGGAACCGACGATCGCGCATCAGCTTATTCAGTTTCTGGCATATGGAGACGGAAATGCGGTTCCGGTGATTGCACCGTCCGATGTAAAAATTTCCGATGAATTGCGTGACGTGACACCTCCGGAAGGGGCATATATGGGTGTGATGACGTCGGGAACCTCCGGTCGTCAGAAAGTATTGTTCCGCTCCTTTGAAAGCTGGCACGATTTTTTTAAGCTTCAGAATAAAATTTTCAAAATGGGAGAGGGAAGCATTACGTTTATGCAGGGGAGCCTGGCGTTTACGGGCAACCTGAACCTTTATATGGCGCAGCTTGCGTCCGGCGGAAGCGTCGTTGCGGCGGATTCCTTTGATCCGCGCCTCTGGAAGCGGATGATCGAGGCAGAACAGGCGACCAGCGTCTATCTGATTCCGGTCAAGCTGCGGGCGCTGCGGCGTATCTATGAGCGGGAACAGGCGGTCAATTACCGGATTATTTCTTTTGTCAGCGGCTCCCAGAGTATGGGCGGTGCGGAGGCAGTGCAGTTTAAAAAGGCATTTCCCGAAGCGGAGATTACATTGTATTATGGCGCCAGCGAGCTGAACTATATTACCTATATCCGTGGAAGTGAGATGAAAGAAGATACGACGCTGGTTGGCCGTGCATTTCCAGAGGTGGATGTCTGGATTGAAAACGACCATTTCCATGTAAAAACGCGGTATGGAATTCTTGGAATTGGAAATGACGCGGTGATTGGGGACTGCGGTCACACAGATGCAGAGGGACTCTTCTATTTTGATGGGAGGGATGATGATATCTGCAACATAAATGGGAGAAAAGTGTCATCCCTCCGGATCGAAGAGGCGGTGCGGACATTTCCGGGAGTGGCAGAGACGGCAGTGAAGGCAGTCCATGAGCATGGGCGCGATTATCTGAAAGTGTGGATTGTGTGGGAGAAAGAAGCTGAAAGGGAAGAAATTGCCGGAAGTGACAGCGGAAAATGTGGTTGTACCAATATGGCAATTCGGGAATTTTTGGCAGAAAGACTGGCAGATTATGAGATTCCACGCGAATTTGTCTTTCTAAAGGAGTTTCCAAAGACTGAAAGCGGAAAGATTCGTAAAAAAGAACTGTGAAAATTGCTTTTTCT
>ERZ780190.2622-NODE-2622-length-13169-cov-4.256138_pt1 | contig 13169 bp, 10 predicted proteins | sample MGYA00510980_ERZ780190 | MGnify/ENA primary metagenome ERZ780190 (study PRJEB29588, sample SAMEA1972188) | human gut metagenome | biome: human gut; feature: human-associated habitat; material: faeces | place: Denmark | collected 2008/2010 ... | reverse complement strand
CGTCTGCCTCTTCTTTCCGTGCATCCGTTTTCCGGCAAGAGATATATCTCACCATCCATTTCACCGCTTCCAAACCACCCATAGCAGTAATAAAAGCAAGGATTGTAGTTATTTGCATATTGATCTATTTATGTAGTTATAAAGAAAGAATGAGGCCGAAGCCCCATTCCATACAAAATCGCTAATTCCCGACTTTCCGTTTATCAAGCTGCCGGATCGGGTGCTTCACCATTACCTCCTGCACCTCCGTCAGGATCCGGTGCTTCGCCTCCTTCGCCTGAATCACCGTCGATGATACTTGAGTCGTTGATATGATCCAAATCCTTAAACTTCAATCCATCCGAACGCGTTGAAGTTCCCGTAAAGAGACGGATATCCGAATTCGCACGAAAACAAACCCGCAGACCACTGATGTCGGATACAGTAAAATTTTCCGCCTTTTCCGTTCCTTTGCTTTGAGCTGAAAGGAAAAAGTAACCCAATCCCTTAATGTTCACTGAACGGCCTGAAAGTAATGTCTTACGTAGAAGTGTACGAAAATCTTTCAATACACTAATTGTTTCACCCTCACTTACTCCCGAATTGGAGGAAATTTCTTTTGCTATTTCTGTCAGAGTTGCACTCGTATCGTATTGATAAGAGATTACCGGATATACTTTCTTTCCTAATTCTTTGTTGGTAGGGTCACACAAACGAGACACTCTTCTAAATCTAATTGCCATAATTTTGGTCCTTTCTTTTTAAGATAAATACTAATGATTATTACTTCGCTAACGTTAACGATGCAAAGATGCGCCATCTTCATTAGGAATGAAAGGACAAGATTAAATCATGATTAAAGAGTACTGGGAAGAGATTTATAAGAAAGAAAAGCTAGTTAAGACGAAAAAAGGGACAGGAAGAGGAAACGGGAAGCTAAAATAATCAACCTTGGACAAGTTTTTTCTCCATATATATATAAAATTTGCGAAAACATGCCTGGCATATCTCCGCACTACAACAGCCATCGATCTATATTCCTTTTCTCCGCACTGAACTCCACTCCCACTTTCACCACTTCACGGTCGTCTGCCTGATAGGGAATTAAATAACCTTTCTCATCAATCTGCTGCAAAGCTTGTTCAGCGGTTCCATTCAGTTTAAATTCGAACACATAAATATATTTAGGCGTTTTCACCACTGCATCGGCACGTCCACGAGCACTACGGACCTCAACTTCGGTGAATTGCCCCATTAACTTGAACACTAAATAAAACACGACCTGATAATGACGTTCGGTCGAATCGCTCAACTCATAAGGAAAATCTGCGAAGAAAGCCTGAAGACGGGTAAGGAAGGCATCTACCTCTCCGGCACGTAATTCCTGAACGAATTTGCCTATATAGAAATTCTGTTCATCTTCATTGACCGGTGTATAATAAGGAACCAGAAAATTGAGAAAGCCATAACGCACTTCATCATTGGGGAAAGCCAGACGATAAAGTTGAAACTCTTTGTCATAGTCCTTGATAGTCAGATAACCACTCTGATAAATCAACGGAATCGGATTGTTGGCATCCACCCGATATTCCATAAATGAAGATGCACTGGCTTCTATCCCATCAATTAAAGTGCGCAGGTCATAATCACTCTCTTTGAGCAACTCGACAAGGAAAGTAGGTGTTCCGGTCTGAAACCAGTAACTACCAAACTCCTGTTTTGAAAATGAGTTGAGCACACTGAACGGATTAAACACACCCGCACCTTTCGGATGAAAATGATAACCATCATATCGTCGTGTCATCATTTCCATAACCGCTTCTGAAGTCATATCATTGACTGCCGCCTGTCGCTCCAGTTCAGGAACAAAAGTTGAGCCAAGTTCTTCCTTTGTAATCCCACACAATGTAGCATAAGCAAAATCCAGGCTAATATCATTCAACTGATTCAAATCACTGAACACACTGACTTGTGCAAACTTGGTCACACCTGTCAGAAATACAAAACGGAGATAACGGTCAGAACTCTTCAATACTCCATAAAAAGCCTTCAGAGTCCTACGGTAATCATCCAATAGAGAACCATTACCCAAAGCCTGCAACAGAGGTTTATCGTATTCATCTACCAATACCACTACTCCACAGCCTGCCTGTTCACTGGCGCGACGGATCACTCCTGCAAAACGTCCGGAAAGAGTTTCCTCATCCTCTCCTTTTCCATATTTCAACTCCCATTGCGTCAAATGCCGGCTAAGAATCTCAACCAAAGCTTGGGATGAATCATATTTTTCTGCATTCAAATCCAAATGAAACACCGGATACTTCTTCCATTCCTTCTCAAGTTCGGCAATAGCAAGTCCTTCAAACAATTCCTTCCTGCCTTCAAAGTATGCTTCGAAAGTGGAAAGAAGAAGACTTTTTCCAAAACGACGGGGGCGACTTAGGAAATAAGGAGTCTCTGTAGAAGCTATTTTCCATACAAAAGCCGTTTTATCTACATAAAGATATCCCCCTTCGCGGAGTTTCTCAAAAGTCTGTATCCCAATTGGAAGTTTACGCATTATGCCATCCATCATTATTCTTCATTTTTTGTGATTCAAAGATAATCATTATTTCTATATTCCATTACTATAACTTTCGATTTTTAATATCGTTCATTAATCAATGCTTATTATATATCTCTTCATCCACCTATATCCGCTACCGGCAACCACCTGCTGAAGCAAACCTTTGGGTGCATCCTCTAATCTCACACTTTTTCACTTCAGATTCCTTTTTAATCAGCTCCACTTCATGACACTTATGTATCCAGTTTATTTTCTCCTCCTGTTCCTTACGAAGTTCGATATAGAGGCCATCTGTTTTTTCATCCCGCTGAGTCAAGCGATCTTCCAGCCAGTCCACCTTCTTACGTCGGTTTTCTTCTTCCAGATTACAGACCGAAGCTTCCTCTTCTCTGACATCCGTCTTACGACAGAAGATATATCGTACTATCCATTCACCGCTTCCAGACCGCCCATAGCAGTAATAAAAGCAAGGATTGTTGTTATTTGCATACTCTTATTTACTTGTAAATAAGTCGAAACTTTAATTAGCTTTCGAAAAGCTTATAAGAAAGAATGAGGCCGAAGCCCCATCCTTATAATCACTCTGTTGTAATGAGCTACCTTACTTTCCCATTATACTGTCGAGTCCGATGCTTCATCATCGTCACCCGATCCACCACCTGGATTCGGGGTTTCACCTTTACTTTGGGCAGACAGGAAAAAACACCCCAATCCTTCGATATTTACCGAACGAAGGTGCATATTTATCACCTTTTAATACATATAAGTACAATATAATATCAAATATTTATATTCATATTTTAAAACAAAAACCAGTCATTCCATCTTACATATAGAATTTCCAACATTTCATATACAATACATTTAGTATTAATCTAAATCTATTATACAACTTTCTGCTTCGATTAATCAATTAAATAAATAATTCTACAACAATTCGTCAAATCACACAAACAAAACTATTGTTTTTATGTTATTACAAGTTACATTTACATCGTAAATACAATTTCCTACTTTATCAGAAGGGGACAAATGTATTTTATTTGATATTAATTCATGATTGAGCACAAACAAACAGCTATTGAGACATCATGGTCCGATAGCATACTTAATATTAGACCACCTCCTCCCCTGATTATTCACCTGAGGCTAGTTTACTACGCCTAATACAAATAAATGAAAATAATTATTGTTACTTGGGGGACATTGCTTTTTTATTGATAGTTCAAGACATTTAGAATCTGAATTCTCAATAAGCATAACTCATAACCAAATATTGACCTCCCCCAAAACAAACAAATTAGAGATCATATTATTTGAGTTTATGGATGTGCACAATTATGGAATCATAGTTGGCACATAATCTTTCATGTCTCTTGAATCAGAAAGAAAAAGCAAACTCCATCGAGTGACGTCATTTAAAATATAATAACATGATGTATTTAAAGACAATATCTATTGCTGCATCTTTCTTAATAGCAACAATATTTGAAAATCAATCATATTTAGTTTTATTGCTGATAGTAGCAGGTTTCTTTCTCTACTGGCATTTATTTCATTATCTTTCCATACAAAAAGAAAGAAATTTCCTCAAAGAAGAGAACCAGTATTTTATAGATTCTTTCCAAAGTATTCGAAATCCAATTACATTAGTTCATGTTCCTTTACGAACGATCTGTAATGATAACTGTCCCGAGAACATAAAGAATGATTTGTCACTGGCTATTCGAAATATAGAATGTTTAAATGAGAATCTGGACAAATTGTCCGGATTAAAATATTTGCATAATCATCCCGAAGTCCTAAACATTACCGAACATGAATTAGGAAACTATTTAAGAAACAGAATTTGCTCCCTACAAGGTTATGCAACGAACAAACACATAAAAATAATAATCAAGACAGAATTCACTTATGCCAGTGTATGGTTGGACAAAAACAAAATCTCACCTATTATCGATAAATTCATAACGAACGCGATCGACTGTTCTGAGCCGGAGTCAAACATAACATTGCTAATTTCTATCAGTCAGGAACATTGGGAAATAAGTGTACCCGATTCAGGAAATGGTAAACTAACAAAGCTTTATAATCAGAATAAACACCGGATGATAAGACAGAAAGCAGAATTTGAATGCCATTTTTCCAAAAGCATGTTATTGAAGAAACTAGCAGATTTGTGTAATGGCAAGATCTTAGTAAGCAATATAAATCATACAGTCACATTAAGATTTCCTGTGAAATGCTCTTGTGAAGACCAATCAAATCATTCGCCGCTGTGTTTCACCAATCATACTGAAATTGAAAAGATAGACCGTTTGCTCGTAAAGGCTCCCTGCAAAAGAAATTCCCACAAACCGACAGTCGTACTTGCCGACAGTAATGATGATTTCCGATCCTATCTGACAAGTTGTTTAACGGAAGAATTTACTATTAAAAGTTTCAGAGATGGCGGCGAAGCTATGACCTGCATAAAAAATGAATATCCTGATTTAGTGATTTGTGATACAGAACTTCAGAACATGGATGGTGTCGAACTCTCGTCAAGATTGAAAACATCCTGCGAAACATCAATCATACCTATCATTCTTTATAGTTCGCATATAGATATTGACCAATACAATAGAAGAAAGACTTCTTTAGCTGATACATTCTTGCAACAGCCCTTTAGTATAGCAGATTTAAAGATTGAAATGTCAATCCTTATCAAGAACAATCGTTTTCTTCGAAAATCATTTCTACAACGATTGTTTGGAGAAGAGTTTTTGGAGATAAAAGCGTCAGAAATATTGCAGGATGGTGAACACCCTTTGATAAGTAAAGTTACTAAAATCATTCTGGAGAATCTGAATAATGAAAAACTAACCATAGGCTCCATTGCCAAAGAGCTTGGAATTAGCAGGACCAGTCTTTACAACAAGTGGACGCAATTAACAGGTGAAGCACTTAACAAATTCATTCTCAAAATCCGCATGGAAAAAGCACATGAAATGTTAGAGAGTGGGAAATATCGCGTAAACGAAATACCAGAGAATATCGGAATGAAGGATATGGATCACTTCCGCGATAATTATAAGAAGCATTTCGGAAAAACACCTGCTCATACCATTAAAAACGTTTGAGATATTTACATTGAAAAACGGGTTTAAATAAAACAACCTGAGACCGATAGAAGAACTGTTGACGCAATCAACCAAACTTCTTTCTATCGGACTCAGGTTTATATTTACGATAACGACACATAGCTAGTCAGACATAACATTCCTTAACCATCGGTCTATATTCCTTTAAGGAAACCATAACGAACCTCATCATTTGGGAAAGCCAGACGATAAAGTTGAAACTCCTTATCATAGTCCTTGATAGTATACCAAATATCTACTTCTTCTTTTCTTGACCATACCCATAGCCGTACCCATAACGTTTACCATAACCGTAATGCTTACCATACTTGCCGTAGCCATAATAATAGCCATATTTCCTTTTCTTCAAGTCTACACCATTAATAACAGTGCAAAGGTTAGGCAACTTCTGCTCATGATACAGTTCATTGATCAATGCGTATTCCGCCTTATGCGTATAGTCAGCACGACATACGTAAACTGACAAGTCTGCTACACGACCTATTAACAAGGTATCCGTAACCATGCCGATAGGAGCTGTATCAAGGATGACATAATCAAAATTCTTCTTCAGAATCTCAATTGCCTTATCCAACCCATCACGTGCCAATAGTTCTGTCGGATTAGGAGGAACTGTTCCGCCCGGAAGGATATACAGATTCTTATTAATATCCGAGGACTGAACTAGACTCATCAAGTTAATATCCTGATTTGACAGATATTGAGTAATACCTTTCTCCTTACTTGATAGTTGGAATATTTTGTTCAAACCCGGCTTACGAATATCAAGACCTACAATCACCACCTTCTTTCCCAGAAGAGAAAGACTGATAGCCAAATTCGACGAAACGAATGATTTTCCTTCACCACTGACAGTCGAGGTCACAAGGATAACCTTCTGATCATTATCGAGCATAAACTGGAGATTGGTTCGAATATTACGGAAGGTTTCACTCATCAGATTATTCTTGTTCTCGAAGACAGCGATAGAACCATTCTTATCATTCTTCTCATCAGTTAATGGAATATCACCGACAACAGGGACACTCGTCAGTTTCTCTACATCGGCACGACCTTCGATCTTGAATTTTGTCAGTTCAATTAAGTAGATGATACCAACCGGAATTCCAACACCAAGTACCAATGCAATCAAATAGATCATAGAGCGTTTAGGAGATACCGGAATATCGTCAGCTATCGCTTCATCAATAATCTTCGCATTATTGGCAGTAGCAGCAAGTGCAATAGCATTCTCTTCACGTTTCTGTAACAGCATCAGATACAATCCGGCTTTGATTTCTTGCTGACGGGCAATACTTACATAAGCACGTTCCTGTCCCGGAGCATTACTGATACGACGGGAATAGCGACTCGCTTCACGGTCAAGGTTTGATTTAGTGATCATCAACCCCTGCAAAGTTCCTTCAAGAGTAGCCTGTACATTAGCTTTCATAGCACGGATACTCGTATCCAGATTCACAATAGTCGGGTTATTCTCTGTTGATGTACGTAGCAGACGTTTACGTTCCACCAACATTTCATTATAACGTTCAATCGCACCAATCAAGGCAGCATCCTGTAAACCAACATTACTTGGTAATACTTCATATTCATTACCTTTCAAGTATTTACGCAAGTCATTCACCAGACTGATTTGAGTACGGTTCTCCACACTCTTCTTTTCATATTCAGCATTACCGGCTAAGGCTATCTGAGCTTCACTCGTCAAGTCCGTGATACCTGCGTCACGCTTAAAGGTTTCCAAATCCGCTTCTGTACTTCCCAGTTCTTTTGAAATAATACTAATACGTTCATCAATAAACTCAGCAGTCTTCTGGGCGATTTCGTTTTTATCATTATTCGTATTACGATTATACATCTCCAGTAATTGGTTAATAAAATCCTGTCCACACTGCAAACTGGAATTTTTTAATGATATCACAGCCACAGAAGTAGTCTTGGAGGTTGGCGCAATAGACAAGCTGCTGCAATACCCCTTTGCCACTCTCATCGGTTTGTTGATAGTCGCAGTTATATGACGTACGTTCTTCTCTAACCGAGGTACTTTCGTGCCATCCTGCAAAGTTACCGAATCAACATCTTGAAAGAAAGCCAATGTACCTTCATCAGTCGGGAAGATAGCAGGTAGTTTCTCAAAATGCTTCTGATATCCTTTCTCACCAACAGTCACATTCACATCTATACTTCCTTTAGGCTGCAGCATCATTTCCACTACCATCGGAGAACTTAGTTTCTCAGCCTCCTGAGGTGTCAAACTTACTTGTACCGGAGATGTCTTGTATAAACTTTTAGCCGGAAACTCATCCTCGTCTTTATAAGTTATATATAGGTTTAATTGATTAACAACTTCTTTTACAAGCGTTTTTGAGCGTAGAACTTCCAACTCGTTATCAATATTCTTAGAAGAAGTCATCAGACCACTTAATCCCATATCCTCCAATTCCGAAGAAACTCCCGAACCTCCTCCCTTCTTCTCATCTTTTATTAGAACGGTGGCTGAAATATTATAAATGGGGGTAGCCCAATGCAGATAAAACCATGCACCAACAAAGCAGAGCAACACTGTCCCTACAAACCAAGGCCAATGAATAATATATTTAAAAAGCAGTGCCCGAAAATCTATTTGTTCTTCAGCCATTTGGCGTTCCTTCCCGTTTTGATTTTCTTCTTTCATGACTCTTTCTTTTTATTTCAAGATGTTAAACAACAAGCTGGCAATAGAAACAAGGATAGAAGTAGCAGAGAACCATAAACTTGTACTATTTCCCACGTCTGAATTTCGTGCTTTCGCCTTATTCGGAGTAACGTATATGATATCATTCTGCTGCAGATAATAATAAGGGGAAAGGATTGTCTCAGCTTTATTCAGATCCAATGGAATTATTTCCTGCTTGCCATTAGCATTCTCCCGTATTAGTTTTACATCATCACGCAGACCATATACGGTCATATCACCTGCCATAGCCAAAGCTTCCAGGATATTCACTTTTTCATTGGAAATCGTGAATGTACCGGGACGAGCAACTTCTCCGATCACAGAAATCTTATAATTTACCATACGTACTGTTACAATAGGAGTTTCAGTAATATAAGGTTTCAGCTTTTCAACGATCATTTGTTCGGTTGCCTTCTTGGTTAGGCCGCCAACATGAAGTTCACCCAATACGGGGAAGTTGATATTACCATCGTTATCAACTAAATATTGTTGTAGGACTGGCTGAGTAGTTGTATAACTCAAAGCAGCATTATTTTGCGTAGCCACTGTTAAGTTGAAAGGTGCTGCCAATTCAGGACTGGTGCATGACACCACTATCGTCAGTAGGTCCTTAGGCATAATCTTTGCGTCATACAATTGTGTATCTTGAGTACTATACAATACCACTTCAGCATCCTGCAGGTAAGGTACTTTTTTGTAAGACTGGCAGGCTGTTAACAGAAAAACTACCAATACGTAATAGCCTAGTTGTTTCATTATCTTCATATATTTCTTTATATTGTTTTTTATTCTATCGTCATTAAAACTCAATCACTCTTTATCTGTTGTATTTCCATATTCATTATATGCCCCGTCTTTTGCTTCGAAAATAACAGAAGGCTCTATAACATTTATTGTATGCCATGCCCCTGCAGGTATTTGGATACCAAATTTACCTTCTGCAGGAGATAATATTTGACGTGAAACCTCTTTAAAGTTTTTTTGTCTTATCACATCATCACAACAGGAAGTTGCCTCATGAACGTATTCATTCACTTCTTCATAGATGATTTCTTCTAATTTACCAACAAGACATATTACAGTTTCTGCCGTCTTTTCATGTCGATGAATAGGCACCTCTGTTCCTGGCTGCAAAGCGTTGAGCATACGTTGGCTGGTGTCGGCAGATGAAGTACGCAAGTCGAAATTTTGACGCAAACGTGGATTCTCCATAGCCTGTTCCAATAAAATTCCTAAAAATTCTTTATCAAATTCCATAACTATTATCCTTTCAATGATGCGAGATATTCCTCATGTAAATGGTAGTGTTTTTTCATAAACAAGATGTAAGTAATAACCAATACAACCAATGCAGTAATCAAATACAGCCAGTGAGCAAGCACTGTATTAGGACAGAGATAGATAAATCCAAGAGAAATCAATAACTGCATAACCATATACAGAGATGTCACCTTTACATGTCCAATCTTTAATTCATTAGCCATAATCTGATAGGCGTGCTTACGGTGTGCCTCGCCCAAATTCTCGTGCAACATAATACGATGCGCAATAGTTAGGCAGCCATCCACACCATATACTAATAAGAATATCAGCCAAGTAATATCCGTAGTCTTGATTATCACATTACCCAGTAGAAACAGCATAATAAAAGCAATGCCGATAGAACCAACATCCCCGGCAAAACATTTAGCCCTACCTTTCGGTCGAAAATTAAAGACACAGAACACCAGTGAAGCGAGAATCGTAGATATAATCAAACTCTCTTCAACAAAAGTACTATTCATATTTACCAATGCCAACGGAATTAACACAGCCAAAGAATATCCTGTCGTAATACCATTGATTCCATCCATAAAGTTTATTACATTCGTTGCACCAACATATACTATTAGTGCCAGTAATATTATCCACCACATTGACCAATGCAGTATACCCAACTGATAAAAAGCCATTACCGCAGCTGCAAACTGTACTACTAATCTCACAGAATCTGGCAATGAATGAATATCATCCACAAAACTCACGCCTGCCACCAGTGTTAGTCCTACTAAGAACCAAGGATACTGAAAACCAAAGAATACACTCCACATCCATGCACCAACCAAGAAAATTATACCTCCACCACGCAATACAATCATAGAATGTGATGAGCGCTCATTAGGCTTATCAATAATGTTACACCTATCCGCAATACAGAAATAAACGAGTTCTACAACGAGAAGCAAAACGAAAATAATAATGTATGTTGTCATATGGCTTAGTTATATTTTAATCTATCTAGTGTGGTTTTATCTATAACTATGGATATATTTCAAAGATTATTGTCATCAAGAATTTCTATATAATACTCTGCGAATAAAATGCAACAAAAGAGTGTTTTCAATCAAATTTTATAGTTTGTTAGTACATCCAACGGTTCCCAATCAAGTTCCTTACGTGCTTTCTCATTACTAAAGGTGAGACTTCTGGTCATCTTCTCCAGTTTATAGCTGTTTATTGGAGCTTTTTCCCCAAAAAGATCGCCAACTAAAGCCATACACTTAGCCATCCATATTGGGATACTAATGGGCTTACTTTTGCCCAGCTGATTTGCTACCGACTCACTAATCTGACCAAAAGTTGGTTGGAATGTATCGCATACATTATACACACCACCTTTCTTAATCAAAGCAGGCATGATACGAGCAATATCTTCTGCCATCAAAATACTCTTCACTGCTTTACCTCCGGCAATATTCATGTAAAAACCCCTCTTCACACCATCTACCATAGCACCAAGGTTACCTGGAGCATCCTTACCTGCGAGCAGTGAAGGACGGAGAATTCCAAGAACAACATTGTACTTTTTACACCATTCAGTCAGATATTTCTCAGCCTGAATCTTACTCTTAGCGTACGGAGTATCACCCTTCAATAGATGCTCTTCAGTAATTAGTTCACCAAACTCGCAACCATATACAGCCACAGTACTGATGAAAACAAGGGCATTAGGCGCTCCCACCTTCTCAAGTGCATTGCATAAATGGACTGTACCTGTATAGTTAACATCAAAAAATGCCTGCTTCTCAACTTCAGTCTTGGGCACTACATGGGCTTTACCACAAGCATGCAATACCACATCATAATGCTGTTCCAACTCAGGAATCTCTTTTGCTAAATTAACCTTTATCGTATCATCTGAAGTGATACCACAAGTTGTCACCTCATACATCTTATCCAATATCGGACGAACATTCTTTCCTAAAAAACCCGTACCACCGGTAAAAAGTAGTTTCTCCATTATATAACCCTCAAGATCTTTTTTAATATTACACTTTCAGAATATTCAGCTTCAGCCAATGCACGAGCCTTCTTACCCATTTCTGCCAAAACCTCTTTGTCCCATTTCTCAGGCCATTCACAATAGCCAATGCCCTTTTCACGAACCAATAAGTCTATCTCACTACCTTTCGGTCCAAGAAAAAGGACAGGACGACCTGACGCCAAAATATTGTAGGTTTTACTTGGTACCCCCAGTCCGAACATACCATCTTGAAGAGTCACAAGAGCAATATCACAAGCAGCCAACACCTCATTCTGTTGAGAGCGGAAATAAGCACCATGAAAGAAGACATTTTTCCTCTTTCTTTCCTTAAGCTTTTCCTCCATAGCTCCTGTACCATAAAAATGTAATTCCACATTTTCTGGTAATTTGTCCATCACCTTATCTAACCCCTGTACACGACCGATATTACCTGCATATTCAAGAATGACCTTACCTTCAGGGAAAGGCTGTGGTTTAATATTGTCAATATCCGCCCAATTCTCAATAATCGTAATTTTAGGGCAACCTTCTTTACCTTTCAAAACTTTCTCAACCTTCTCCAACAAGACACATTTCATGTCTCGTCCTAATACGATGAGTTGGTCAGCTTTACTATAAGCCTTGTCAAAGATATGTTTGAATATTCCATACATAGGGAGTTTCAATCCAGCTGGACGGGTATTCTCTGGAAATACATCGTGCACAAGTATGTGGAGTTCAAATCCCACCTTCTTCTTCAATCTCGCCAGCAACGGCACCATAGGCGCCGGATTGGTCACCATCAAAACCTTATCACCTTTACGAATATACTTCTTCACGAGAGTAATCATCCTCTTACTTATTAGCAAAAAAGAGAGAACTTTACCCTTGGTAGTATTCTTGTCCAAGTCTGCACCCTCTGTACGATATACCTCTATACTCTCATGTAGTGTGAACTTATTATTGACGTCCTGTTTCTTACGTTTATCGTATACTTCCGGACCACAAATCACACTCACATTATACTTCTGTACCATCGCGTTAGCTACCTTTCCTAGGATGTAGCTTGTAGAAGTCTCATCTGGAGGAAACAGTTCTGTTATAATCCACAGTCTTTTGTTAATCTTCTCCATACAACATTTACATATTTTACATACTATTTTAATAGCAAATTACAATAGATTGTAAACATTTAGTTCTGCTGTGTAAGCACAAAAAAGCACTTTCAGTACTTTCTACATAAAACATTAAAATGAACATTTATTCAAAATTTCACGCCACACCTATTAGTAAAATATCCTCACCATTACTATCACTTGAAAGAATTGTTAGAAAACAAAAAAACGTGCCTTAACTATACTGTTAAACAGCAACAGAACAATACAAGAAATACATCCATTCCAAAGTATTCTAACTTCAACAGTCCCATATTAAACAAGACTAGTACAATAATTGCAATGCCTTTTAAAGAATCCTAGTCCT